>ULXN01065808.1_pt1 | contig 20250 bp, 15 predicted proteins | sample 1961311 | NCBI WGS metagenome assembly ULXN01 (sample SAMEA4835839, study PRJEB28245) | human gut metagenome | biome: gut microbiome; material: fecal sample | place: Denmark | collected 2008 | reverse complement strand
CAAAATTCCTTTACTTATCCGTTTAACTCGTTGATATTCCGTGAAATCAATAAATGTTAAATTATGTTTGGTTTTGTTAATATTATGTTCTATAACATAACTACAATGCCAGGAGCCTGGGTAAAAAAACGATAAGACCGACCGCGATGCAGGCAAAAGTCATCAAAAAAACTGCTCCGGCGGCCACATCCTTCACGATTTTTATGTTCTCGTTCCAGTCGCGGCAGACATGATCGGCAAGTTTTTCGACAGCAGTGTTCATTCCTTCGGCGGTAAACATGCCGCCTATGCAGAATATCACCGCACACCATTCCCATGCTTCAAGGTGCAGAATTATGCCGGCGATTACAACTACAATGGCCGCGCCAAGATGGAACATGGCGTTGCGTTCATGGCCGAACAGCCATTTGATGCCCTGCCAGGCAAAGCCGAACGACCGCCATCGTCCGCGCAAAAAGCCCGTACGTGGCGGTCGTCCCTCGTTACCGTTATTAGCCCCGGAGGGAGGATTAGAATGTGATGGAGGCATATATACCGATGTTTTTGGTCCGTTCGTCGGCCACGGGGGCCAGCTGAAGGTTATGTTTCCTGGCGAACGGTGTGGTGAATATCAGGGCCGAGCCGGCGCCGATGGCGGCACCGACCAGGCAGTCCCATACATAATGCTGGCGCGAGAAACATCGTCCCCAGGCCACGTATGTGCCGAGCACGTATGCCGGCACGCCGTATTGCCAACCGTAGCGGCGCGTCAGGTATGTGGCTGTTGCGAACGAGACGGCGGTATGGCCGGAGGGAAAACTGTGGAAGTCGCTTCCGTCGGGTCGTTTCTCGCGGCAGGCGTATTTCAGGGCATAGGTGGCTGCAGCGGTTACGGCGGCGGTCTCCACGCCTTGCAGCAGTCCCTGCCAGTCGCGGGCGCAGAGCGTACCGATCAGCGCGGCCGCCGGCAACGCCAGCGCTACGATGTCGGTGCTTAGCTTCACGCCCTTCATGGCGTGAGTGAGCTGATAGGGTTCCTGCTGAGGGTACGTAATCTGTGCCGACGACACCAGCACTCCGGCCAGCACCGCCACCACAACGAATATGTGTTTAATGCTATTCATAAGGCTTTGTTATTTAGGAACGGTGGGGGGGCACCGTCCCCCGGTGCCCGGTTCGGAGAACCTGCGCCCCTATCGTCAGTAGTCGTAGCTGAAGGAGAGCTGGTCGACCCAGAGCTTGGAGCCGTTGCCGCCGGTGAAGTAGTCGCCGAATTTGGAGGCACAACACGAAATGACCAGATAACTCGGCACCTTCGACGTGTCGCGGTATTTGATTTCGACCTCGAACGGCTGGTAACTGTCCATGGTACCGGCATCAAGCAGCTCGCCGTAGCCTATAACATAGTCGGCATTCGGATTGAACAGCTGACGGTTCTTCGGGTTGGTGCGGATCTCGTACGGCGCGGTCCAGTCGGTCAGCGCTATGTATATCTGACATGTATCGGGACGTCCCTTCAGGTCCGCCCATTCGGACGATGCATAGTCTATATTTACGCCCTGATACTGGTAATATCCCTTCAGCTTGGTGGGCCTCAGGTTCCACGGGCGCCCGAAGTTCAGGATGCCGTTGGTGCCGTCCACCTTGGCGAACACACCGGTGAATATGGATCCGGCGCCGAGTTTGCCGATAATGCCGATGCCCACGAAGCGGGTATTGAGCAGCGCTGCGGTACCGGTGCCGGCAGGCGTATGGTCGGAAGGCTCGCTGTTGTTCGATCCCAACGTCATGGTGCCGGTATTGCCCGTATCCCAGAACGAAGTGCCGTCCTCGGCCCACGGACACCACATGCCCTTGGAGGTCTTGTGCCAGTCCTCGAAGTCACCGTTGGGGATATCGGCGGTAGCCTGTGTGGTGACGCTCACGATGTTGCCAACGTTCTCGCCCGACACGGCGCGCACCTCATAGTCCGTCAGCGGCTCCAGGTGGTCGATGTGACACGCGAAGCTGCCCTGTGTCTGCGTGATGGCGCTTTCAGGCACATCGATCCAGTCAATGTCGCCTTTCCTGCGATACTGGAAGCCGTTCTTCGCGTCGGCCGGTCCCATACCGTAAGCCCATACCACCTGCGACCAGGGATCGACCCTCGAAGTGCTGACCACCAGTTCCGATATCTGCGCGTAGAGGGTCCATACTTCCTCGCGGTCCCAATACTTCAGGGTTATCTTCTTCGGCTCGTACAGGTCGATGGGACCCGGCTCGAGCGGAGGATCATACTGCGTCACTCCGGCCGGACCGAGCTTGGCCCGCACCAGCCGCAGATTGTGCAGGTCGGTGCCTTCGGGCATGGTCACCACCACGCGGCGGGCCACCGGGTCAATCACACTGCTGCCCATCTCGCCGTCCACCTCGAAGTACCGTTCTATATCCTGTACGGCCTGAATCTTCCATATATAGTCCTGATACAGGCTCAGCTTCACGTACAATGGCCGCGACATGTCGTACGTGCCCTGCAGCAGATTCGTGTCGCAGCGGGCACCGGCGCTCATGGTGAATTCCGTGAAACGCACATGGCCGATGTCCACGGTCTCCTTAAGATATACCGTCACCTCCTGCGACACCGAGTCGATGTACGACGGGCGCAGCTCGCCCTCGGCCGTCAGCGACGTTATGTTACAGATGATGCGCGGATACGGCAGGTCGTTCTTGATGCAACCCGCCACTGCCAGCAGCAGCACCGCCGCTATATACAATATATTTCGATTCTTCATATTAAATATGGACGCCGATGCCGAAGTTAATGTTGAACAAATTGAAACGGAAACTTGCTCCGGACGACAGACGGTTGCCCGTATCCTTGCCGTCTTCGGTCTGACGTTCCTTCTTGATGTTGAAGCCGAACACGCCGAACGAGATATGGAACGACACATTCTTCATGATAAACATCTGGACACCGGGCGAGAAGTTAAGCTGCGCCTCGGTCCATGTGGTGTGCGTGGTGCGCAGGTTGCCGCCGTACGGGCGCTTGAAGTCGCTGCTTCCAGACCCGAACGCCAGCTCTATCTCATTATATATACCGAACCTGCCGTGGCGGCTCAGTCCGATGTACTGGCTGGCGAACACGGCCCCGGTGTACGACTCGGCCTTATAGCCGATGTCGTGCAGGCTGAAATTCATGTCCTCGTCGATGTCCACCTTGAACGAATCCACGTTGCCCTTGGCGTTGTAATAGCCGAAGCGCATACCCACCGCAAGGTTGTTGCGGACGGTGTATTGCAGATACGGGCGTATGCGGAATGCGTGTGCGCCGATGTTGATGTCGCTCAGCAGGTCGAATATCTCCAGGTCCTTGGTCGACAGGTTGCCGTAGCTGACGGTCAGTCCGAACGACCACTGCCCCTTGGGCACATACAGCAGTGCCGACAGGCCGCGATCGTAGCGGCCGAGATTGCGTTGTTTCAGCACCATCGGGATGGTATCGCCACGGTATGTGGTCTGTTCCTCAAGGTCCAGGTCCAGGTTGTCGTCCACCACGCGGCTGTGGCCGCGCAGCAGCTGCAGCACATCGTTCTGCAGCGAGTCCGGGATGTAAATGTACGCTCCTTTGGGGGATACGGAACCCGTGGGATGCGAAACCGCGGGTTTCGCCACAGTCGCCTTCGACACAGACACGGCAGGGGCGGGCGTTGATTCAATGGCCGGCGCGGCGTAGGCACCCAGACATGCCAGGGCCGTCAGTCCTATGACCGTCAATCTGTTCAATCCGTTTGATATCTTCTTCATGATCATAGATAAAAAGCTGCTCCAAACGAGATGGAGAACAGATTGATTTTGAAATTAGCCGACTGCGTCTTGCGGTGCGACACATATATCTGGTCCTTGATGGACTTGGTGTGGCGGTAATTGAAACCGAGCACGCCGATGTTGACCTCGACGGCGCTGTAGTTGCTCAGGAAACACACCAGTCCGGGCATCACGCCGATACCGGCCTGGAAGTTGCGCTCGTACGTGCCGGTCAGCGACTCGCCGCGGCCGGTGGTGATCTTGCTCTGACCGCCGCCTAACTGCAGCTGCACCTCGTTGAAGATGCCGAAGCGGCGCGTGCGCCCAAGGCTGAAGTAGTTGCGGAACAACAGCGTGCCGTAGTAATTGTGCGACAGCGAATACAGATGATTGATGTCATAGTTCGTATCCTCGCCCAACACGATGTCGGCACTGGCCAGCTTCACAAGCGAACGGGTGTAGCTGAACTTGGCGCCCGCCGCCATGTCGTCCTTGAAGGCGAACAGCAGCTTGGGGCTGACGCTGACGTTGTAGGTATCGCCGTTTATCTTCTCGAACACCAGGAACTGATAGTCGTTCTGGTCCGACTGCGAATATCCGAACGAGATACCGGCTATCCACTGCCCTTTGGGCACCAGGACTACGGACTCCAGTTTGCGCTCGAACTCGACCACGGGGCGTGCGGCGCGTATGGAGTCGATCATGGCCGGCGTGATGTGCAGCGTGTCGGCGGTAGTCGTCGAAAGGCGCGCATCAGACGCAGTTTGACTTCGGGCCGTCAAGCCCGGAGTCAAAATTGATACGATTATCGCTATCCAGAAGGATTTACTCATATACTAATTCAAAGTCATCCAGATACAATACACTGCCCTTACCTCCGACATAGAAATCACCGAACTTGGAAGCACAGCAGGTAACCACAAGATGAGTCGCCTTAGTTGTATACGCACGATCAAAGTACTCAATGGGAATCTCCACCTGTTCCAGATCGCCATCGGGTCCGAAGTTGGCAGTCCAGGTCACCTGACCATATGCCAACACGTGTGGGTCGTCCGTGGAGAACAGCTTCTGATTGTTCTTATTTGTGCGTATTTCTATAGGTTCATCCGTAAGAGCCACATAAATCTGGCCATTATCAATTCCGTCAGGCAGGTAGTTGCTTACTCCAGTACCCTTCATATCTGAACTGGGACGATAATTTGCCCATACACGCAGCTTTGCAGGATGTGAGCCGTTGTAAGGACGACCCAGAGAAAGCACGCCGTCCATACCATCGATTTTAACGAAATCACCCAGGAATACATTTCCTGCAGCCATCTTGAGATTGAAAACATACTTTGATTCAAGTCTTGCCGAATACGAGCCGGAATGTTTCATATCCGAGCTCTTGTCAGAAATTGTCTCGGATGCTAATGCAGCTCCCTCGTTACCGGAATCCCAAACAGTAGGTTCGGAGCCTAATCCCGGGAATACGATATTTTTATTCCCATTTAGATATGTGCTCCACTCCTCCATAGAGGCATTGGGTATGATATACTTTGACTCCGTGGTAAACGTCTGGATATTCGTGGACTCGAAATCATCTGCAAATGCCTTATATTCGTATGTAGTGCCGGCTTCCAGACCACTTAGAGTCACGGAATACGCCGATCCCTTGTTGGCGCGGGTGCGACGCGGTGCGCCGTTAGCTCCTGTTGCCACAGCCTCGTTCCAAGCCGATTCGCCTGCCTTGCGGTATTTGAAGCCATAGCGTGCGGCATCGGCATTGTAGAGAGTTCCGGTCAGGGTAGCTTTAGTAGCTAAGACAGCCATAGGAGCGGTCTCGGCATCGGGAGCCGGATCGGCTATTACATCGTCAATCTTTTCAATCGCATCGTTGCTGTTGGCGATGCGCAGAGAAGCCGCCGTAACGAGATTGCGGGAGTCGGTAGCCGTAATGGCAACCGTGTACTGCGCCGAGCTTGACGGAAGGGTGTTGAGGAATGCCGCCGGGAACGTGACATATATCTCGTACACATCCACGCCGCTTTCGGCATCCTTGCTGTTCTGACGCTCTACGGTGATACCCTTGGCCGACAACTGCTCGACGTATGTATTGTTCAGCAGGTCGCCGTCGGCCATGTCGGTAAAGTTCTCGCTGAATCCTACCTGCACGCTCTTTGTTCCCTTATACTCGCAGATGTAGAGTTTCTGATCGTTGAACGTCCGGTCGGTGTTGACCAGCTGTTCAGCAATATCGAAGCCATAACCCTTAACGATAGGTGCGGGGAAGATTTCGACGGTATCGTCAATGATTGGAATATCCTTGATGATGAGCTGAATCAACGCACCACCCTCGTCAATGGAAGGCTTGTCTGCGCTCAACGCGATCTGATATTCATGCGCGCGCTCCACGTTCTGGATCTTTGACTCCTTGCTGTAGGCCTGACCGTCCTCGGTAGTACCCTCTATATTGACTGTTATAGTCCTGTTCTCGGCCGTATAGTTCTTGGTGTCTTGCGGCGACGGAATCATGAAATAACCCTTGTTGTCGGCAAACATCGTCTCGTCGAATTCCAGGGAACCGCGACTCGACGTGAACGTGATCTTGGGATTCTGCAATCCTGTCCCGGCAACCGAAGCGGCGTCCACGGACACCACCACGTTGGCTATGTTGCACTTCATGGATACAGAAGTGCTCTCGTTTTCGATTATCTCGAAAGGCTGCTGACCGCGATAGAACTTGCTGTCGAACGAAGCGGCTACGGAGTCGCCTGTCCAGGCGTTACACACGTATTGACCCGAAGACAGTTTGATTGACGCCGGGATAGTGGACAGACCCTTGTACTTACGCATCACGCCACGGCTGTTCTCGATAAACACCACGCACTTGTCCCGGAGGGACTGTACGTATTCGGCATTGTCAAGATTATTCTCGGCGCGGGTCTGCTTGGTCTCGCCGTTGATTTCAGTGTTGATGGAGAGGGAACCTTCGCCGCCCTCTCCGAAGGGAGCCTCCATGGCGCAGCTCTGGAGCAACGCCGTGGCACCGAGCACGGCACCAGGAAGTATAATATACTTTATTATTGTTTTCATTGCTCTTGAGTTAGAATTGAAGAATCAGATCCTTGTTGACTTCACCGTTCGCATCCTTCACATGGAATCTGAAAGTGTGCTGATGATTGCCGAAAACCGCCATCATTCCCATGAAATCGGAAAGTTTGAATATTACTTCCGACTGGCCACCAACGTTTGTGGGAAAATTAAACGGATCGTTACCCAGAACATTCCAATAATTGGGGTACTTCGAGTCCGGAGCCGGCTCGTTTACCAGGTCAAGAACATTCGGGAGATTCATGCTTCCGAGTTCCTCCGGAGTCAGGTCCTGGGAAATGATTTCACAAGTAAATTCCTGCATGCCCCCCTCAGCATGACTTATAATCTTGAACTCGCACTCGCTTGCGGCAGTTACAGACCAGGGAGTATCGAACACCATGCCTTGCGATATTGCTATAATCTCAGGCGCATTATCGGGTGTCGGAGGCTCGGGGTCGTCGCCGCCGCCCCAGTTCGGACGGTCGCTGTCGTCCAGAGGCGCGTCGTCCTCAAGAGTGACGTCGGCGTTAACGTCCTCGGTTGTGACCGAAGCGTCCACCACTATTTCACCGCTCGCGCCGCCCGTGGGGTCGCCGCCGCTGTTCTGGTGGAGCTTGAACGTCAGTTTATACCAGCGGCCCTTCGCTATGCCTTCGTACGACTTGCTCTCCACTATCTCGGAACCATTGACGGTGCCGTGGAACGTGGCGACCAGCGTGTTCTCGTTCGTATGCTTGAAGTAACCGGCTTTGCCCGATGCGGCCTCGGCCGAGGTGAAGTTCAGTCCGGGGTTGTCGCCTACCTTTACCTCCACATACGAATCGGACGACATTGCGGCCAGCAGGGTTTCGTCAAAGGCGATGGTGGCCTTGATGTTCATCAGCGCGCACTCTATCGGAGATATGAACGAGGTAATTTTGTATGCCTCTACATCGAATTCCTCCGACTGTCCCTTGAAGTAGGGATTTTCCCACTCGGCGTTGAGATCCTGGCCCAACTCAGCCGTAGCGGTATAGGTGCCTACCTTCAGCGTCACCACATCGGGCATTTCGCTGTATGTGTAGCTCTTGGCGGCGACGGTCTCACCCTTCTTGATGAAGTTAATCTTGAAATTGCTGAGGTCCACGCCCTGCTCAGCGCGTGTCACCATTATCTGGTCCGAGGTGGTGGACATGTCGAGAGCGGTTTTGAGCACCTGTCCCTCGCCGTCCGACATCTCGTCATCGAATCCTTTCTCCTTCGAGCATCCGGCCATCAGAAGGCCTGCCGACAGAAGTGGTATCAAATATATCTTTTTCATTTCTGTATTCTATTATTTGGTAATTGTCGGCACACCGTCGTACGACACCTTAACATTGTCTATTGTCAGTTCAGAACCTTTGGCGTAAGCATGATAGCTGTTCGCGGATATAGTTTTGTTACCTAAGCCTTGGCCTTCATCAAGCGAACCTCCGGTTGGAATATTAATTGCAGGAACAGCACCTGATTTTGTAGAACGGAAGCTGATGTATAATTTAGACGCTTTCTTGCCAAATACATAATTCGACAAACGGATTGTTTTATTTTGCATATCGGCAGAAGCGGAAAGGAGCATTGATCCGGATGCCAGAACTGAACCCGATTCATCTATCACTTCGACATCTGCCTGAGCCTGCTCGCCATTAACAGGTATGTACTTGTAATCGAATGATACAGACAGAGGTCGCGATGCAAAAACAGTTCCCTTTATGCGATGTTCAGCACCATCGTATGAATATGTACCTAAGAAAAGCTCTCCGGCTGCTTTCTCTAACTGAGAATTACTTGGAGCGTTCTCACAATAATATTTAGTATTTAATTGGCCTCCCGATGTTGCGGGAGTTTCTCCATTATGATTATAACCGACGGAACGCACTACTGAAACTCCATTGTCAAGGAACATCGAAGGCACTACGAACCAAGTGTTTTTATTACTTGAATTAGCGTTAGCTGTAAGATCGTTTACTGTAGCCCAACCTTCAGGTTCCGTTCGATCTATTGAAGAGGTATGATGATATGTTCCCTTGATAAAACCGGCGTCAACTTTATATTCGCCGCCGACCTGCAGGTCTCCTATCTGAATACGTCGACCTGCGTTTGCGAAATCTCCATTCGGAACTGCAACCTCCGCTTCGGTCGTGAATGAAGGCACCGGCTTCTCAAAGCCATCACCAAGTTTCAGGCTATATCCTTCGTATGCCTTTCCGGCACTCAGTCCTTTGACGGTGATAAAGCCGTTCTGAACATCGCGCGTGATGTTGCCGGGGGTGACGGCCGCGCTGCCGTTGTAAACGGTAAGGTTCTTGGTCAGATATTCCTTCATCTCGGCATTGTCGGTCTCGATGCCGAACACCGCGAAACGTGCGAACGCATCGGACACCACCTCGTATGCGGGTCCGTTGACTGTAACGTTGGCCGTGGCTTTGAGTTTGCCGTACGAGCTTTCGATGGCTACGGCAGCGGTCGTGGCCTGCGGAACGTCCAGAGTATAGGTATAGGTGTAAGGCAGGTCGGCGCGTGTGCGCGTACGCTTCGGAGCGGGGGCGGCTCCGCCTTCGGTCACGCTCTTGATTGTAGCCTCGGCATTGTTGACGCGGAACTTGATTCGGTTCTTAAGCTGCTGCGAGTTGGTGTTGACCACCACCTGCGCCTCGTTGGCCAGATAATCGATGTTGCCTGCACTTACTATGGAATACTCCGTCTTGGTTACATTTGCCGTCAGCTCCACGGGATTCTCCACGGTCTCGGTCGACAGACGGCCCAGCGCATCGACTACCTCCACCTTGACCGAATATTCGCCGGCGGGAAGATTGCCTAAGAAATCCTTTACGTTGACTACAGCCATCTTGTCGGGGTTGCGGAACAGGCCGGACACCTTCACACCCGCTTCGGCCAGCTGGGCCTGCGTGGTGGCGTCGGCATTGACCAGATTCACGTTCGATCCGAACGCCGGCACGTATGTGCCGTTGGTATTGGCCACCTTAAGGTTTACCTCCCGGAATCCGCCGAACGCATACAGGTCGAACTGCGGGCTTACGGCCAGTTCGTCATATTCCATCAGGTCGATGGGTGTGCCTACGGTGAAGTTGACGGCACGCACCTCCGGTGCCGGCGATGTGAACAGCTCGTCGCCGAGCGAGATGGTGATGGTCTCCTTGGTCACTTCCTCCTCGAATCCGATTTCAAGCACGGCGTCGCCCTTGCTGACGTTGCCGGTCACGTTCACCGTAATCACATAGTTGCGGCGAGGCTGTGCCACGAACTTGGCGGGACGCAGGTTTACGGTCTGTCCCTGGTCGTTGGTAAGCGTCAGCACCAGCTCGGTGTAACCCTCACCCGTGGGATCGATGAAAGCCGAACGCGTCTCACCCTGCGGAAACAGCACCGGCTCCGAATGGTTCGGAGTCTCGATTGCGGCGCTATATGTGGAATAATTGGCAAGGAACGCATCGGTATAACGCATCGTCACCATGGCGTTGGCCAGGGTGGCGGTCACATTCACCGGCGTTGTCGTGCCGGGAGATACATGCAGTGTGTTGGTGCCCTTGAAACATGGACGCTCGAAGCCCTGCTCGGTTACGTCGCCGTAAGCGGCTTCGATGGTGTAGTCGCCGATAGGGAATTCCGATTCCTTGTTGAAACCTTCGAGCGAACTCCAGGTCTTGCTGTAGGTGTTGTCGCTCTTTGTCAGTTTGATGCCGAAAGCGTTGGCATCGGGCACGATGGGGCATTGAGTGTCGTCGGCACGCGTACCGTGACGCATCAGGCGACCGTCGGACTCCAGGTTCAGCGCGATGCCTCCCATCTGGTCCGAGCCGCTCCAGGGACTCTCGTCGCCGCAGCTCGTCAGGCCGAGGCCCGGCACAAGCGCCAGCAGGAGTAACCCTTTCTGATAATTTTTCATACTCTATGTGTTGTTTTTGTTGTTAATTGCAATAAAGTGCGTATGTCTCAGCAATTTATGGCAAATCGTCATTCATTTGAACCATAATAGCCCTTGAGAACAGGTGCAAAATTAATATATTATTTGAAAATTCAGACTTTTTAACGCCCATAATCGGAACATTGCGCCAATATGACCATTAAAATCGGCCAAATTCCGTTCCAACATTCGCATCATATCCCCTTTCGACAAACCGCGCCCCCATTTGACCAGCGTTGACAGGAGAAGCGACACTCTACGTCGCCCATTGCTTATTTGACAGGAGAACAGGAGAAACAGGAGTGTCTATTGTTCCGCAGGAATTTTTTACAGGAGTACAGGAGATGATATTTGGCATAGATGTGATGTGCTGCCTCGGAGAGGCTGTTTCTCATTAACCCCACGATGGCAGAAGGGAGCGTAGCGCCTTACAGCCTTCGTGGGGTAAGATACGTATCATACCGCTTGGTCGGAGACCATGCCGCTCGCCTTATATCATAGTCATATCAGGCAGTACAGAGACATGGTCTTCGACCAAGCAGTGTCGCATCTGCCTGTCCCCACGAAGGCCGGTGCCGGCTGTCGCTGTCGCCGACCATCGTGGGGTTAATGAGAAACAACCTCTCCGAGGTAGTCCGTCTGCATTTGACAGTGAGGACGCCGGCACTCGGCGACTCGTCGTCAATCCGACTATAGCGCTGTCGGGACAGGCGGCTACAGTCCGGATTAAACTTTGTCAGTGTTTTCGTATCTAATGATAGATTGTAACAACGAAACTGATGAAGAAATTAAAAAGAATGGCAATGGCAGCCGCGGTGCTGCTCGCAAGCGCCGGCGCACAGGCCCAGAACCTGTCTGACATATTCGGAGCCTTAGGCAACTTAGGCGGCAACTCGTCGCAGACCTCCACATCCGGCAACGGTGGCGGCAACACCCTGGGTAATCTGCTCGAGGGCGTGTTCTCCAGCAGCAACATCACCGTGCAGGACCTGGCCGGCGTATGGACCAGCAACGGACCAGCCGTGTGCTTCCAGTCGGAAAACATGCTCAAGAAGGCCGGTGGCATCGCTGCCGCAGCCATGGTCGAGAAAGAACTCTCCCCCTATTATTCCAAACTCGGACTCAACGGCACCGTAATCACCATACAGACCGACGGCACCTTCTCGATGAAGACCAAGATGGTGACCCTGAACGGCACCATCACGCAGAGCGACAAGGGCAAAGGCGTGTTCGACTTCAACTTCACGATGCTCGGCATGAAGCTGGCCACCGTGACCACCTACGCCGAAAAGACCTCAAAGACGCTGAACATCATGTTCGACGCCTCGAAGCTGACCAACCTGCTGTCGGCCATATCCAAGGTCGTGAACATCAAGACGCTGAGCGCCATCACCAAAATACTTGACATGTACGACGGCCTCTGCATCGGCTTCCGCACCGAGAAGACCGGCACCGTCGCCGGCGAACAGCAGTCCACCGGCTCGTCGGCACTTGACGCCCTCGGCAACATCCTGCGCGGCGGCAACTCCAACAATCAGAATAATCAGAGCAATCAGAGCAATCAGAGCAATCAGAGCAATCAGTCCGACGGCTCCGGCAGCCTCGGCACGCTGATCAACATCCTCGACAACCGCAACCGCAAGTAAATCCGGGGCCTATGTCAGATGGAGGCGATGCGGGCCAGGTACTTGCCGAGGATGTCGAACTCCAGGTTTACCACCGTGCCCGGCTTGATGTCGCAGAAATTCGTATGATCATGAGTATAGGGAATGATGGCATTGCTGAACCGGCATGTCATCATTTCTTTATTCTCCCCTTCCATGTCCTTCGGCTCGCATACCGTAAGGCTGACACCGTTCACCGTCACCGATCCCTTGTCGACCGTGACGTATCCGCGACGGGCCATCTCCTTCGACACCTCATATTGGAAAGTATATCGCCACGAGCCTTCCTCCTCCTCGACACTGACACAAATGGCGGTCTGGTCCACATGTCCTTGCACGATATGACCGTCCAGACGGCCGTCGATGCGCATGCTGCGCTCCACGTTCACCAGGCTTCCCACCTCTAACTGACCTAAGTTGCTGCGCTCCAGAGTCTCCTTTATCGCCGTCACCGTATAGGTGTTGCCGTCCACCGATACCACTGTGAGGCACACGCCGTTATGAGCCACCGACTGGTCGATGTGAAGCTCGTCGACAAACTCGCACTCCAGCGTGATGTGCAGATTCTCGTCCTCACGTCTCAGCGACACCACCCGTGCCGCACTTTCAACTATTCCTGAAAACATTTTCTTACCGTATACTTAATTCAACCTTTACAACTGGAATTTATAGAATTTACATCTCACAGAACTGACGGCTCTGTGTCATGACCGGGTCAGACCCAAAGAAAACAAGTAAAAAGTTCTGTGCTGTTCTGCCAATTCTGTGCGGATGCGTCAGCATCCGAATAGTTCTGTGAGCTTAATTTCTTTTAAATCCATTATCATATAAACATGTGGAACCGGTGCTAATATAATTATTTTGGGGTCCCACAATGCAAAATTACAAATTATTTACTAAATTTACGACTTGAAAGCCGAAAAGCCATGTCAAAGAACGAAAACCGATCCGGAATACGCCTGCCGAAGTGCCTTCACCCCATAGCGGAGATGGACGCCGCGCGGTCGCGTCGCGTCACCATCATCGGTGCCAACGGCGCGGGCAAGTCGCGCTTCATGGACGAGATGATGGAACTGTGCGGCGACAAGGCATATTGCCTGGACGTACTCACGGCCTTCTTTCCCGAAAGAAACGAGTCCACGCGTCCCGGCTCGATCGACGTGCAATACCGCGAGGCCATGCGTCAGATTCCGTATCTGCGCTCGGACGCCGTCAGCCAGCTCGACAAGCTGTTCTACATGCTCCTGGCGGACGAGATGCAGAACCTGATGGAAATCAAGGCAACCCTGCTGCAGCATGGCGCCAAGGCCCGGCTTCCCCTCTCCAAGTTCGACCTGGTGCGCCGAAACTGGGAGACAATCTTTCCCGACAACAAGATAGTGCGCCACGGCAACCGGCTGATGTTCGGCACCGGCGCCGGCGACGACCTGATAACCCTCGGCTCGCTGAGTCAGGGCGAGAAGGCGGTGCTGTATTACCTGGCGGGGGTGCTGTTCGCCGCTCCTGAAGCCACCGTTTTCATCGACTCGCCGGGACTGTTCCTGCATCCGGCCATACGCCAGACGCTGTGGGATGCCGTCGAGCAGCTGCGCCCCGACTGCACGTTCATCTACAACTCGGTGGACGTGGATTTCGTGACCAGCCGCACCAGCAACACCTGCCTGTGGGTCAAGAGCTACGACAGCCGGCAGCATGCCTGGGACTACGACCTGCTGAAGTCCACTCCCCTCTCGGAGGAACTGATGATAGAACTGGCCGGCAGCCGCAAGCCCGTCCTGTTCATTGAAGGCGACGACAGCCACAGCATCGACTTAAAACTATACTCTCTGGTGTTCCGCGACAGGACGGTACGCGCCTTGGGCTCGTGCAACAAGGTGATAGAGACCGTGCGCGCCTTCAACGACCTGAGTTCCATGCACCATCTTCAGAGCATGGGCATAGTGGACCGCGACCGCCGCACCGATTCCGAAGTGGAGTATCTGCGCAAGAAGAACATACTGGTGCCCGATGTGGCCGAGATAGAGAACATTTTCCTGCTGCCGGAGGTCGTCAGAGTCATGGCCCGGCGTCGCGGCAAGGACGCCCGCAGAATCACTGACCGGATGCACCGCGACATAACGCGCACTTTCAAGGCCCACGCCGACGAACAGGCGCTGCAGCACACCCGGCACAAGATAAAGCGCGACGTGGAATGCCGCATCGACGCCAAATTCTCCTGCATCACGGCCATGGAGACCCATATCAGGCAACTGGTGTATCAGCTGGAACCGCGCCGGCACTACAACCGGCTGCGCGACGAATTCCATAAGATGGCGGCCGCCGGCGACCTGTACGGCATCCTGCGCGTGTTCAACCACAAGCCCATGCTGGCCGCATCAAACGTACACACCATGCTGGGCTACCCATCGCCCCAACACTACATATCGGGCGTACTCGAGGCCCTGAAGGGAAACGGCGAGGACGCCAAGAACCTGAAAAACGCCATCGCCCACATCTTAGAAGCCGACAACATAAGATGAAAGAGTTGAAAAAGTTAAAAAAGTTAAGAGAACGCCATAGTCTTTGGATTGGCTGCACTATTATCTTAACTTTGTAAACTTTATAAACTTTATAAACTGTTTATACGATAGAAAGACTACATAAAAAAATGGAGAAAGACCTTGCAATACTTCGCAATGACCCGTGGCTGGAGCCCTACAAGCCGGCCATCGACGGACGTCACAACGATGTAATAAAGAAATTCGACGAGCTTACGGCCGCCTCCGACGGCAGTCTGTCCAAATTCGCCAACGCATATAAATACTACGGACTTCACCGCCAGCCTAACGGCACGTGGGTGTTCCGCGACTATCTGCCCAACGCCGAGAAGGTGGTGCTGATAGGCGACTTCAGCAACTGGCAGAGCGACGAGCGTTATGCCCTGACCCGCCTTAAGGACGGCTCGTGGGAGGGCAAGTTCGCCGCCGACATGATCCATAACGGCGACCTGTACAAGATGCGCGTGTACTGGCGCGGCGGCGAGGGCGACCGCATCCCGGCATACGCCACGCGCGTGGTGCAGGACCCTGACACAAAGATATTCTCGGCCGAGGTATACGCCCCCGAGACCCCTTATAAATTCAAGACCACGCGCTTCCGTCCCGACACGCGCCCGCTGCTGATATACGAGGCGCACATCGGCATGGCCGAGGAGAAGGAGGGCGTGGGCACGTACGAGGAATTCCGCGTCAACATCCTGCCCCGCATCGCCAAGGACGGCTACAACGCCATCCAGCTCATGGCCATACAGGAGCATCCCTATTATGGCTCGTTCGGCTATCATGTCAGCAGCTTCTACGCCGCCTCCAGCCGTTTCGGCACGCCCGACGACCTGAAGCGCCTGATAGACGAGGCCCATTCGCTCGGCATCGCCGTGATCATGGACATAGTGCACAGCCACGCCGTCAAGAACGAGAACGAGGGTCTGGGCCGTATTGACGGCAGCCACAACCTCTACTTCTACGGCGACGGACGCCGCGAGCATCCGGCATGGGACAGCCTCTGTTTCGACTACGGCAAGAACTATGTGCTGTATTTCCTGCTCTCCAACTGCAAATACTGGATGGAGGAGTACCGCTTCGACGGCTTCCGCTTCGACGGCGTGACCTCGATGCTGTATTACGACCACGGACTGGGCAAGGCATTCGGCAGCTATGCCGACTACTACGACGGCAACCAGGACACCAACGCCATAGTATATCTGACGCTGGCCAACATCCTGATACACGAGGTGAAGGCCACGGCCATCACCATAGCCGAGGAGATGAGCGGCATGCCCGGACTGGCCATCAAGTTCGAGGACGGCGGCATGGGATTCGATTACCGCCTGGCCATGGGCATCCCCGACTACTGGATCAAGATGATCAAGGAGAAGAAGGACGAGGACTGGCATCCCACCTCCATATACTGGGAGCTGACCAACCGCCGCGCCGACGAGAAGACCGTAAGCTACTGCGAGAGCCACGACCAGGCTCTGGTGGGCGACAAGACCATCATATTCCGCCTGATAGACAAGGAGATGTACTGGCACATGCAGGTCGACGACCCGGACGGCACCGTGGCACGCGGCATGGCCATGCACAAGATGATACGCCTGGTGACCCTGGGCACCATCAACGGCGGATACCTCAACTTCATGGGTAACGAGTTCGGCCATCCCGAATGGATCGACTTCCCGCGCGAGGGCAACGGATGGAGCTACAAGTATGCCCGCCGTCAGTGGGACCTGGTGGACCGCGAGGACCTGAAATACAAGTATCTGAACCGTTTCGACAACGACATGATCGAACTGGTGTCGCAGCACTATAACTTCCAGTCCCTTCCCGTCGAAAAGCTGTGGGAGAAGGACGACGACCAGATACTGGCCTTCATGCGCGGCGACCTGATATTCGTGTTCAACTGGAGCCCGACACGCTCGTTCGAGGGCTACGGATTCCTGGCGCCGGCCGGCGAATACGAGGTGGTGCTCGACAGCGACTCGCCCGAATATGGCGGTTTCGGCATGATCGACGACAACGTGCATCACTTCACCCAGCCCGATCCGCTGTACAGCCCCAGCGGCAAGGGATGGCTCAAGATGTATCTGCCGGCACGCACCGCACAGGTGCTCCGCATGGTGAAGAAGGGACGCAAGCCCGCTGCCAAAACCGCTGCCAAAACCGCTGTTAAGAAACCCAAGAAGTAAGAGGAGAGAAAGACAAAGACAATGAAGAAGATAACGATAGCCATCGACGGTTATTCATCGTCGGGCAAATCGACTATGGCCCGCGATCTGGCACGCCGCGTAGGATATACCTATATCGACTCCGGGGCCATGTACCGCGCCGTGACGCTGTATGCCATGCGTCACGGCATGATCTCACCGGACGGCAAGGTAGACACCGTGGCTCTTACCGCCGCGCTGCCCGACATACACATATCGTTCGCGCCGGCCTCTACGGCCGACGGCGTGCAGCACACGCTGCTTAACGGCGAGGATGTGGAGCGCGACATCCGCACCATGGAGGTCAGCGCACACGTCAGCCCCGTGGCCGTGATTCCCGAGGTGCGCGAACACCTGGTGAAACTGCAGCAGGAGTTCGGCCGGACCGGCGGCATAGTGATGGATGGCCGCGACATAGGCACCACCGTGTTCCCGCACGCCGAGATGAAGGTATTCGTCAACGCCAGTGCCGAGGAGCGTGCGCGCCGTCGCCAGAAGGAACTGGAGGAAAAGACCGGCAAGCCGGTGGACTTCGCCGACATATTGAACAACATACGCGAGCGCGACCGCATCGACTCCACACGCGAGGTGTCGCCGCTGCGTCAGGCCGACGACGCCGTGCTTCTGGACAACGACGACATGAACCATCAACAACAGATGCAATGGCTGACGGACCTGTATCATTCCATTGTAAAGGATTGATGGACGACAAAGGACTGACGGGCGCACCGTCGATAGAGATAGACGCCAATTCCGGCTTCTGCTTCGGTGTGGTCACGGCCATACAGAAGGCAGAGGCCGAACTTGCACGCACCGGGCAGCTGCGCTGTCTCGGCGACATCGTGCACAACGCCTCGGAGGTGGACCGTCTGGGTCGCCTTGGCCTGATCACCATCACCCACGCCGACCTGGAGGACCTGCGCGACACCACCGTGCTGCTGCGGGCCCACGGCGAGCCGCCGTCCACCTACGCCACGCTGCGCGAACACAACATCAACGTCATAGACGCCACCTGCCCCGTGGTGCTGAGGCTGCAGCGACGCATCAAAGAGGCATACGACAAGGCCCGCGCCGAACTGGAGCGCGGCGAGCGCGGGCAGATGCCCCTGTTCATTATATACGGCAAGAAGGGACACGCCGAGGTGTTAGGCTTAGTTGGCCAGACCGACGGCGAAGCCGTGGTGATACAGGGTCCCGAGCAAATCGACGAGCAGGATCTGAGCCGCGACGTGCTGCTCTATTCGCAGACCACCATGAGTCTGGACGGGTTCCACGACATCGTGGAGCACATCAAGGGACGCAAGCGTCAGGGCGGGTTCGAATACTTCGACACGATATGCCGTCAGGTAGCCACCCGGTCGGCCAAGATACGCGACTTCGCCGCCGGCCATGACGTAGTGGTGTTCGTGACCGGAGCAAAGTCGAGCAACGGCAAGGTGCTGTACGAGGAATGCCGCATGGTGAATCCCAACACCTACCGTGTCACCAACGCCGACGAACTGCGCCGCGAATGGCTGGACGGGGCCGTCAGCATCGGGGTATGCGGCGCCACATCCACACCCGCCTGGCTGATGCAGCAGGTAGCCGACAGAATAAAAGAGATAATCAATCCCGCTTAATCGGGATAAATCCGGATTAATCGGGATAAATCGAGTTAAATCAGAACTTTAATGGACAGTCAGGACGAACGATGGATGCGTATGGCCCTCCTGGAGGCCGAACAGGCCGCCGAAGAGGGCGAGGTGCCCGTAGGCGCCGTGGTGGTGTGCAACGGCAAGATAGTGGGCCGCGGCCACAACATGACCGAGACGCTGAAGGACGTGACGGGCCACGCCGAGATGATGGCCATTACAGCCGCCGCCAATACGTTGGGCGGCAAATACCTGCCCAACTGCACCCTATACGTCACCGTGGAGCCTTGCGCCATGTGCGCCGGCGCCATCGGCTGGTCGCAGATGGGGCGCCTGGTGTATGGCGCCTACGACCGCAAGCGTGGATTCGAATCATATTTCTGTTCCGACCCCTCCCCGCTGCATCCCAAGACCATAGTGGAATCCGGGCTGCTGGAGGATGAATGCGCGGCACTGATGTCGGATTTTTTTAAAGCAAAGCGAAAATAAAGAATTTTAATTGGATATTTCGGTTTAAAATGTTAATTTTACCGAACTATAAAGACACGCTACATCTAACTAACTTACGGACTCTATTGAGACGGCCCGGTAAGTCACAGCAGGTCCAATTGAACAAAAATGGAAACAAAATCTAATCTAACCAAGTACGACCGCATCCGCGGGGCCATCGTAGGCTTCGCATTAGGCGACGCATTAGGCCTGGGGTCGGAATTCATGACCAAAGAGGAGATGCAGGGGTACTATCCGAACAAGCTCCGCGACTTCAGAAGCATAATCCGCGACTCGCACCGCTGTCAATGGAAGCCGGGCGAGGCCACCAACGACAGCGGATTTTTCTGCACGTTGCTTGAATGCATCCTTTCCAACGGCGGTTATGACCTGAACATATGCGCCAAGGCGTTCATAGACAAAATACGCAACACCGGCAAGGACATAGTGCCCACCTTCCGCACCCTGCTGGCTTTCCCCAACTGGGAGGAGTCGCCACTGGTCAACACCCTCAAGATATGGGCGCACCACGGCATAGAGGAAGGCACCAACGAAGCCAACCACCGAGGCATAGCACTGGCCCTGATGTTCGACCGCATAGGACTCGACGACATGGTGAAACAGCTGGTGCTGATGACCCACGACGACATGCGCTGCGTGGCTTCGGCCATAATCCTGTCGCACATGGCTCATTCGCTGCTGCACACCGGCAAGCCCGCCACGGAAAAGGACCTGATGAGCGTATGCTACGCCTACGACACGCGCACCGTGCCTTTCCTGGAAATGGCCATCAACGGCAAGCTGGAGGATTTCGAGCTTGACGACCAGGACTCCATGGGATGGACCCGCAAGAACATGGGCTCGGCATTGTGGACCGTATGGCATTGCGACAACGCGGCCGATTCGATATATGCGGTGATAGACGAGGCCGGCGACGCTGATTCCAAC
>ULXN01016450.1_pt1 | contig 20431 bp, 17 predicted proteins | sample 1961311 | NCBI WGS metagenome assembly ULXN01 (sample SAMEA4835839, study PRJEB28245) | human gut metagenome | biome: gut microbiome; material: fecal sample | place: Denmark | collected 2008 | reverse complement strand
AGCTCCGGCCAGTCCTTATCGAACACATGGAGCTTTCCGTCGATGTAATCCTCGACTAACAGCAAGATTTCCTCCGGCATCTTCTCACCATAGCAGTCGATCAGCTTGATGCCGTTATCGTAGTAGGGATTATGGCTGGCAGAGATCATAATGCCACAGTCGAAGTCGTCCACACGAGCAATGTACGCCACAGACGGGGTGGTTGTGACGTGTAGCAGGTAAGCGTCTGCGCCGGAGGCGGTCAAACCTGCGACCAGACTATACTCGAACATATAGGAGCTGCGGCGGGTATCCTTGCCAATGACGATACGGGCAGGCTCGTTGTTGCCATTGCGCTCACGGAGAGCATTATAATACCAGCCTAAGAAGCGGCCTACCTTGTAGGCGTGGTCGGCGGTCAGCGTGATTCCAACTTCGCCACGGAAGCCATCGGTTCCAAAGTGCTTTCCCATTATAGTTTTGCCCCATCCAAAGAGTGATTTGACGATCATATGCTTTAGCCGGATCATAATCCGTTGTCTGGTGCTCACCATGGAGAGATAGCATATTTGAGCAGCACAGCTATGCACCCGTACAGCTGAAAGGTTTCTATTGTTTATCCTCTTATAAGTGAATTAATTTTCTCTATATACTAGAAGAATATCTTACCAACTAAAATGCTAATTTTGCCTCAATTACCTTGTAAATCACTTTCTCGCCTTTTTTTAACACCATTGCCAATAAAAATATCCCAGCAATAATAAGAATAATCCCTACAGCCATATTTTTTGATACCGCCAACAAGCTGAATGGTCCTAAGATTATTAATTGATGAACCAAATACACCTCATAGCTGTATTCATCTGATATTTGCAGAACAATTCCAAATTTTTCTAGATTTCTATGCTCAAGAAATTGCTTCAGCACAAGAAAGATGAATACTCCTAGAGCAACATGATTGTAATTATAGAAAAGCCCACATCCGGGAAAGGAAATACGTTTAACATACTGAAAGAAAATTTGTAGTACATTTCCTACAAGGGCGACTATTCCAATCAATCTTGTTAGCTTTATGTTTTCAACCCACAAGTTTTTTTCGTTGACTCCAAGAGCATAGCCAATAACATAACAGGCTGTCCATGCAGGATTGAAAAAATCATTAAAAAGTCCAAAAAACAATGAAACGCTTATTACACCGAAACTCAAGAATACATACCACGATCTTTTGCTTCGAACATATTCATCTCTGTAAATCTGTATCAACGGTGTAATTAAATAACATAATAGAATGTTGGAACAAACCACAGATGTCCTGCTCCCTTAAGCGTTGTGTGCAGGACAATTGCCTCTAAAAAGCTCTTAAAGCTAATAACGGCTGAACAAAAAACAAATTCGAAAATAGCAAACGGAATTAGAGTCAGATAATATGGCACCAAAATCTTTTTTATTCTCTGGTTATAAAATCGCGCTATGTTTTCAATTGCTTTCTGACCATAAAGAAATCCGGAAATGCACAGAAAAATTTGAACGCCGACATTGAACCACCATGCAAGTACAAAATCGTAATACTGCATTATATGACATATAATAATCATTTCCATTGCTATCATACGAATAAAACTTATAGCATTGTTTTTACCCCCCCTCCCCTTAATTTTTACAATACCACTTTCACTCATTTTTGTTCTCCGCTCAACTAGAAACGTGTAGGCGAAATATATCGACTTTGCTTAATGAACATTCACATTTGTTGTGACTTCATCACGAGAGCAGCAGATTTCAAAGAACTTCGAGATTCTTCCCATCAGCTCATCTTCTATTTCTTACTTCTTGTACAATTTGGAACTGCATATCAATTTCTTTTTTTCCGTATCTTTGGTCTGTACAAAGAAGTGCAATGTATTTTGCAAAATTGTTTTCAAGACTGTGTGATTTGTCCGAAGTATCATCGATCAACCACTCCCAGAATCTCGCTTGGTAGATATGTTTTTTATGAAACTCCGGTATAATTTCATAATTTGTCCATAGCGGATACCCCATAGGCGCACATTCTGTCTCAAACAGCGTGCTAGTATCCAAGCGATTCAGTTTATCGAATAACTGCTTTGCGTACAAATAGTTTTCTTTTCTCTTATCGTAGATTGAACTATAATCAAAGGAATCAAGTAATGCATGTGTAAGCGGCGACATCAATAAAACATCCGATTCATCTATACGTTTATCGTTTTCTTTTTTATACTGATATCCAAGATTATTGCAGCCATACTCATATCGCATAAAGAGAAATGCCGAATTTTGAGATGACAAATCCTGTGGATAGTCAAACCGATTAACGTTTTCGCCAATAACATATGCTCCATCAGAAGTTGCAACAAATTTTCTAGGTGAATAACAGTTTATGCATCCGTCCATGGGGGGTGTAAAAAAAGCTTGTGCGTTGTCAATAATAACATTTTGGTATTTTCCGATAAGAGGTTTGAAATGTTTATCACCAAGAACACCAAAATAATTTGTCAAAACAATTGCTGTATCATCTTCATTACGCTCTAATTTAGGATTAAAAGCTTCATCGATCTCGTAATAGAGAACCTCTACACCTTTCCTCAGCAAAAAGTCTCGAACAACATCACACTGATATTTTGCAATCCACACTTTATTGACTCCAAGGCATCGAACAGAATGATAGATTGCCGCACGGCAGGTATTCAATCTTATAATATTGCCTTCTGGTATATCTTTAAATAATTCCTTGCCTTTTTCCAACGGAAATTCAATATAGCTTCCTAAATCTTCCATATGCAAGCCTTTCATTGCTTATATGCAACTATTATAGTATTTATTGCCTTGTCGCATGCCTCTTGAGCCTGCCACGCAGTCTCTGCTTTTGCAATTATATATCCAATTCTTCCTGAATTATCCACCATATCATTGTACTGATTTCCTACAATGCCATCAATTGATACATCATAAATATATTTAATCTTCCGTGCTTCTTCAACACCTTTGATTTCACTCAAAATACCTTTTTTCGATGTAATAAACCGGATACAGCTTGCTGTCGAATCTATCATTTCCGGAATAGAGAAATCTTCACCCATTGCAATCCTAATAGCAATTTCATTAAAACTCACTCCGGCAGACAATTCTATCAATTGCTCTGCGATTCCATCACCGCCTTGCCTTGCTCCGATTTCTATCATCTTGGGGCCAGAAGACGTTATTTTTATCTCTGCATGTCCAAGACTATTTTTCAGCTCCAACGACTCCGCTGCAGAACAAGCGACCTTTTTTACAGAATCGATGATATTTTTGTCCAATTGTGAAGGTTGCAAATGACCTGTTTCTGCAAAATGGGGGGCACCAGATGTCGTTTTATCTGTCACCTGAATTGCATGCGCCTTTCCATTCTTGACTATAAGTTCCACACTCACTTCGGGGCCAACGAGATATTCTTCTACCAGTACCTTGCCACTATCCCCAAGTTTCGAGCTATCTTTCACAGCTCTTTTAAACTGCGCATCATTGTGAACAAGAAAAATCCCTCGACTGCCAGCCATATCAATCGGTTTTACAATTGCGGGGTAGTCAATATTGCATTTAGCAATCTCAGAATCTTCTTTCTCAATAAGCTGAAATTTAGGGTGAGGAACATCTGCCGCAGCAAATGCACAAATCATTTTGTATTTATCAGTTGCGCTCTCTGCTGTTTTCAGGTTCATACCCGGAAGATTCAAAACCTGCGCTACGTATGCACATGTAGGGACAGCAATGTCAACCATTCCTACAGTGATTCCATCGGGTGAAAAATTCTTTGCAGCGTTCAAAACGGCTTCTCTATCTTTTAGACTAACTGAATAAAAATAATCAGCATATTTTCTTGCTGGTGCGGTTTCACTTATATCAAAAACACCAACAAAATAGCCTTCACTTTTGGCTCGCTTAATTAAAGGAATTTGAAATTGACTTCCACCAAGAACTAACAGCCTCTTTTGCATCGTTCTAACACATCCTTTTGTATTTTTGTAAAGTATTATATTTTTATAAAATCTGTTCCTTTATAAAAATCCTCAATAATACCACAAATCTCACTAGACACATTTTTTCTTATATAGGATTCTTTTTTCCCTTTACGAATTGTTTGAAGAAAAGAAACCAATTCATATCGAATCCCTTCACCATCTAATTGGTAGAAATACCGCCTGTTTTTTGAGGAATCTTCGTATCTGGTCTCAAAATACTCCATTTTCCACCAAGGTGCCGGAACATATACATACCCTTTTGTCCCAGATACAATCAATTCGCCTTCTGATTTTACCCCCGTTCCAACTTTCACTGATGCAACCGCATGCTCGTATACAAATGTCACTCTTGTAAACAAGTCTTTCTTTTGATCATCCATATGCGACACAATTTGTTTTGCTTTATATGTTGTTCCCAAAATATCAAAGACCGGAAGTAATGCTGTAGGTCCCCATTCACAAATACTATCCCATGAGTTATTGCTCAAATTTCGCAAGCTGGTACAGGTTGCATCAACTGAGTAAATATCTCCTATTATGCCTTCCTTGAGCAAAAGCAGAAGACGTGAATAAGCCATTGAATACGCTGTTTTAATGGCATCCATTAAGACACAATTATTATCCTGTGCCACCTTGAATAGTTCTAGGCTTTGCTTTTCAGTCAATGCGATCGGTGCCTCGCAAAGCACATGTTTTCCGCTCTTTAAGGCTTGACAAATTTGCCAGTAGTGGTGTTTCGGCGATGATCCTATATAAACAGCATCAACTTGTTTTAGTAAATAAGAGTACCCATTCTGTAACGAATCCTTATCGTCACCCAATCCATATTGGGGATATTGGGCATTGATGGCCTCAACACCATTTACATATTTACTTTCGGTTATGTACTTTTCCACAACTGGAGAAGTTCCCACTATACCAAGCCTTAAGCTTTGCTGTTCAGCGCGTAACTCCGAACTAGAGATGCCATCTGTACGGTCAAGATATATAACCTTGCAGAACTCGTTGAGATAGTCGAATTTTCCCTTCCAGTCAGAACCAACAGTAAAAATATCTACACCATATCTACGAATATCATCAATTTTCTGACCCTCATATTCCTCTACGATGATCTTATCTGCAAGTCCTGTAGCGCGTACAGCCTCAATTCGTTCCATCAAGGACTGCTGTACATTTATTTTTCCTCTCGCCTTATCGAAATCATCGGCGGTGACACCAACAATTAAATAATCTCCGAGTTCTTTTGCCCTTTTAAGCAATCGAATGTGGCCATAGTGGAGCAAGTCATATGTACCATATGTTATAACTTTTGTCATATCACTCACATCTAGCTTTCTTATCTGTCTATTTTCAGCAAAGAATCCATAAATTGTTCCATATACTGTTTTTCACCGATAGAGACTCTCAAACAATTTCCAAATTCACCAATATTAGGATATTCTTTGATAAGGATTTTCATTTCCTTTTTCATTCGATCAACAATGCGTCCTGCATTCGTCTTTGGCTCAATAAATAAGAAATTACCGGCTTCGCCCTTGTGTCGATATCCATTTGCATCTAAGCTGTTCAGCAAATAATTTCTTCCTTCGTTGAATTTAGCTATCAAGCCCTCGACCATTCCCGGCGTTGTAATGATTTTCTCTGCAAATAGCATTGCGAAAGCATTTGTATTATGTGGTGTGCAAAATTTCTGAACATATTTGATATCCTCGGGATTACCCACCACATATCCTAAGCGACACCCAGCCATTGAAAAGAGCTTTGAAAACGTTCTAGTGACGAAGACTCTTCTATTATTCAAAGCATACTTTATGAATGTCTTGGGGTAAAAATAATGATATGCCTCATCAATCAAAAGTGTAATCTCTTTTTCTTGGCAAATTTTGAACAGCCTTTCAAACTCTTCATCTGTATATACATTTCCCATAGGATTGTTAGGATTAAGAAGAATCAGCATTTGCGTATCATCGCTCAGCTCTTGTTCAATATTGTCAATACTAATAGTCAGGTCATCATTGTACGGAACTTTCACAAAATCCCTACCGTACATTTCAGAGTAGACCTGAAACATAAAATAAGAAGGAACGACTCCAACAATTCTGCCGTTTGGAGCTGTAAATGCTTGTATCACATAACGAATCGCTTCCGCCGAACCGTTTGTGATGCAAATATTAGCAATATCTGTTCCAATATAGTCTGCCAGTACTTGTGTGAAGTGGAGCGTTTCAGGATATTGTGCCACCATCTGAGGGGTAACTTCTGCTAGAACTGATTCAACAAATTCTCGAGGTAAGCCGCCGGGGTTTTCGTTCAAGTCAAGACGCAGATAATCTTTTCTCTCATTTTGATCAAAAACGCGAACAAGGTTTTGTATGCACGGATTCAAATAGTACATTTTATATCATTCCCCTATTTATATATTTTCTAAATCCAAACCGTCAGGAATTCTCAAAGTATATTTATGATGCGGTAATTGTTGCTCTTCAGGTGGCAATTCCATGAAATTGCCATACCACGTGCTCAACATTTCCTTATACGATACCGGTACTGTAAACTTCTCATCTCCAAATGCAAGTTCTACTCCTTCCCCAAAGTATTTCTTGGACCATACATTGCCCAAAAACTCCGACTTTTTGTTATTTCCGTTTGCAGATGGAAACATTAAGGTTCCAACATAACTCGATTGTTCATAACTATACACTGTACATTCCGTCGATAAGTCATGCAGGAAAGATTCGTATCCTTTTTTCTTGATTGGAAAGTAGAGGATTCTTTTTAACAGTGCAGTAAAGTGATTTGTCGTCTTCGAGAAATCCGTATCAGCTATCAACCATTTTTTGAATACTTTATAACATGTTTCGAAGTGATTGGACGCTTGTTCTTCACTTTCTCCGCAACCATCCAAAATAAACAAATCAACATAAGGTCCCAATATGACTTTCTCGATAAAGCTATAATTCTGAACCAGTTCAATCCGACTATCTATCACTTTAGGGAGAGGTGCAGTAAAGTTCTCTTCGGTTTCCTTTGAAACTAATTTATAATATGGATGGTTTTCTGCCTCAACAGCTTTGACAAATTCTTCATAATCATTGCGTGGCATCAAAATGTCAATATCATCGTCCCATGGAATGAATCCATTATGTCGTACTGCTCCAATTAATGTTCCATATGCAAGATAATAATGCAAATTATTTTTCTCGCAGACACCTTTGATAAACTTAAGAATATTATATTCAATATTCTGCATTTGCTGTACAGATACGCACACTTCATTCATTTATTTTTCTCCTTTTCACGCAGCTTGTCCAAAAGTAAACTTAAATCTTTTCTATCAAAGAGAAAAAGCAACAAGATTTCACTAGATACAACAATTAAAAACACTTTAACAGCAACTATTAGCCACTGAAAATAATTAAGCACATGAAGATCAATGAACTTAAAAGAAACAACTGTGGATATCACTGCGCTAATTATATTTATCAATAACAGCTTAACAAATATATGCCATGGTCTATTCAGTATATTGCTTTTCAAATAATTCACTTGCATAAGCATTCTATAGGCCATACTAATGCAAGTGCCGATTGCAACACCTATTAATCCAAAGCGTCTAACCAATATTACAGATAGAACAATATTAATACCAGCTTCAACGTAAGCGTACTTTGAAACTTGCTTAATATGACCAGCTGCATAAGAAGCTGAAACATATGGATCTCTATAGCAATATATCATTTCAGAAATCATTAACAGAATTCCAAAAAGGACCTGATGGTAATTTGCATCATGAATGTTCATTGTATACACATCAACGAATGGCGTCACAAGAATCATTCCACAGGTGAAACAAATTGTTGTAATTAAACAAACGATGAGCTCATATGCATCAAAAAATTCATTTGCTTGCTTCGAATTGCCTGACGCTAAAACACTACCGAATGATGGTGTCAGCGCAGTTGATATAGATCCAATCAGATTTTTCAATGCATTTACTATCAAAAGATAGATTGCATATATTGAAACATCGGTTAAAGATGTAAAAATAGTAAGGATAATAATATCCGTGTTAGAATGAATGAAATATGCTGTATTAATTCCCAATCCATCCCAACGATGTGATTGGGTGAATTCATCTATTCCGTCTTCCGAATCAATCTTGTACTCTTTTTTTACATAAACTCGATATAAAATCGGCTGAATCAAAAACACTGCTGCACTTATTGCTTTTGTTATAACTATGTTTCTGAATTTTATTGTAAACACAACAACGCATATTATATTTAGAATCACAGCAAATGCCTGAACAAAAGAAACAAATGCTACTTTTTTGTCTGCATTAAGCAGTAATCTATATGTAATCGAAAGAAAATATTGAAAGAAAGTGTTACAAGCTAGAACCCAGATGAGCGTAATAATGAATTCTTTCGAAAAATCACTTGCAATATATTTAGGATAGATTATCGACAACAAAACAACATATCCTATATAAATGGTTCCAATCACCCTAAAAAATTTTGATGTCGTATTTATAATTTTACTAACTCTTTTTTGATCTTTTTCATAGAGTGGCCTATAAAGGATTGACATAATAACACTGCCAACGCCACCTTCTAACAATGTTATATAATTCAAAAATTGATTTATTGATGAGACCAAACCATTTACAGATGATCCGAAATACGAGAGCGTAATTTTAGGGATTATAAAACCGCTTATCATTGTTAGAACTTGTAAGAATAGCGCCGCTACTACATTAAGTTTCAATACATTTTTCTTCATAATGTTATTTTTCACACACTATCTTTGCAATTCGCTCACAGGCATGTCCATCACCATAGGGATTGCTTGCCTTGCTCATAGCATCATACTCTGCCTTGTCAGACAGCAAACGGCTGAACTCCCGATAAATGGTCTCCTCCTCGGTTCCGACCAGTTTCAATGTGCCAGCAGCAATTCCTTCCGGACGCTCTGTTGTGTCCCGCATAACCAGAACCGGCTTGCCCAAAGAAGGTGCCTCCTCCTGAATGCCGCCAGAATCAGTCAGGATCAAATAGCTGCGGCTCAGGAAGTTATGGAAATCCAGCACGTCCAGCGGCTCAATGATGTGGATTCGGTCATCGTCGCCCAGATACTCATTGGCAATTTCTCGCACCACCGGGTTCATGTGAATGGGATAAATTGCCTTCACGTCCGGATGCTCGTCCATCACGCGGCGGATCGCCTTAAACATATGCCGCATCGGCTCACCTAGATTCTCTCGGCGGTGGGCTGTGATCATAATCAAACGGCTGTCATTGGCCCAATCCAGCTCAGGATGAGTGTAGTCTGCACGCACCGTGGTTTTTAGGGCATCAATGGCAGTGTTTCCTGTTACATAGATGCTCTTCGGATTCTTGCCTTCTTTCAGCAGATTCTGCTTTGACAACTCTGTCGGGGCAAAATTGTATTGGCTGATGATAGACACAGCCTGACGGTTGAACTCTTCCGGGTAGGGGCTGTAAATGTTATAGGTACGCAGTCCGGCTTCCACATGTCCGACCGGAATCTGCAAATAGAAACAGGCCAATGCCGTCACAAAGGTAGTAGACGTATCACCATGTACCAATACAACATCCGGCTTTACTTCTTCCAGAACTGTTTTGATACGCTCCAGAATATTCACCGTTACATCGAACAGCGTCTGCTTGTCCTTCATAATGGACAAATCGTAATCCGGAACAACCGAGAACGCTTCCAGCACTTGATCCAGCATCTGCCGGTGTTGGCCGGTCACGCAGACAATCGTCTCAATACTTTGATGTTTCTTTAATTCATTGACCAGCGGGCACATTTTAATTGCTTCGGGGCGAGTACCGAAGACTAGCATTATTTTTTTCATAAATGTTCAAGCTCCTCACAAATCTGTTTCATTATTTTCATATTATCTGTAGCCGCATAGAATTTTCGGCCATTCTCTCTGTAAAGCTGCTCGTTCTCTAAAATTTTCTTTATCCCACGAACAATATCATCGATGCATGTAAAATCTACGCACGAGGCCGCACATGCAGCACCTACTGTTTCTACAAGTCCAACATTATCCGAAGTCAACATTGGCAAACCAAATTTTGCATACTCATAGATTTTATTCGGTGCACAAAACACATTATTTAAATTTGAAAAGTCATAGTTGGCAATTCCGATATGCGCCGCTTGTGTCACAATCAAATGTTGCGGGCTCGGGACATAACCAAGATATATGGTGTTTTTATAAATACCCTTTGCTTCATCAACAACCTGCTCGTCACCTTTTCCCATAATCCAAAAGATAACATTCCCATCATTGATTTCTGCCAATGCCCTTGCAATATTAGAAAGTGGACGATCTTTTGATATAATTCCCTGATACAAAACAATGCTTTTATTCTTGCATTCATCCATTATCTTATATATCTCAGGATCAACTTTAGAGTATTCTCCTTGTTTTTTTTCAGACTCTTCTATTTCATACGGCTTGTTGGGCATAACATAGGGTTGCTTTTTCAGATGGTAGCGGCTTTTCATAATAGCCGCTCTATGTTTCTCGCAGCAGATGATAGCTTCCGCCTTGGGCAATATATTCAAAAGCAGATGGTCGATCCATTTTTGATCATCGTACAGTTCCAAAATAGATGCAACAAATCTACGTCCATCCAAAATATTTCCTAACGTCATTACAGATTCACAATTTCCAAACCAAAGAATCTCCGAATCCGGGATATTTCTAATGATTTGTTTTGCTTCTTGACGGTAGTCCAATATTTTTTTGACAGATTGAAATTTTCCATTTTTTAAATTATCGGAAGACAATTCGTAATGCCTTATTTCTCTCTTATCAAGCAATTGATTTATAAAATCCGAATTTTTTCCATGATAAACTTCCAACTCTACACCCAAATCATTCAGCAACAGAATCTGAGCCAGACAAGGCGGGTAAAATTGAAATCCTTTTTTTAAAAAATAAAATATCCTCATAACTCACTTCTCCATCTAGTACGGCTATATTACTGCCAAAAGAAACGGTATGGTGTAATTCCCTGTGCTCCTCGTAAGACCAAAAGTAATTGATACAGGCTGATTCCTAAGTAGGAAATGACTTTCGACACTTTCCTATTATCTGATTGAAGCGACTCAATTATATTTGGTAACAGGATAATCAACGGCATTGTAAAATAATATGTCAACCGGTTAACAATTTGAATTCTTACAGAAATAAAATAGAGAACAACCCCGACGCCAAGCATTGTCAGATACAGACGATTTGCATCGCTCATTTCGCTCTTTATCAAAAGTAAAAACAGGAAAATCATCATAAAAAGAATCGGATGGAAAAGATTTCCGGCTCCTGCGAAACCACTATCCAAATATTCTGCGTACGATTTCATCAAAAGCAGCCCGACTGAAATAATTTCAGGACCCGCAAGAACGCCAATTCCTGATAAGGCGATAATCAGTATCGTCCAATTTTTATTCACTCGAATTTTCAACTTCTTTACCAGCCAAAATGCCAGAATAATCAAAGCACTTTTATGTAATGATGCAGACAAAATGGTAAAAATCAAAAAATGTTTATCTTTTCCACACTGTAAGTAATGCACTGCCACCAACGCAATGCTCATCGCTGCCGCCTGACGCATCCCATTAAAGGCCCAATAGTAATACATAAAACCCGCATAAATAATAATCGAAAAGAATGCATTATCTGATTCTTTCCGTATTACCCAAAAAACTGGCCATACCGTAATTGTTGCATACATAGTCAGCATTACTGTATACGAATGGAAAAGATGAGCAGCAAGCCACAATAGAACTTGATTTCCGATTTCAAGATAGGTAATATTTGCACCTTCTTCAACATAAGAAAAAAGTGTCACATATGTCTCTGTGTCAATTCCCACTGAATTACTACGAAAACCCAACAGCAGAATAAGTTGCAAACTAACGATCATTAGGATAGATCTATTTTTCTTTTTGAATTCCGAAGAAAGAAGTATGCCTTCCGCAAAAATTATCAGAAAGTTCAGATTTGTTATTTCGAGCACGATATCAGCCTGCCTTTTTCAAAAAATACACTCCCATACCAATAATACCTTTCTGCTTATCGGCATCTTCCATTTCATTAACTCCCAAAATGCTCTTCTTACTTCTCTCTTTAGTTTTCTCTTCGTTTCAACCATGAAAGGATCATGATGATCATACCCATTTAAACTCATTTGTGTCAGAAGGGTAAACCTTGCACGTTTGCAGTTCATCTCACAGGCATAACTATATCCCGGTGTAAACTGCTCTACCTGTTTTTGAACAATATCCCAAACATCTAATAAATCCAGTTTCTTTTTACTAAAACCGCTATTTGTTACGCCCTCTACGTTCTTGAAGTAAAAATAAACAGGTTTGTTTGTATAAACAGCACCTTCACACTTTCTCGCAAGGTAGTAACAAGCCTCAACATCTTCGTTCATTTTTCCTTCAATAAAGTGATAAGCTTCTAGAATATCTCGCCTTATAAGTGTTGCACACACACTATGCGTGTCAGGTTCGCCGTTCAGTCGAAAAAAACGACTCATTAAGTCTGCACGAGATAGTACTACAGTTTCTTGCTTCGCCACAGTCTGTGCATCAGTATATTCCTGAACCACTCTCATTCCGCCAATCGCCATCGGAACATTATATTGATTTGCCAAATCATACAGTGTTTTCAGCGCAGTCCTATCCAGCCAATCGTCACTGTCTGCAAAAGCAATCCAGTTACCTTTTGCAATTTTCAGTCCTGCATTTCTCGCAGAACTTGCGCCGCCGTTTTCTTTGTGGATTACATAGATGTGATTATCATTTTTCGCCCATTCGTCACAAAGGCTCGGGCTGTTATCAGGAGAGCCATCGTCTACTAATATCAACTCAAAATTTTGATATGTTTGTTCTAAAATAGATTTTACACATCGTTCCAGATACTGTTCCGCTTTATAAACCGGAACTATAACGCTGATTTCTGGCATATGTTTCCTTTCTTTACTTCCTCAGCACTTTCTCAAACATAAACTTCCGCAACCAGTTTGGAGCTAACGCCGACCCACTACGAATCACACAGCTTTTTATGTACTGCCCTTTTCCTATAAAGCCTTGCTGCTTCATGAACTTGAACAGCTTGGCCTGCGTCTTGGCATACTTCCAACCAGCACGCCGTTTATACATATCCGAGCCAGCTCTCATGTGGAGCAGCGGCTCCTGAATGTTGTACCCCTGATATCCGGCCATCAGCATCCGGAGCCAAAGGTAATAGTCCTCCAGCAAATAGAAGTCCTGATAGGAACCAACTGCCTCGACTGCAGATTTCTTATACATCACGCAAGGATGATTAAACGGATTGCGCTTCTTTGCAAACTCTACAATTTCCGCATTCGTCTCCGGTGGCACACGCTTCGCATCGACGGTATTCGGATCAGTAGTAAACTCTTCCACGATGCCGGAGCAAATACTCACTTCTGGATGCTCGTTAAACACAGCAAGCTGTTTTTCACAGCGATTCGGATATGCAATATCATCGCTATCCATCCGAGCAACCAGCTCATTTTTACAGTGCTTGATGCCTTCATTGAGTGCATTGCCAAGTCCACCGTTCTTAGCAAGGCGAACGACATTTAAAGTTATCCCCATCTCTTGCTGCTTTTTGGCAATCACCTTGTCTAGCGCATCATTCAACAGGCCATCACACACCAGCACAAAATCATCCGTCTGGAGAGTCTGTGCTTGAATGCTCTCAATTGCTTGCTTCAAATACTCTGGTTTTTCTCTGTGATAAACTGACATCAATACAGAATACTTGGAAGCCATCATGCAGCCTCCAGTTGTTCTTCATGCAGTTGCTCAGGGAAGACCAGAATATCAAACGAAGCAATGTAAATTACCTCATTCCATACCCCCCCCCCGGATATTTTCAGGTTCGTGTACTTAATCACATTTTTTATCATGTACCAGCCCTCATAATAAGCGGCCTCTATCGGGTTCAATCCGACATACCGATATGTATTCCAATTCATCTTTGCAGCCTTGACTTTATTGCTCGACCTCGATGACTTTGCAATTCTATAAATGAGCAGCGGCTCATCCACACCATAGGCTTTCTTTCCTTCTTTCAGGATACTGAGCCAAATTGCGAAGTCCTCATGCATCCCATCACCGATCGCATAATGCACTTCGTACAGCTCTTTACGCACCAGCGCCGAGGAATTGGACAGCACATTCTGCTTCAGCAATTGTCGATAAGTCACTTCTGATGGAGCACGAAGATACCAGTCAATTGGATGCCCCTCCGAATCCATAAAAGCAGAACCTGTAAAAAGGAGGTCAGCGTTGGTTCTTCTCTGAAGGTCAATCTGCTTTTCCAGTTTTTCCGGTGCCCATGCGTCATCGCTGTCAAGAATCGCGATCCATGAACCTTTCGCTTCGTCCAGTCCATGCTTGCGCGTATAGGACACACCGCTGTTCTTTACATTAGAGATAAGACGGACACGACTATCCTTGGCCGCAATACTTTTGACCAACTCTGCCGTTCTGTCTGTTGAGCAATCATTGACCACAAGAAGCTCAAAATTCGTGTAGGTCTGGCTCAAGACTGAGTTAATCGCCTGCTCTATTGTTTTTTCAGTATTGTACGCTGCCATAATGATACTGATCAGCCCAAAATCCTCCTGCATCATTCTTCCGTCTCCTGCCCCATCGCCGTGGTCGCACCTTCTGCCACACCCTCAGTGCTCTCCGGCATGAACAAAATCTTCACCGTTGCCAGCATAATCTTCAGATCCTCAATCAAACTCGGATGTGCAATGTACATTAGATCCATCTGCAGTTTATCATAGGGGGTGGTGTTGTACTTACCGTACACCTGTGCATAACCGGTCAAGCCAGCCTTTGCTTGAAGCCGCAACGCAAACTCTGGCATCTCCTCGCAATACTGGGCAGCGATCTCAGGGCGTTCCGGACGAGGGCCCACAATGGACAGGTCTCCCTTCAAGATATTGAGAAGCTGGGGCAGCTCGTCCAGACGGCAGGCGCGGATGATATGACCGACCTTCGTGATACGGTCGTCTTTGTCACCAGTGGAAAGACGCGCCACACCGTCTTTTTCGGCATCCACACGCATGGAACGGAACTTCAAAATCTCGAACTGCTTACCGTCTTTGGTCAGGCGAACCTGCTTGTAAAAAGCAGGACCACCATCGGATTTGACTGCAATAGCCGTAATCAGAAACACCGGACTCAGGATAACCAGTGCCACCAGCGAGATCACAATATCCATGGCACGCTTGACAAACAAGAACTCCGGGCTTGCCATGTAGCGGCCCACACGCAGCATGGGCAGATGGAACATATGCATCGGCTGGGCACCGCTCATAATCACATCGCCCACACGAGGGATCACGAACACATTGATACCCTGTCCCACACAGTATTTCAGGATGATATTGCGCTCATGGCTGTGGACACCGCTGATGAACACGCTCTGCATTCCATCCAGCAGGCTCAGGTCGTTCAGGCATTCCTCAACGTTCAGGGTCATCTTGACATCGTATTTTTTTGAAAGACCGTACTCATTGATAAGCTTTTCCAATCCATGACGAACATCATAAACGACTGCAGTCGGCTGGGCCTGGAACGTATTAAAGTACCATCCATGCGCCAACTTCGCCCAGATTGAGGCCATCAGGATCTGTCCGGCAATCGCTGCGATGCCCGGCAGAAGATTGCAGAGCCGCCGGGCCATCAGGCAGATGACAATGTACAGAATGCCATCGGTTGCCATGGCTGCCAGTACTTGCCCATAAATCAACTCCGAAATGCGCTGCAAAGACATCCAGAACGCATCGTAAACTTTTCCCAGCAGGAAGAACAGTACCGCAAATAGACCGATCATGGCCCAATTGCCCTTCCAACCAAACTTTGCGTAAACCTGATACGAATAATACAGCTCCCAACAAAGTGCAAATGGAATTGTAATCATTATCAGATCAATGATTTTTACGATCTTCAACATCACATCATGCTGAAATTTTGACATAATACCCCAATAACTCCTTTAGCTTTTTCTTTTGCTCTTCGCTCAACTTTTCCGACCCGCTTTGCAGCAGCCGTTTCTGGTTGTACACCCATCGGCTCAGCCAAATGCCATCCGCAGTCTTGTATTTTGCTGGAATATCCAGATTTCCATGGCATCTTTTATATTCCTGCGCCAGCCCGTACCGGTACTGCCACGAGTCCGGTTTCTCCCACTGCATTCCGATAGCATCCAGCAGCTCAATGCGCTCTTGTGATAAAATCGCATTGCTCTTCTCCGGATTCCGATATGCATACTGCTGCCGCCGCACCCATTTTCCAAGGGCATAGCCCTCCGGCGAAACATAGGCCACCGGGACATCAAGATCTCCATTTGCCTCAAAATAACGCTTGGCGGCACCATAGACCTCGTTCCACTGGCGGTCATTACGGTTTCCCCAATAGATTCCTATTTTTTCCAGACGGCCGATTTGGTCTTGGGAAAGCATTTCTTTTGCATATGCCGTCCTCTGATTCAAAATCCATGCACCCAGCTTTTCGCCCTCTTCAGTCGTGTAATTGACAGGAACATTCAAGTCGCCGTGCCTGGCGACATAATTCATAGCAAGTGCATATCCCTGTTCCCATTTGGCATCAAATACGCTCCATATCATTCCCATCTGATCCAGTTGTCGAATGCGCTCTTCCGTCAGCTTTCCATCGTTTTGGCGTTTCCGCGCATTGTTGATCCACTTTCCCAGAGGATAGTCATCTTTCGTTTTGTATTTCGCCGGGACCTGCAAATTCCCAAACTGTTCCCGAAATTTTCTCGCTTCTTCCAGACCACGTTCCCATGCGGCATCGTTGCGGTTGCCCCACTCCATCCCGATGCTGTCCAGCCGTGCGATTTGCTGTTCGGTCAAGTTCCCCGGAATCTGTCCCGCACGAACACGGCGCTGGGTCGTCAGCCATTCGCCAAGGCTCAATCCCGCCGGTGTGGTATAACGCTTTGGAATATTCAGGTCGTCATGCTCCGCATAGTAAATGCTTGCTTCCGAAAAATAATGATCCCAACTGGAAGAAAGGCTTGCCTGCAACTGCTCAAACAGTACCCGGCAGTCATGCACCTGCTCAACAACCTCGAACCGCTCGGTGACGATCTTATCGCCCTCGCCGTTGGCATAGAGCCGGTGAACGGCCTCCTGCATCTCGCTTTGCAGACCCGCAATGCTACATAGTCCTTCGAAGTTGTTGACTACATCAAGGATAAGCGGCGTAGAATTTTCTCCAGCGGTCAAAGCGCGACCAATCTGCTGCTTATAGATGATGGGTGAGATGGTGGGCCGGAACAGGATAACACCTGAAATGCCTTCTACATGAACCCCCTCGTTGAGCATGTCAATGCAGAACAGCAGCTTCAGTTTGTCGCTCTCATCCGTCTTGAAGTCGGCAAAAGCCTTGTCTGTACCGGGGTCATCCGAGTAGGCTTCGTAGACCGCCACTTCCGCATTCACCTTTGCAAGCCACTCCGGCACATGAGAGATCATTTCGTCCATGTGCTCCTTGTTGGCGCAGAACACGATGTACTTTCCGGACTTGTTCGTGATATGATGGGCAAAGACCCTGTCCAGACCGTCCGCCTGTTCCAGCGCCCGGCGCAGGGCATCCAGATATTTTTGATTTACGTCCTGAATTCCAGCAGAACGCAGATTATCCACTTTTGTCTGATAGCGTGCCAAGTCTTTCTGGTACTGATAGACGGTGGTCACATAGTTCGGAGCAGGCAAAATACCCCTGACGATTGCTTCGCCAAGGGTCATGTCGCTCGCGACACAGCAATCAAAAAGCTCTTCAGCCATATCACGGTTATTATCCAGATATCGGATATTTGTTGCCGTCAGACCTGGAAGTTTTGCATTTGGGCGTAACTTTAATAAAGCCACCGTACTTTCGCCCCAACATTCCGCACCGGCATGGTGGAATTCATCAAGTATAATATAGGCAGGCTTCTGTCCAGCTATTTCGTCCAGCTGTGCCTGCGCATAGCACATCAGTTTGGCGTAGGTATAAAAGTGAACGTTTTCCAAAGGAAAATCCGGGACGTTCCCTTTCAAGCTTTCCAGCTGGGTCTTGAAGATATATTCACTGGGAAAAAGCCAGATCACGACCTTCTCCGGGTTGTCCTCGATCATCTTGAACGCAATGTAGCTCTTTCCAGTGCCGGTCGGGTGGACAATGGCGGCCTTGCCATACTGCTCCATCATCCGGACTGCCACATGATATGCTTTCTCGTTGTGCTCGAACAGACGCAATGCCACCTTGTTCACCCCTTTCCGCAATTCAGGGGTATCCTTCACATGGAAAATGGAGGATACCGGTCCTTTGACATCGTTGTCTAAAATCTCATCTTATTTTATCATGGTTATATCTGGGATTCAATAGAAATCATCATAAATGTATCACATTTGACCCTGAAAAAACATCGCGAAGGTCGGATTGTTTTTGTGTCATGCCCAGTTCTGTATAATAATTCCAGCTGTAAACTAAGATTGAGAAAATAAGGGGTCAGATGAGGGTCTAACCAGCAGGAGGAAACAGCGATGGCGCGACGAGGAGAAAACATTCGCAAGCGTAAGGACGGTCGGTGGGAAGGCAGGTACATCAAGGCGCGCACACCGGAGGGGAAGATCCAGTGGGGTTACGTTTACGGAACGGCCTATGCGGAAGTCAAACGGGTACCGATTCAAAGGAAAGCCGAGGCAGGCTTTTACAACCTGAATCGAACTGACCTGACCTTTGAAGCACTGGCCGAGGTATGGCTGCATTCCCTGCGGAACAGTATAAAAGAATCCACCTATGCGCATTATTCGTACGCACTGCACAAGTATCTTCTTCCGGTTTTGAGCAAAGTGCCCGTTGCATCTCTTGAGGAGAGCTTTCTGGAGCAGGCCATGCAGCAAATCATCACGCCCACAGATGCGTCACACAAGCCACTGGAAAACTCCTCTGCCCGGGAATGCCTCTCGATGCTGCGACGTATCTGCAAATATGCCGCTCATTTACGTCTGATTCGTCCAATGGAACTGGAAGTCGCGTTGCCAAAAGCCAGCGACAAAATTTCTGCGCCTCTCTCCCCGGCGGAACAGCAACGACTTCATCAATATGTACAGGCGAACCCTACGCCTCGCAAAATTGGCTTACTACTGGGGCTGGAATTGGGGCTTCGAATTGGTGAGATTTGCGGCCTGCAATGGGGCGATTTTGACCTGAAACTTGGCACGCTGAAGATCAACCGGACGGTCTGCCGAATTTCCTGCGGAAACGGTCATACAAAGGTGGTCATCCAAACGCCCAAAACCCGCACCTCCCGCCGGGAAATTCCAATCCCGAATCAGCTGCTTATTATGCTGAAAAAGCTGCGCGGAAAAGCCAGCAATGCTGCATGGTTCCTGTCCGGCAGCGAGTCCAAGCCAACCGAACCCCGCTGCTATCGGAAAAGCATCAAAGCGTATCTGAAGCAGGCGACCGTCCGGCAAGTACGTCCGCACGCGCTGCGACACACCTTTGCTACCACCTGTTTGCAGGCGGGGTGTGATGTAAAGACCCTCAGCGAATTGTTGGGACATGCCAACGCCAACATCACCTTGCAGCGCTATGTGCACTCTGACCTGACCCGAAAGCGCAGGGAGATGAACCGGATATTCTCCCATCAGGTGTCAATGAGGAGTAGGAAAACGCCAAGTCTAATGGAATAACGTTATATTTCGCTCATGGCCCTCAATTTTCACTATGGAGGATACCGTTTTCTTTTTCGAACAATCTTCTTCTTAATGCAAAAAGGCCCCTGCCCATCACATTTCTGTGAAAGTCAGAGGCCTTCTATTGATAGATTTTAATGTTTCAGCATCCGGGCAACCGCTTCATCCGTCAAAGGCTTCCCGTTCTTGCTGAGAAACAGGTTCTTGTGGCGACTGGGGTATCCCTTTAAATAGGCATCCCGTATGGTACGATACTTCATCAGCTGCTTGGACAGCGCAGGCGACTTTGGCACCACACGTTCCTTGCTGCCCTTGCCATGCTTGACCAGAATATAGTCCGGTTTGATGTCTTCCAGCTCCATCAGGATCATCTCATTGCAGCGCATCCCGGTGTCGAACAGTAACATAGTACAGAAATTCATCGCGGAGATCCTTCAAACACATAAAAAAACACCCTTTCTCTCATGGAAGAACCACAAAAGAAAGGGTGCAAAAATCTCTAAAATGGTTGTCGTACCAGATCAGGCTTGTTCGTAGTTGAGCAAGACAAACTCCAGTCGACGAATCATTCGATTTTTATCGTAGCTACGAGATCAGCAGTTCTCAGCGAAGTACTTAATGGTACGA
>ULXN01045553.1_pt1 | contig 20552 bp, 18 predicted proteins | sample 1961311 | NCBI WGS metagenome assembly ULXN01 (sample SAMEA4835839, study PRJEB28245) | human gut metagenome | biome: gut microbiome; material: fecal sample | place: Denmark | collected 2008 | reverse complement strand
CTGTCCGATGTGGAAGAGTACGCGCGGAGATGTTCTTCAAGATGGGAAGGGTGTCGCCGCGCGTGAATTATATAAAAGTAAGCCCGGTGTAATTAAAATACTGTTTGATACAAAGCATTGAAAATTCAGAATATTTCATACGAAATATCAGATTATAATTCGGCGTATGCCGTAGAAATTAAGTTTAAATGCTTTAATAGAAGTATAAGCGTATTGAACGCAAATGTCCAATGTTTTTTTAATTTGGTGAATTATATGTTACAGCCGGAACCGTCCCAAAAGGTAATTTATCACTTTTTTGACGGTTCCGGTCAATATGGTGAGAATGGATTATCATATAATACCCTATCAAAGTAGTAAACTACCACCTCAACTCGTAAATTCTATTATTTGGGGATAATAATTTACGCCTTTTCATAATGAATCAATAATGCATATGTAATATACAATATCTAAGTTATCACTATCTTCCCCAGATTTTAGAAAAAAGTGATAAAATGCTCCTGGCAAGTGTTTGTACAGGAATGTGAAGTCACACCAATCTGTCCGTAAACCCCAATAAAGTGATAAAAATATAATATTTCAAAACTGAATTCAGCGGTATAAGAGATACATCTTCCCCAAACAGGGAGTAAATGTGAAATTTGTGGAAAAATATGGAATTATTTCGCCATTTATTGAAATTTGTGGTAAAATTATTTATAATAATTTTATTAACAGGTTTCGCCCGGATTAAAGGAGTACATAGATAGATGTTGAAGTTGTTTAGAAAAAGAAGGATAAATATAGCGACAGTAATAGTCGCTGTTATTTCCATGCTTGCTGTCGGAGCATATGGAATTAAGCAGACGATAGATGTTGTGGCAGCTGTGAATTTCGAGAAGTCCCTGGAAGAATTTCCGGAATCGTACAGGGACAGTCTGCGTACATTGCATAAGAAACATCCGAACTGGACATTTGAAGCAGTGAATACGGGACTTAATTGGAATACGGTTCTTGCCAATGAATGCTATCCTACTAGAAAGCTTGTCCCGGCAAGCGGACGCAGAATGACACTCGGACTTATGGATAATAGCAGATGGTATCAGACGCCGACTGCATGGAAAGCATATGATGAGATAGATGGCGCATTTAATTATGATGAGAACGATTGGGTCGTTTATGATAATGGAAAGAATAATCAGGCATCGCCGGCAGCCATTTCGTATGTTATGGATCCGCGTAACTGGCTTACCGAAGAGTATATGTTTATGTTTGTACAATTAAGTTATAACTCATCGCTTGATACGGTAACGATTATCAATAATACATTAAAGGGTACATTTATGTATAATGCTAAATGCCCCGGGGCGAGTGGCAATAAAACCTATGCGCAGGTAATTGTCAATGCAGCTAAGGCGGCTAAAGTAAGTGCTATTCATTTGGCGGTGAGACTTATCCAGGAAAAGGGAACAAGTAATGATGAATTGGGTAAAGGTGTTGTTACCACGGATGGTAAGAACTTCACTCAGGCTACCGGCAAGGAAAAAACGATATATTATAATTTCTTTAATATAGGAGCAGCAGGAAACGGAAAGCAGACGATAATCAACAACGGCGGAAAAGAAGCTATGTCCGAAGGATGGACAAGTCCGTATCTGGCGATAATGGGAGGAGCTGTTAAAGTTAATAACGGGTACGTTGCAATTGGACAGGATACAATATATTTTGAAATGTTCAGCGTGGTTAATAAGGCATATTATTACTGGAAACAATATGCTCAGAATCTTACGGCACCATTAACGGAGGGCTGTAAAATATACACTGCATATAAGAATTCGGGAATAACCGATTCGGCATTTGTGTTCAGAATACCTGTTTATAATAATATGCCGGAACAGGCCTGCCCGAATCCGGGATGGTATACGAATGGCGACGATGCGTCATTGCGGGCGAATCCTAATACCAGACTTAAGTCGCTCACGGTAAATGGTGGCAAATTAGCTCTGACACCTACATTTAATCATGAGAAAACTTCATATAACGTAACGGTCCCATACTCTACAGAGACGGTCACAATAGCGGCGCAGGCTATCGCAGAAACTTCTACGGTAAGCGGAACCGGCAAGAAATCACTGAAAGTCGGAACCAATACATATAAAATAGTATGTAAGTCGGAATATGGTACGACAAGGACATATACATTGAAGATTACAAGAGAAAAAAGTCCTGAAAAAAGTACATACTTAACAGCATTGAAGCCTACATCGGGAAGCTTGAGCGGCACATTTAATAAAGCAACGGGCAAATACAAGATGACTGTAAATAACAGTATATCAAGTATTGGTTTTACATACACAATGGAATCATCCGAGTCACTTGTTGAACTCAGATACGGAAAGCATACGATAAGCTGCAGTGACGGTAAAATAGCGGCACAGTCGTTGACGGTAGGAGTTAATACATTTTATATAGATGTGTATGATTCGGCTGATAAGTCAGGAGAGAAAACAACATATCAGGTGGATATAACAAGAAATGCAGCAACAACTTTCGATAATAAGAAATTGCAGATTAACGGCAGTTACATCAACGGATTTACAATAGGCGAGAAAGTATCAAATGCAATCAAAGCGGTATCTGTGACAAACGGTTCCGTAAAAATATTAGGTTCTGATAAAAAAGCCAAGTCAGACAGCAGCATGGTAGCCACAGGAGATTATTTTACGGTATATGATGCCGACGGCAAAGTGCTTAAACAGTACCAGATAGTCCTATATGGTGATGTCAACGGGGACGGTAAAGTGGATTTGTTTGATTACATGTATCTTAAGAAACATCATTGGGTAAAACCGATTTTAACGGGAATTAAGTTAGAAGCAGCTAATATTTATTCCAAATCATCAGGAGTTGATTTATTCGATATGGCTGTAATGAAGAAATTTCTCTGGAAGAACGGAACGATAACTCAGACACGATAGGAGATTAATATGAAAAGAAAAATTTTAAGTACAATACTAGCTCTTACTATGATTGTTGCGGCAATGTCGGCTGGTTTTACCGAAAAAGCATATGCTGCATCGGGAACAGGAACGATATCGGTTGACAAGACAAGCGTCATGGTTGGTGATGAACTGACTGTCAATGTCAATATATCATCATCTGCCAATATATATTATGCGGAATTTAATGTTAAGTATGATAGCAGTCTGTTTGATTTTGTAAGCAGTACGCCGGCGGGTACTACATCATCACCGGCTGGAACGATTCCGTATCAGATTGATACAGATTTAACGCAGTCAACCAAATCCATTCCGATTACAATCAAACTTAAAGCTAAAGCGGTTGGAACTGCCAATTTTTCAATTACCGGCGGAACAATAATGGAATTTGACGGTGCAGAACCTACAGAGGTAAACATGAGCTACAGCGGAGCAACTGTTCAGGTAATGGCACAGGGCTCGGATGATGCTACATTAAGCAGCATCAATATTGCGGGAGCTTCATTGGATAAGGCATTTGCTAAGTGGACGCTTGATTACACATGCTATGTTTCGCATGATACAACTGCTGTAAACATTTCGGCAACCGCATCACAGGGTGGAAAGGTTGAGCTTGGAGGACCGTATAACAATCTTGCTGTCGGTAATAATGCCATAACGATTAAGTCATATGCTCCTAACGGCAAAGTCATGACATACAATATCAACGTAGTTCGTGCACAGGCCCCGGCTCCGGAACCGGAACCAACACCCGAGCCTGCCACCGAGCCGGAAACCGAGACCGAAACTGAACCGGTTAAGGATACCACAGTTACGATAGACGGCAAGGAATACGTTATAAGCAAGACTTTCCCGGAGGATGAAATTCCTGACGGATATACAGCCGGAACACTTGATATCAGCGGTGATACAATAGAAACAGTTACAAACGACGTTACGGGACTGAATCTTGTATACCTTACAGATGCCGATGAGAATGGTGCAATATATATTTATGATAAGGAAACCAAGACCTTTGAGAAGTATATTGCATTCAAGAGCGGAAAGAATGTTTATGTATATCTGGATGCATCACACGCATCAGAGAAACCGGAAGGAATGGCAGAAACCAAATGTGAGATACAGGGCACTGAAGTCAAAGTTTACACACCGGATAAAGACAGCGAATTTGTATATTTCTATGCGGTCAATTCCAAAGGCGAGCGCATATGGTATGTATATGACACTGTAGAAAAAACAATACAGCGAAGTAATAATACATCATCGCAGCCGGCAATATCCGATGATAATATGCAGAAAGAACTGGATTCACTTAAACAGGACAATGATAAGCTTACAGAGTCCAAGGCATCACTCATAAAAGGCCGTAATATTACATTTATAGCCGGAGGAGTTGTGCTTGCAGCATTGATAGTGCTTGTGGTAGTTCTGGCTGCACACAAATCAGAAGAGAAACATTCGGTGGTAATACCTGATGAAGATGATTATGACTATGATAATGAAGATGACGATTCACAGTCTGACAATGCCCAGGATGAGCCGGATGCATTGCTAGCTGCCGCAGAAGAGAATACGGAATCCGAATCAGCAGAAGAAGAAGAACAGGCCGCAACGGAAGAACCGGTTCAGGATACCGAGGATGAAACCGAAGCACCTGAGACACCATCTGAGCCGGAGGTAAAAGAAGACGATTTTGATGATGTCAAAGATAAGGTAACCCAGGCGGATATGGATGCTTTTGTTACCGAGGCACAGCAGGTTGATGATGAACCCGCACAGAAACCGTCTGAGATTAAGCCATTGAAGAATGATGAAGACGGGCTTGAAATCGAGACCGAAATCATTGACCTCGGAGATGATATATTTGATGACGACGAAAAACCGGCGGCTAAGGAGCCGGAAAAGGAGCCGGAAAAGGAGCCAGAAAAGGAGCCGGAAAAAGAGCCGGAAAAAGAGCTGGAAAAAACCGGGGAAGAGCCGGAAACAATAGAACTTGAGCCGTCTGACGGAGATGACGAGGAATTTTTCCTCTAAGATAAATAATTATTAAAAAAGTATTAAATCAGCGCAGAATCAGCAAAAGATATTGCTTTTTCTGCGCTTGTTTGTTATAGTATATGTATAACACAGACATATGGTTATGTCATAGGGAGATGATGATATATGATTTTTACAATTGACTTTAACAGTGATGAGGCATTGTATGTTCAATTATGTAACCAGATTATAATGTGTATAGCGAATGAGAAGATACATGAAGGTGATTCGCTCCCATCGGTAAGACAGTTAGCCGATAATATAGGAATTAATATGCATACGGTTAATAAGGCGTATTCGGTTCTCAGGCAGGAAGGCTATATTAAGTTGGACAGACGGCATGGGGCAGTGATTGCGCTGGATATAGATAGGATTAAGGCTATGAATGAGCTTACGGACGAACTCAGGGTTGTGGTGGCCAAGGCAATGTGCCGTAATATCTCGACGGATAAGATTCATGCACTTGTTGATGATGTCATAGCTGAATTTACAGGAGAACAGGAGGTATAATCATGTTATGTGAAAAATGTCAGAAAAATGTTGCAACATTTCATTATACAGAAGTGGTTAACGGCGTTAAGAATGAACATCATCTGTGCAGCAGCTGTGCGGCCAATACGGATGTAAGTTATTATTCAAGTATTTTTGATAATGATATGCATTTTACCAAGCTTTTGTCGGGACTTCTCGGCGCACAGGGTTTCTTGTCAGATAATGGGAACGATGACCCGGCAGTGAATGTTGTATGTCCGAAATGCGGCATGACATATGGTGAATTCATTGCAAGTTCACGATTCGGATGCTCTGAATGTTATGATGTTTTCGGACCGCTTATTGCGGGTACAATTAAGAAGATACAGGGTAGCGACCGTCATACCGGTAAGAAGCCGATGCTATATAAGATGCAGGAGCAGAAACAGATACAGCCGGAAGGAACCGCTGGAGCAGATGAACATGATATTGCTAAAGAAATAGATTTTATGACAAAGAAGCTTAAGGAAGCCGTAGCTGTGGAAGATTACGCCGAAGCAGCCAGATTACGTGATGCGATAGCCGAACTTAAGGGAAAGGAGCAGGCATGAATAAATGGTACGAAAGTAACGGCGCCAACAGTGATGTGGTTCTTTCAAGCCGGATAAGGCTCGCGAGGAATTTCTCAAATTATCCGTTTGCATCCAAGATAAGCGATGAAGACGGAACCGAGCTGGTTAACTCCGTTGTCGGAACATTTCAGAAGGATTTTCCGGACGAATACAGATATTATTTTATGAACAGCTGCACCGAGGCTAAGAAGAATGCGCTCAAGGAACGCCGTTCTATAAGCTCGTATCTGGTAAAGTCAAAGAACGGTGCCGTGATCTTGTCGGGGGACGAGGGAACATCGGTGCTGGTTAACGGTGAAGATCATATAAGAATCCAGGTTATTGCCAATGGAATGAATATTCCGGCCTGCTTTAAGAAAGCCAACGAAATAGATGATTATATAGATTCACGATTTGATTATGCCTATGATGAACAATACGGATATAAGACCACATACCCGACTAATGTCGGTACGGGACTCCGCGCCGGATATACATTACATCTGCCGGCATTGTCGCAGACAAGAAAAATCACCCAGATAGGTACGGAACTTGGACGTTTCGGAATAAGAATGCGTCAGGTTTACGGTGATGAGGAAGATAGTTTCGGTAATCTGTACCAGGTGTCAACACAGAAGACGCTTGGACAGGATGAAAGGACGATCATCAAGGATTTTGATGATATTGTCCTGCAGATAATCAGTCAGGAACGTGAGCAAAGAAGTGCTATATATGACAAGGATAAATGCCGCGCCGAGGATGTGGCATACAAATCATACGGCGTACTCAAATACGCGAGAAAGCTCACATTACGTGATGCGATGACACTTTTATCTGAACTTATGACAGGTCTTGCAATCGGAATTTTGTCAACGAAGGACGGTCATAATATTGATGTTAACCGGCTGATTATGGACATACAGCCTGCTGTGCTTAATAACTCGGCCGGCAAGGCATTATCGGTGGCTGAAACAGATATGTTAAGGGCACAATATTTAAGAAGTAACCTGCCCGAAATTGATTAATTAATATATGAAGGAAGTGATTATATATGCAAAGTGGATTTACCAAGAAAGCAGAGGAAGCATTAAAGAATTCCGCGACAACAGCATATGCGTACGGACATTCAAGTATAGGTTCGGAACATATTCTTATAGGACTTATGCAGACGGACGAGAGCGTTGCACAGACAGTGCTTCTTAAGAATGAAGTCGATCTGGAACGTTTTGAGAAAATGGTGAGCCAGCTTATGCATCCTGATAATATGGCTGAATATTCGGAACCGGAGAGTTACACTCCGAGAGCCGCGGGTATTCTCAATATGGCAGCCAGGGAAGCCAGAAGGTTTAAAGCGCAGTTAGTGGGTACGGAGCATATTCTTATTGCCATGCTCAAGGATTCAGAATGTGTGGCTACCAAGCTGCTTGCAACCATGGGGTGCAATATACAGAAAATATATGTCGATGTGATGATGGCAGTCGGAGATGCGAATAATTACGGTGCCTATAAGGATGAAATAAGTGCCAGGAATAAGAAAAAATCTCCCACAGCCACACTTGATCAGTACAGCAGGGATCTGACTAAGCTTGCAACGGAAGGTAAGCTCGACCCGGTAATAGGAAGGGAACATGAAATCCAGCGTGTTATACAGATAAGCAGCAGGCGTACTAAGAATAATCCTTGCCTTGTCGGAGAACCGGGTGTAGGTAAAACGGCAATAGTTGAAGGCCTGGCATTGCAGATTGCTGAAGGAAATGTTCCTGACACCATTAAGAACAAAAGAGTTGTGATACTTGATTTGTCCGGAATGGTTGCGGGATCCAAATACCGTGGCGAATTTGAAGAAAGAATCAAGAAGATAATCAACGAAGTCCGTAATGCCGGAAATGTTATTCTTTTTATAGATGAGCTTCATACAATTATCGGTGCCGGCGGTGCCGAGGGTGCGATAGATGCGTCCAATATATTAAAACCTTCGCTGGCTCGTGGTGAAGTTCAGATAATAGGTGCCACAACCATTAATGAATATCGTAAGTATATCGAGAAAGATGCTGCTCTTGAGAGACGATTCCAGCCTGTTAATGTTGAAGAACCGTCGGAAGACGAAGCTATTGAGATATTAAAGGGGCTTCGTAAAGCATATGAGACTCATCATAATGTAACAATTATTGATGAGGCACTTACCGCGGCCGTTAAACTATCGGAAAGATATATCAATGACAGATTCCTTCCTGACAAGGCTATCGATCTTATTGATGAGGCAGCATCGAAGACAAGGCTCGGGGTATATGTAAAGCCTGAGAAAATAAGCGAAATCGAGCACATTATAGAAGAACTTGACAAGGATAAAGAACAAGCTGTTGTCAATGAGGAATTTGAACGTGCGGGAGAACTTAAGGCACGCCGCGTGGAACTTGCCGGTGAACTTGACAGCCTTAATACACAGTGGCAGAAGGAGAAAGACAGCCGTAACCTTGTTGTAGGAGAGGAAGAAATAGCGGATGTCGTATCTGACTGGACCAAAATCCCGGTTCATAAAATAGCTGCGGGAGAGTCAGAGCAGCTCATGAATCTTGAGAAGACACTCCACGAAAGAGTTGTCGGACAGGAAGAAGCTGTAAATGCAGTCGCCAAGGCGATAAGAAGAGGCAGAGTCGGTCTTAAAGACCCTAAGAGACCTACGGGTTCATTTCTTTTTCTCGGACCTACAGGCGTGGGTAAGACAGAATTGTCCAAAGCACTGGCTGATGCAATGTTTGGCAGCGAGGCTAATCTTATCAGGGTTGACATGACCGAATATATGGAGAAACATAGTGTATCTAAGATGATAGGCTCGCCTCCGGGATATGTGGGATACGAAGAAGGCGGACAGTTAAGCGAGAAAGTGCGCCGCAATCCATATTCGGTAATACTTTTTGATGAAATTGAGAAGGCTCATCCGGATGTGTTTAATATTTTATTGCAGGTACTGGATGATGGTATAATAACTGATTCTACCGGACGTAAGATTGATTTCAAAAACACCGTAATCATTATGACAAGTAATGCAGGTGCTGAGAACATAGTCGCGCCAAAGAATCTCGGATTTAACACATCGACTGATCCTGACCGGGATTACAAAACAATGAAGAGCAAAGTTATGGAAGAGGTAAAACGTCTGTTTAAACCTGAATTCCTTAACAGAATTGACGAGACAATTGTATTCCATATGCTTACACGTAGTGATATAGCGCAGATTGTTGACATAATGGTAAATTCTATCAACAAGAGAATTGGCGAGCAGATGAATCTTCATATCGAACTTGATGATTCGGCCAAGGCGCTTATTGTTGACAAAGGATATGATGAGAAATACGGCGCGCGTCCGTTAAAAAGAGCACTTCAGACGCTTGTGGAAGACGAACTTGCCGAACAGATTCTCGAAGGCAGAATTAAGAATGGCGATAATGTTCACATAACATGCGCAGACGACGGTGATAAAAAACTGATTTTTTCTACAAATTAATGTAGCAATTAGACAGGAGATATATTATAATAAGATTACATTCTTTTTACAAACACAATCAGGAGGAACGGCAATGGCTGTAGTAAACGATTTGATCCACATAGAGGGCGATGGAACGATCAGTTTTGGTGATTACACACTTGATACCAAGACCAAGCTCGATAATGTTGAGTACAACGGAGATATCTATAAGGTTAAGACATTCAAGGAGATTACCAAGCTTGAGAGGAACGGAATGTTTGTTTATGAGTCTGTTCCGGGAACAGCTGTTAATAATTTTTCTATGAATGACGGTGCTGTCAGCATGAGAGTGGAAGGCAGTGAAGACCCTCAGATTACACTTGAACTTGAACCATCTACAGAGTACAAGGTATACGTTGACGGCGTAAGCATTGGCAGCATGACTACCAACATCAGTGGTAAGCTTGTCCTTTCAGTTACACTCGGAGGCGGTAATTCCGCAGAGGTTAAGGCTGTAAGAGCATAGAATGAATTTAATTTATGTTATTAAGGACTGTGTTTAACACAGTCCTTTGCACACCGGAAAGGCGGATATGGCAAAGGCTAAGAATATAACTTTTTTCTGTAAAGAATGCGGGTATGAATCATCCAAATGGATGGGGCAGTGCCCGTCATGCCAGGAATGGAATACAATGGTTGAGGCACCCGTGAAGGGTTCGGCACAGACCGGAAGTCATAATGTCGGTATAACAGGTATATCGGGGAATGCACCTATCAGGTTTTCACAGATAGATTCTAATTCTGAGGACAGATATACCACGGGATTCGGCGAGCTTGACAGAGTTTTGGGCGGCGGAATTGTCGCAGGCTCCATGGTGCTTGTGGGAGGTGATCCCGGAATCGGTAAGTCTACGATTCTGCTGCAGGTGTGTGCCAATATAGCAGCATCGCGCAAGGTTCTGTACATATCAGGTGAGGAATCGCCGGGACAGATTAAGATGCGCGCAGACAGAATAGGTAATATGCCGGATAATTTTACACTTATGTGTGAAACGAATCTTAATACAATTGATTCGGCAATCAGGGCAGAGAAGCCGGATGCAGTTGTTATTGATTCTATTCAGACGATGTATTGTGAGACATCGGATTCGGCACCCGGCAGCGTAAGTCAGGTGCGTGAATCTACGAATGCTCTTATGCAGATAGCCAAGGGACTCGGAATAACGGTATTTATAGTCGGACATGTGACGAAGGAAGGCGTTGTTGCCGGGCCGAGGGTTCTTGAGCATATGGTGGACACGGTTCTTTATTTTGAAGGAGAACGAAGTGAATCATATAGGATAATAAGAGCGGTAAAGAACCGATTCGGAGCAACCAATGAAATCGGCGTGTTTGAGATGTGCCATGAGGGACTCAGGGAAGTGCTTAATCCATCGGAATATATGCTTGAGGGTAAGCCTTCTGGCGAACCTGGTTCGGTCGTTGTATGTCTTATGGAAGGCACAAGACCGATCATGGTAGAGATTCAGGCTCTTGTATGCCATACGAATTTCGGAATGCCGAGACGTACGGCTGCCGGAGCAGACTATAACAGAATGAATCTTCTAATGGCAGTATTGGAGAAGAAAGCAGGAATGCAGCTTTCCGGATGTGATGCTTATCTTAATATAGCAGGCGGACTTAAGGTCAGCGAACCTGCGTTGGATTTAGGGATGGTAATGGCGTTGATATCAAGTTTTCGTAATATTCCCATACCGGATAGGACAATAGTATTTGGCGAAGTTGGCCTTACGGGCGAGGTGCGTTCGGTAAGCCAGGCCAAGCAAAGGGTTGCCGAAGCAGTAAAGCTTGGATTTGAAGAATGCATTCTTCCGGCGGCATGTCTTAAGAGTGTGGGAGATATAAGCGGTATCAGGCTTACCGGGGTTAAATCAGTTTCCGAATTATGCAGAAGGTAAATATATTTACGGAGGATTGGATAATGGAAGAACATTTTTTAACAGAATTTACACAGATTATCAATAATCTGGACGAGTCACAGCTTAAGGTTGAGAAACATGCATTTGATGTAATTAATTCATCAGATACATCGCTTAATCTTGTCAAAGAAGGAATTACGAGCATTAATGACATTGTGGATGAGATTAACGGACTTAATACAATTGTTGAGGAATCAAAGGACAATATAAAGCGTCTTGAAGAATTGTCGGAGATGATTGAGAATTTTGCCGGCGTGATATCTAAAATTGCATCCAAAACCAATATGCTTTCTCTCAACGCATCGATAGAGGCGGCAAGAGCAGGCGAACAGGGCAGAGGATTTGCGGTTGTAGCCAAGGAAGTTGGTAATCTTGCAGCGCAATCGACAAGTTCATCCAAGGATATAGCCGATACAGTTCATGAGGTACATGATTTTGTGGAGACAATGGTTTCGATGATGAATGATATATATGAGCGTTCTGTGAAACAGAGCAGTAAAGCAGCTGATATAGGCGTTCTTCTTAATAAGATTCTTGAAGCGGCCAAGGTTGCCAATGATGAGTCACGCGGAATGGAACATGAAATAGCATATCAGAGAGATATTACCGATAATGCCAAAGATGTTATTTCCAAATGTAATAAATAATTTGCAAAATTGTGTAAATTTTTCTTGCAATTAAATCAATTATATGGTATAACTAACAAGTGACGTCAAGAGATGTCACTTGTGAATATAGGGGTATAGTTCAGCTGGTAGAGCGTTGGTCTCCAAAACCAAATGTCGTGGGTTCAAATCCTACTGCCCCTGCTCTTAAAACGAAAAGTTTATATGGCTGAGACTCTTGATTTTCAAGGGTTTCAGCCATATTTTTTTGCATTTATTTATTAAAATAAAATATAAGCACAGGATCACAAAATGTCAGATGATGGTTATTTAGAATTAATAAGACTTATTTAGAGTGGTTTAAAAAGTGGTTTTCCTTAACATGAAAGTGGTTTATACTCCTATATACAGAACATAAGGAGGTAGAAGTATGGCAACAAAAAAGAAAATTCTTACGATAGAGAATTTCATACGATAAACAATCAGATTCTCAAATATAATATATCAAAAATGCAGATGCAAGCAATATCAGACATAGATATAACAAATCACTTAAATACACTAATTGAGAAAAATTACTCATATTCAACAATTAAAAAGACATATGAAATATTAAATTAGTTTTAACGATCCTTATGAAGGTGATGATTGTTGTTATGATTCGGGCTATAGTTGCGGAGAATTTGAAACTGTAACCGAAACTGAATTATTTAAACGAATTAACGAATTTGAAGAAACGGATGATAAATATATTGAATATAAGTAAATAATAGTTTCACGTGCAATGTTATAACAATGTATTGACAGCGATGTAAATAGAGAATATAATAATATTAAAGAAAGGAGTGATATATATGGCAAATACAAATGTAACAATGAGAATTGATGAAACGCTGAAAGCACAATTGCAGGAGCTTATGTCTAATCTTGGAATGGATATGACTACTTTTTTTACAATGGCTGCTAAACAAGCCGTAAGAGAACAGGCTTTACCATTTCATCCTGATATGAATACGGGAATATATGGCTTGAAATCATATCAGTTGGCAATGAAAAATACAAATTACAATAAAGAAGGGAAAGCGACAATATCTTCTGTTGACGATTGGGCAACTGAATCAGAATGGGATGATATGTTTGAGCAAATGAAAAAAGAAAGAGGTATTGAATAATGAACAAAGGAGAAGTATGGTTTGTTGAATTTCCATTAGAAGAAGATCCAGGTAAAATACTGAATAGACCTGTTGTGGTGCTTGATGAGAATTTACTTGGTGTATTATCTGTCAAGATAACAAAACATAAGGTAAGAAAAGAAGATCCTTATGATACTCCTATTATCTATTGGGAAGAAGCGAGTTTGAGATTGGCTTCAACTGCGAGAGTATCAAAAGTAACGCTACTTACAAAAGATAGTTTTATATTCAAAATCGGTGATTTGCACAAAGATGATTTGAATAGAATTGAAAACATGTATAGAAAATTTTTAGAAGATAATGGTGCTGTATAAATTATAGCACCATTACTTATTAAAACAGAGAATATTAAAGTGACAAGAATCCAAGAATTCAATCGAGGGTATTCATGTTATACTTAACGATATTTTTACAACATGCGATAATGATAACAGTTAAAAAGTAAGTATAGAGCGTTAGTCTCCAAAACCAAATGTCGTGGGTTCAAATCCTACTGCCCCTGCTAAATAGAGAACAGTCATCCAATCGGATGGCTGTTTTTGTACTCATTTTTTATCTGTCTGCGAGCTGTCCCCTGTAGCGTAGTCAATTTCAATTCCCGGCTGGACATTATAGCAGAACACATTAAAACATATGCCGGCGCCGTTATCCTCAACAGAATACCCTTCAAGAAGTACACCGTCGGCAACCAGGTTGTCACCGTCAAATACCGGCGTGGCTCTGTAAAGTACATGATTGCCTGTTTCTTTAATATAATCTGCAGTCATGTCTTCAAATGGCAGCATTCCCTGCACATTCAGGTACCTTGTTCCTGTGATAAGATTCGCAGTGTTGGCATTTTCGCCAGTAAGCTGATATCCGATTAAGTGGCATCTGTTGTATAGATAATTGCCGTCAATATTATCATATTTAATGGTATGCCACCCACTGGGGCGCACTTTTCCGATAGGCCCGCGCTCCTCGGACGGCATCAGATCGCGGCCGATTGAAGCTATACATACACCACACCGGCCGAGTGAATCGAGATTACTGTAATATTCATATGATTCGGTTGTATAATCGGCCTCGGTGAAATACGTTATGTTGTTGTTAATGACGGCATATGCCTTTTGCGAATATGCCGGAACCGAATCCGGGGAGAAAGTCTCGGTCTGGTCTGAGCCTGTGCTGTATGTTTCGGTAACGACGGGAGAAACAGGCTGATATTTAAATATAAACAGAGACAATAATGCCGATATGATAAACGTTGATATTTTTGTGATTTTTTTCTTCATTTTGTATGAACCTTCCGGAAATTATCAAAATAAAAAGGCCTTGAACAATCAAGACCTTCATAAATAGTGCGGATGGTGGGACTTGAACCCACACGATGTTGCCACCGGCAGATTTTGAGTCTGCTGCGTCTGCCATTCCGCCACATCCGCAAGCCATATTATAATATCACAGATGCAGACAAAAATCAATAGCTAAAAATACCTTTTGAAAAAACATAAAATTATTAAATAAACACTGTCGCTAAATGTCGAAAATTAATCACATTTGCGGCGACAGTATATTGCATTATTTTGCATTATTATTTATAATTAAATACATATCAATATTTTTTTATAGTCAGGAGGAGACTAATATGGGGAAATTAACCTGTGCAATTGCGGATGATAATGAAAGGATGCTTCAGCTTCTTGAAGATGTACTTCACACGGACGAAGAGATTCAGGTTGTCGGAAAGGCACATAATGGGGAGGAAATACTTAATGTTATTAAAGAGAAAGAACCGGATGTGGTTCTTCTGGATATAATAATGCCTAAACTCGACGGACTGACCGTTATGGAGAAAGCCAATCAGGATACTGCCATAACCAAGAAGCCGGCTTTCATCGTAATTACAGCGGTCGGACAGGAAGGAATAACAGAGGATGCATTCAGTCTGGGCGCATATTATTACATTATGAAGCCATTTGACAATAATACACTCCTTAACAGAATCAAATATGTGAAGACCAATATGGGAAGACACCCGGCAGTTAATAATAAGAGCAGCCAGGCACCTAAAAGCAACAGCAGGATTGAAGACGTGAAAGTAAGCCTTGAGGCAGATGTCACTGACATGCTCCACGATATAGGGATTCCGGCTCATATCAAGGGATATCAGTATTTAAGGGCTGCGATTATGATGGCGGTTGAAGATATGGATATGCTTAACTGTATTACGAAGGTTCTTTATCCTACAATTGCAAAGAATTTCCAGACCACGTCAAGCAGGGTTGAAAGGGCGATAAGACATGCAATTGAAGTTGCCTGGAGCAGGGGACAGATAGATATTCTGGATTCTTTATTCGGATATACTGTGAGTAACGGAAAAGGCAAGCCTACAAACTCAGAATTTATCGCACTTATAGCCGATAAAATCAGACTGGAATACAAAATGCGCTGACACGACAAAATCATTGTAAAATTTAACAAATAATTATTCCAATTATCAGAAAATTATGCTATTATGTACATGAAGAATTTGCCGTGGAGGTGGGTCAGATGAAGAACGTATTATTTATTGCTTCCGAAGCAGTACCATTTATTAAAACAGGAGGACTTGCAGATGTTGCAGGTTCGTTACCTAAATATTTTGATAAGACTAAATATGATGTCAGGGTTATGATACCGAATTATAAGTGCATACCTCAGAATTATAAGGATCAGATGCATTTCGTTACGAGTTTTTATATGGATCTGGCATGGAGAAGCCAGTATGTGGGTGTACTTGAGATGGAATATGACGGCGTACAGTTTTATTTCATTGATAATGAATACTATTTTAACGGATTTAAGCCATACGGATATATTCATGAAGATATAGAGAAGTTTGCATTCTTTAGTAAAGCATCATTGTCAGCACTTCCGCTTATTAATTTTAAGCCGGATATAATACATTGTCACGATTGGCAGACCGGACTGATACCGGTATATATGAAGGAGCGGTTCCATGAAGGGGATTTCTTCAGGGATATGAAGTCTATTATGACAATACATAACCTCAAGTTCCAGGGTATCTGGGATATGAAGGCTGTTAAGGATATTACGGGACTTCCGGATTCATATTTTACATCGGATAAGCTTGAAGCATTTGGTGATGCTAATTACCTTAAAGGCGGAATTGTATATGCCGATAAGGTAACTACCGTAAGTAACAGTTATGCGGAAGAAATTAAGACACCGTTCTACGGTGAGAAACTTGACGGACTTATGAGAGCCCGTTCAAATGACCTCGTCGGAATAGTTAACGGTATTGATTATGAGGAATTTAATCCGGAGACTGATAAGAGAATAGTACGTAACTATAATCAGGTTACATTCCGTAAAGAGAAGTTCAAGAATAAGATTGCATTGCAAAAGGAACTTGGCCTTGATGTCGACCAGAAGAGATTTATGATAGGTATCGTGTCGAGACTTACGGACCAGAAAGGTTTTGATCTTATAGCATATGTGATGGATGAACTTTGCGCCGAAGATGTGCAGCTTGTTATTCTCGGAACAGGCGAAGAGCGTTACGAGAATATGTTCAGACATTTTGACTGGAAATACAATAACCGTGTATCGGCTAATATTTATTATTCAGAGGATATGTCGCATAAGGTATATGCGGCATGTGACGCTTTCCTTATGCCGTCACTTTTTGAACCGTGCGGACTCAGCCAGCTTATGAGTCTCAGATATGGAACGGTTCCTATTGTAAGAGAGACGGGCGGACTTAAGGATACGGTTCAGGCTTATAATGAATACGAAGGAACCGGAACCGGATTTTCGTTTGCTAACTATAACGCTCATGAGATGCTTGGAATTGTTAATTATGCCAAGAGCATATTCTACAATAAGAAGCGTGAATGGAATAAGATAGTTGACAGAGGAATGCTCACAGACTTTTCGTGGAACAGCTCGGCTGAGAAATACGAAGAGCTTTACGACAGCTTATAAGAATTTACTTTTTTCATATTTTTTTCATCCTTTCTTTATAAGAAAAAGCACATATCATAACGGTATGTGCTTTTTCGATTATTTGATTTCTTTGAGTGACGCTGACGGCGTAATCGTCATTGAATAATTAGTGTGATATATTACAAAGCCGGGTGCCTTGCCGGCTACCTTGCTCAAATGTTTCTTTTGAACATAATCGACATCCACTTTTTCCTGCGACCGGCCTTTGGAATAATAGGCTGCGAGTGCTGCAGCTTCTTCATATGTGGAATCCGGAAGTTCTCTGTTGTCACATTTGACAATTACATGGGATCCGGGCATATTCTTTGCGTGAAACCACCAGTCATTGCCGGAGGCTGTCTTGAAAGTCAGTTCCTCATTCTGGATGTTATTGCGTCCCACAAATATGTCAAATCCGTCCGAAGACACATAATGCCACGGCTTGCTTTGGGAACGCTCGGTTCTGTCCTTGCGGCCGGATGGATGTGACTTGATAAATCCGAAATTGACCAGTTCTTCTTTGATCTGAATCAGGTCATCATATGATGTGGCGATATCTATTGAGGTTGCGATTGACTCAAGATGTTCGATTTCATCCCCGGTCTGCGTTATAAGCTCCGAGAGAGCCTCATAAGTCCGTTTTAATTTATTATATTTTGCAAAATATCTTACACTGTTCTCCCTTGCGGTCAGATCTTTATCAAGAGGAATGGTAATCATTGTATTGTCGTAATAATTAAGTGCCTCAAACGAGGAACTTCCGTCCGGAATGTCATATCCGTATGTGTTGAGAAGCTCGCCGTATATGCGGTATTTGTCACGTTTGCCGGTATCTTTTAACTGCTTCTCCTGTAAATCGTATTTCTTATAATTACGCTCCAGTGCCGTGTTTACAACCTGGCGCAGATCGGCAGAACGCTGCCTTATGCGTGTGACAAGGTTTTTGTCGGCATAGTATTTCTCAAGCATGGAACTTGCCGATTCACATGGAACAATGGTCATTCCTTCATACATGGAAGGTGTGATGACCATAAATTCTCTTGGAACATCGTTGTCATATACTATATTATATGAAAAAACATTGTTCCGGATGTCGTCGATGGTATTGATGAATGTTCCGGCAAGGTGTGTAAGTTCATTTTCATTGAGGGCGGATGCCGGTGTGTCGGAGCTTATGCCGGCACGATAACAGATTTCATTGGCAAGCTGGGGGCTTATTCCGGTGTAAGAACCGTATATGGCTTTATCCGCAGCCGATGCCACACCGCCTATGAGAGCGGTGAAGGAGTCTCTGTCCGCATCGAATGGATTATGCTTGCCGGATGTGTTCGGAATAAAATATTCACGTCCGGGAAGGACCTCACGCACGGAACTTATGCCGGCATTGATACGTTTGATACTGTCTATTATATGATTATTATCATCGAGAAAAATAATATTGCTGTGCTTGCCCATAAGCTCAACAACAAGATGTTTGGTACACAGATCACCCATCTCGTCAAGATGCTCTATTTTAAAATCAATGATGCGCTCGAGCCCCGGCTGTGTAATATCGACAATCCTGCCGTTATTGATATGCTTTCTTAAGAGCATACAGAAACCGGGTGCCGTAAGGGGAGCAGGTTTGTTTAATGATGTTATATATACAAGCGGCAGACTTGGATTGGCACATATGAGCAGTCTGTTCTGGCCTGTGGATCCTTTTATGGTAAGGATGAGCTCATCTTTTTCTGTTTGTGCTATTTTATTAATTCTTCCGCCGGAAAGAATGTTTTTTAATTCGTATGTGAGTGCATGTACCGTAATTCCGTCAAATGCCATTACAATTACCTCTGAAATCTATTTTTATAACGAAAGAAGTATATCATAAATTGCGTTAAAAGGCTAGTTGCAATGTAAAGACATAGATGATAAAATACAATAAATATATGGATGGAGGTCGCAACCAGATGATAAAGAGCATGACCGGATTCGGGCGGGCGGAAGCCTCGGACTCCGACAGGAAAATAACAATTGAGATGAAGTCGGTCAATCACAGATATTTTGAACCGGCTATGAAGATGCCGAAGAAACTTAATATTTATGAAGCCGGCATAAGAACAATACTTAAGAAATATATTAACCGCGGTAAGGTTGATATATTTGTGACTTATGAGGACTATTCCGAGAGTAAGTTCTGCCTTAAATATAACGAAGAACTTGCTAATGAATATATGAGTATATTTAATTACATGGCAGAACAGTTTGACATACCCAATGATATAACGGTATCGTCACTGTCACATTATCCTGAGGTTATTACTATGGAAGAACAGTCCGGAGATGATGATGCGGTATGGCATCTGCTTGAGAAGGCTGTTGAGAATGCCTGCGTACAGTTTGTTGAAAGCAGAATTACCGAAGGAGAGAAACTTAAGGCCGATCTGCTTGAGAAACTTGATTATATGACAGGACTTGTCGATGAAATAGAGAACAGAAGTCCGGGGATAATAGAAGAATACAGGCAGAGACTTGAGGATAAGGTTGCGGAGCTTCTTTGCGATACGCCGGTCGATGAGAATAGGATCGCCACGGAAGTTACGATATACGCGGATAAGATATGTGTTGACGAGGAAACTGTGAGGTTACGAAGCCATATAGAGAGCACGAAGGATGAACTTATAGAAGGCGGAAGCGTCGGACGTAAGCTTGATTTTATCGCGCAGGAGATGAACCGCGAGGCCAATACTATTTTATCTAAGGCGAATGATTTAGAGACATCCAATTGTGCGATAAGCCTTAAGACCGAAATCGAGAAGGTCAGGGAGCAGATCCAGAATATTGAATAACGGAGGACATATGGGTTTTATCAATATTGGTTTTGGTAATATTATTAACGACGACAAAATAATAACGATTGTTTCACCGGATTCGGCACCGGCAAGAAGATTCGTCCAGAATGCCAAGGAGAAAGATATGGTCATAGATGCGACACAGGGACGACGCACAAGAGCAATAATAACAACGGATTCAGGATACATTGTCCTGTCAGCGCTGCTGCCTGATACAATTGCCGGACGTGTGAAGAATAAGAGTGAACAATCCATCGGAGGAGAAAGCGATGAGCAGAGGTAAGCTTATAGTTGTTTCCGGTTTTTCCGGATCAGGCAAAGGTACACTTATGAATGAGATGATGAAGAGACATGATAATTATGCATTGTCCGTATCGGCAACGACAAGGAAGCCGAGACCGGGAGAGGT
>ULXN01004321.1_pt1 | contig 21007 bp, 18 predicted proteins | sample 1961311 | NCBI WGS metagenome assembly ULXN01 (sample SAMEA4835839, study PRJEB28245) | human gut metagenome | biome: gut microbiome; material: fecal sample | place: Denmark | collected 2008 | reverse complement strand
TTAAGCCGCAAGGCGGGAATTGTGCGGTGTTGCCATAAAACCAAAGGGGGGATACCCAATGCATGAACAGAATGAAAGCCAGCCCAAAGCATTCATAAAAATTCTTTTTGCCCTGTTTACGGCGCTGCTGGTTGTGGTGCTTGGGTATCTCTGTATCCAGATTTACACGATCTTCCACCGAACTTACAAAACCGAAACCGCCATTGCCTACACCATGTCGGATAACATCACGCTGAAAGGCGTGGCAGTGTTCCAGGCAGTGGATGTGCCTGGCAGCGGCAACCTGGGATATGTGGTGCAGGATGGTGAGCGCGTCAGCGCGGGCACCATTCTGGCGGAACAGTATACGGATGATTCCCAGGGAGCAATGCGGGAACGGCTGGACCGGTTGGATCGTGCGATTTTGCTGCTGACAAAGTCGGAAAATTCCTCCGGCAGCGATCTTTCGGTTCTGACCACCCAGACGCGCACGGCGCTGTATAACCTGCTGGACCAGATCGACACAGCATCTTACGGCACAATTCAGGATGCTGCGGAAGATTTTTTGCTGGCGCAAAATAAACTGCAGATCAGCACCGGCCAGGCGGCGGGCTTTGGCGAGGTGCTGGCCAGCCTGCAGGCCGAGCGGGACGGCATTGCTGCCCAGCTGAACGGCCTGCAGACGATCGAAGCGGATACCAACGGGTATTTTGTCTCATCCGAAAGCGCCGCCCCGGTGGTGCGGGATCCCGCGGAGCTGGATGCCATGAGCCCGGCTGATCTGCAAAAGATGATCAACGCAGGGGAAACTCCGTCCAATGCCGACCTTGCCGGGCATATTGTAACCGGGTTTTCCTGGCGGTTTTATGCCGTGTGTTCGGCCGACCTTGCCGGGCGGTTGAACGGCCTGTCCCGCGTGAGCATCAGCGTTCCGGGCAAACAGGAAGAGCCTTTGGCTGCCACCGTGGTGGATGTGACCACCGACGAAGAAACCGGCCTTGCCAAAGTGGCGCTGGAATGCCGCAGCATCAATGCTCAGGTGCTCTGCCTGAATTATGAGGAGGCCGAAATCAGCCTGCACACCTATCAGGGCATCCGCATTGACCGCAGGGCCCTGCATATCGTGAACGGCCAGCGCGGCGTATATGTCAAATACGGCGATTTGCAGCGCTTCCGCCGCATTACCATTTTATATGAGGACGATACCTACATCCTTGTACCGGAAGGCGGCAAAGTGGGGGAGGATAACGAGCTGCGCCTGTACGATGAGGTGATCGTGGAAGGCAGCAACCTGCAGGACGGCAAGCTGCTGTAAGGACAGAAAACGGGCGTTTTGCCCCACATTCTGTTATATTTGTATTGACAACGAAGCAAAAATGGAAGATAATAAATACTGTATAGTTGTGACAAAAGCCGATCGGGGCTTTTTTTGTGCAATTTATACAACTAAGCAAACGTAAGGAGTAACTGCCATGTCCATGATAGATGGTTTGAGAAACGTCCTCGGAATCAACCAGGATCCCGAAGCAGATTCCTATGTGGATGATAACGAAGAGGATGATATCTTCCCTGGCGGTGGTCAGGGCGGTTCGCCAGCCCCGGAAGAAGCCTACCCCACGCAGGAAACTGCTAAGCAGCACAGCAACAAGGTGGTCAACATCAATGCTACCACCCAGCTGCAGGTTGTGCTGGTCAAGCCGGAACGTTTTGACGATGCTGCTGCCATTGCAGACCAGCTGAACGCAAAGCGCACCGTTGTGCTGAACCTTGAATCCACCAACAAAGAAGTCTCCCGCCGTTTGATCGACTTTTTGTCCGGCGTGGCTTACGCCAATAACGGCCAGATCAAGCGTGTAGCAACCAGTACATTCATCATTACCCCGTATAACGTTGATATTATGGGCGACCTGCTGGACGAGCTGGAGAACAATGGCGTCTTCTTCTGATACAAGGACCCGCGGCTTTGTGCCGCCGCAGAACGAGGATGAACGCTTTTTGATGCGCCGGGTGGAAGAACTCTGCCGTACCGCCATGCAGCGTGGCATCCCGCGGGCAACGGGCTTCCTTTCGGATCGCGAACAGGCCCTTGCGCAGGCCGCGCTCAACCGTGAGGGCTGCGATTTTGCCCGCTTTCAGGGCGGCTGGCCGGATGCGGAACGCAAAGTGCTCTGCATTGAACCACCGGATTCCTGGCCGGAAGAGCCAGTTGCGGTGCTGCATTTCACAGCGCCGCAGCAGGGCGGCAGCGCTGTGCCGGGCCACCGTGACTATCTGGGGGCAATCCTGGGTCTTGGCCTGGATCGTGCCTGTTTGGGGGATATCCTGCCGGATCCGGCCGATGCCCGCAGTGTGTATGCCTTTGTGCTGGAAGATAAGGCGGATTTTATTGCTTCCAACCTGACGGAAGCTGGCCGCAGCCCGGTGCATGTCGAGCGCTGCAATGCCGTGCCGGAAGAAGTCCTGCGCGGGCCGGAACGCCAGACGCAGGATGCAACGGTGCCATCTTTGCGGGCAGATACCGTATTGGCAGCCATGATGCGCACCTCCCGCTCCATTGCGGCGCAGGCAATCCAAAGCGGCAGGGTGGAAGTGAACCACGTTCCGCTGCGCACCGCCCATGAGGATGTGTTTGAAGGCGATATCTTCACCGTGCGGGGCGTTGGGCGCTACCGTCTGGTGGCAATCGGCGGCAAAAGCCGCAAGGACCGCATCTTTATCACGTTTTATCAGTATTGAACATAAAACCTGAATGTGAAACCCATGGGCCGGGGCAGCCCGGCAGCCGTGCCGAACGGTAAAATTTCGGATACCATTCCGGGTGTGTGCCACCCGAAACAGGAGGAATTTGGATGATTGCTTCGGATGATGTGCGCCGCGTGACCTTTGACCGTGCCATGCGCGGTTATCGTTGTGAGGACGTAGACGATTACCTCAAACAGGTTGCGGACAGCATCGACAGCCTGGCCGCAGAAAATGATGACCTGCAGAAAAAGCTGGTCATACTGGCCCAGCGCATTGACCAGTACCGTGCCGACGAAGATACCCTGAGCACAACCATGATCAATGCCCAGCGCCTTGGCGAGAACGTCATCAAGGAAGCCAAGCAGAAAGCTGCCGAGATCATTCGTGCCGCCAACATTAAGGCGGAGGATCGTGAACAGCGCGCCCGCGATGAGGTGGAGCTGGCCCAGCAGGAGCTTGTGACAATAAAGCAGGAAGCGGATGCGTTCAAAAAGCGCCTGATGGATCTGTACCGCCAGCACATCGAAATGATTGCCAAAATTCCGGAGTATCACACCAACCGTGCAGAACAGCAGGCCGCGCAGCCGCAGCCTGAACCGCAGGAAGCCCCGCAGCAGCCTGCACCCCAGCCGGTAGAACAGCCTGCCCCGGCTCCGCAGCCGGAACCGGAACCCAACCAGCCAATCCCGGAGGATGTCCCGGCTCCGCAGCCCGCAGCCCCGGAGGAAAGCTATCCGGCATATGAGGAACCGGAATATTACGAGGCTGAGCCGGAAAAAACCGCCCAGCCCGAAGAGCCGGAACCGGCTCCGGCACCTGCCCCTGTCCAGCCGCTGGACGAGGAAAAGATCGATACGGTAGAATTTGCCTTTGCCCCCAAAACAAAGCCAATCCTGCCGGACGATGATATGCCATCCGTTGCCGGGCTTTACGGCGGGGATATGCCGGAAAAGCCCGCCAAGAAATCCGGCTCCCGCAGCCGCGGCGCTTCGGCCCGCAGCACGGGCAAAAATGCCCGCAAAACCAAGAGCCCTGCCAAAGCGGAGCTTGACGCATTTGATGACATTGATTATGATGTTTGAGGTGCCGCTTTTGTGCGTGCGCGTACCCCAAGCATTTTAAGACCTGCCTGAACGATGCAGAACTGCCGGGGCAACCTGGTATACTGCGCTTTGGACAAGCCGCCATATCAGCTATAATAAGGAAATAGAGGAGAGTTGGAAACTTTGCCGCAGAATTACAATGATACCATCCATAAGATGGCTACCCCCTTTGAAATGCGTGCCGGGCTGCCGAAAAAGGAACCCAAAATGCTGGAGGATTGGGAGAAAAACCACGTCTACGAAAAAATGATCGAACATAACGCGGATCTGCCGCGCTTTGTTCTGCATGATGGCCCTCCGTATGCCAACGGTAATATCCATATGGGTACTGCCCTGAACAAGATCATCAAGGATATCATCATCCGTGAAAAGAACATGTCGGGCTACTGTGCTCCCTATGTTCCCGGCTATGATACCCACGGTCTGCCCATTGAGCTGAAGGCTCTGTCCTCTCTGGGCGATAAAAAGGCCGGCATTTCCAAGCTGGAACTGCGCAAGATCTGCAAAGAGTTTGCTACCGAGCATATCGATGTGATGAACAGCCAGTTCGCCCGCCTGGGCGTTCAGGGCGATTTCGCCAACCCCTACCTGACCCTGCGCCCCGAATTTGAGGCACGCCAGGTGGAGATCTTTGGCGAGATGGCCAAGAAAGGCTATATCTACAAGGGCATGAAAGCCGTTTACTGGTGCCCGGAGGATCGTACTGCTCTGGCAGAAGCCGAAATCGAGTATGCCGAGGACGAGTGCGATTCTATCTATGTCCGCTTTAAGCTCACCGATGACCCCAACGGTGTTCTGGCCAAGTACGGTATCCCTCTGGACAAGGCATGGATCGTGATCTGGACCACCACCACCTGGACCCTGCCCGCCAACGTGGCAACCTGCCTGAACCCCAGCTTGGAGTATGCCTTCGTCAAAATCGGCGATGAATATCACCTGATGGCTGCCGGTCTGGTGGAATCCACCATGAAAGCCTGCCATATCGAGGATTACGAGGTTCTGGAGCCCCGCGTTCTCGGCTCTGAATTTGAGCTGATGCAGTATCAGCACCCCTTCCTGGACCGCAAGGGCCTGGTTATCCTGGGTGACCACGTTACCCTGGAAGGCGGTACCGGCTGCGTTCATACCGCACCTGGCCACGGTGTTGAGGACTTTGAAGTCTGCGTCAACCACTACCCGCAGGTTCCCGTTATTGTCCCCGTGGACGATGGCGGTTACCTGACCGAAGAAGCAGGCAAAGAGTTTGCAGGCCTTAAGGTCTGGGCTGCCAACAAAGTTATTCTGGAGCACATCAAGCAGTCCGGCCACCTGATGGGCGTGCAGCACATCACCCACCAGTACCCGCATTGCTGGCGCTGCCACCATCCCATCATCTTCCGTGCAACCGAACAGTGGTTCTGCTCCATTGATAAGTTCCGCGAGGAAGCCTATAAGGCCATTGACGAAGTCAAGTGGCAGCCGGCCTGGGGTCATGACCGTATGCACGGCATGGTGCGTGACCGCAGCGACTGGTGCATCAGCCGTCAGCGCGTGTGGGGTGTGCCCATCCCGGTGTTCTACTGCAAGAACTGCGGCAAGTACCACATCACCGATGCTTCCATCAAGGCTGTCAGCGACCTGTTCCGCAAGGAAGGCTCCGATGCCTGGTATAAGTACGATGCCAACGAGATCATGCCCAAGACTGAGGTCTGCGAATGCGGCGCTTCTGACTGGGAAAAGGATCCCGATATCATGGATGTCTGGTTCGACTCTGGCTCTACCTGGAGCGCAGTCTGCCGCGAACGTCCCGAACTGAACTGGCCCGCTGACCTGTATATGGAAGGCGCCGACCAGTTCCGCGGCTGGTTCCAGTCCAGCCTGCTGACCAGCGTTGCCACCCAGGGCGTTGCCCCGTACAAAGGCGTTCTGTGCCATGGCTGGGTCGTTGATGAGCAGGGCAAGCAGATGCACAAATCTGCCGGCAACGGTGTGGAGCCGTCCGAAATCATCCGCGATTACGGCGCTGACATCGTTCGTCTGTGGGTTGCTTCCAGCGATTACACCGTTGATGTGCGCGCAGGCAAGAATATCTTCAAGCAGCTGTCTGAAGCATACCGCAAGATGCGCAACACCGCCCGCTTTATGCTGGGCAATATTGGCGATTTCAACCCTGCCACGGATATGGTTGCCGAGGATCAGCTGTTCGAAATCGACCGTTGGGCACTCAAGAGCTGCAACAGCCTGACCGCCAATGTGCGTGCCGCTTACGATAATTACGATTTCTCCCGCGCTTACCACGCAATCTACAACTTCTGCGTCATTGATATGTCCAACTTCTATATGGACGTCATCAAGGACCGCCTGTACTGCGCGGACGAGCACGCACGCCGCTGCGCCCAGACTGCGCTGTACCGCATTCTGGTTGACTTCACCAAGCTGGTTGCCCCCATCCTGTGCTTCACCGCCCAGGAAATCTGGAGCTACATCCCGAAGCTGGAAGGCATGCAGGAGTATGTCTGCTGGGAGCGTATGCCGGAAGCCAAGAGCGATGAGGATGCCGCTTTTGACGCCAAGTGGGCCAAGATCATTGCTGTGCGTGACGATGTAAAGAAGGTTCTGGAGCAGGCCCGTGCCGATAAGACCATCGGTTCCTCTCTGGAAGCTGCCGTTACCCTGTACTGCAGCGATGAAATGTATGACTTCCTGAACGCCATCCCGATGGATGAGCTGGCCGATCTGATGATCGTTTCCCATGTGGATCTGGTCAAGGGCGAAGGCGGCGTGAAGGGTCTGACCGAGGGCCTGGGCATGAGCGTTGCCCATGCTGCCGGCAACAAGTGCCTGCGCTGCTGGAAGTTCGACACAGCTGTTGGCGAAGACGGCCTGTGCCCGCGCTGTGCGAAAGTTCTTGGTTAATTTCAAATAAAGGGCTATGCCACATGATGTTAAGCGCTGTTCCAGTGCTTAAGCCTGTAAAACAGGAACTGTGCGGTATTGCCATAGTATGATTTACAGCGGTGCTTTTGCGCTTTTATCAAGCCTTTGCACCGCTGTTTTTGTCAGGGCATGTTGCAGCGCTGCATTGGCCCGGACGACGGAGGCGTTTATGCTGGTTGGCATTTTATCCATTCTTGCTGCGGCAGGCCTGACGCTGGTTGACCAGCTGATCAAACTTTGGGCCACCGTGGAACTGCTGCCGGTTGGCAGCAAACCCTTTATCCCGCATGTGCTGGAATTTTATTACCTGCTCAATGATGGTATGTCGTTTTCCATGCTCAGCGGCAAGCGCACGCTGCTGGTGATCGTTACCGGTGTGATGCTGGCTGTGCTGGCCGGTATGCTGCTTTTGCGCAAAATGCCGCGTTTGGAGCGTGCTGCTTGGATTTTGGTCGTGGGCGGCGGTGTTGGCAACCTGATCGACCGTATCCGCACCGGCGTGGTGGTGGATTACCTGAACTGCCTGTTCATCAATTTCCCGGTGTTCAATTTTGCGGATGTCTGCATCTGTGTCGGCGTGGGCCTGCTGGTCCTCAGCCTGCTGCTGGATATGCGCCGCGAACAAAAAGCAAAACAGCAAAAGGGGAGTGCGCCCACAGATGGAACAGCGTGAACTGACCCTTGCGCCGGAAAGCGTTGGCCTGCGGCTGGATCGCTGGCTGGCGGAACAGTGCCCGGATCTTTCCCGCAGCCAGCTGCAAAACCTGATCGAAGCGGGCAGTGTGACCTGCAACGGCAGCCCCTTGAACAAAAAGGATAAGCTGAAAGCCGGGCAGACGATTCTGCTCACCCTGCCGGACCCGCAGCCCATCGAAGCCCAGCCCCAGAACATTCCGCTGGACATTGTGTATGAGGATGACAGCCTGCTGGTGGTCAACAAGCCCAAAGGCATGGTGGTGCACCCTGCGCCCGGCAACCCGGACGGCACCATGGTCAATGCACTGCTGTGGCACTGTGCGGGGCGGCTGTCCGGCATCGGCGGGGCCATCCGCCCCGGCATTGTGCATCGCATTGATAAGGATACCAGCGGCCTTTTGGTCGTTGCAAAAACGGACGCCGCCCACCAGGCACTGACCGAACAGATGAGTGTGCATTCTATCCATCGGGTGTACCACGCTGTGGTGTATGGCAACCTGAAAGAGGATACCGGCTTTGTGGAAGCCCCCATCGGCCGCGACCCTAAGGATCGCAAAAAGATGGCCGTGACCCAGCAGAACTCCAAATATGCCTACACCAGCTGGCAGGTGCTGGAACGGTTCGGCAACTTTACTTACATTGCATGCAAGCTTAAAACAGGCCGCACCCATCAAATTCGGGTGCATATGGCGTCCATTGGCCACCCGCTGGCTGGGGATGCCGTGTATGGGCCAAAAAATTGTATCCGCAGCCTGAACGGTCAGTGCCTGCACGCCAAGGAGCTTGGCTTTGTGCACCCCGCCACCGGGGAATGGATGCAGTTTGACAGCTCACTGCCTGACTGGTTTCAGGACTACTTAAGCCGTCTGAGAAAGGAAAGCCGCCATGGAGCGTTTGAGTGATTATCTGGTTTTTTGTGATATGGATAACACCCTGCTGACTGCAAAGGAGGGCATTCCCGCCTGCAACCGCAGCGTCATCCGGTTGTTTACCGCCATGGGTGGGCGCTTTACCGTCGCATCCGGCCGTCCGCCGGAGTCGATCCGCGCGGCGCTGGGCGATATCGAGCTATCGCTGCCAGCAATCTCCTGCAATGGTTCGCTGCTGTATGATTTCCAGACCAACCGTGTGCTGCGTCGCTCCTGCCTGAATCAGGAACAGGCCGCTGCCGCCATTGCCGATATGCTGCAAAAATTCCCGAAGATTGGTGTAGAGGTCATGGCCGGTGCGGGGGAGATGTATGTTGTTCACGCCAGCAGCTATACCCACGCCCACCAGGTGGATGAACACATGGAAAGCGTGGCCTGCCCGCTGGAAAATGTGCCGGATGGCTGGCTGAAGGTGGTGTTTGCCGGGGATCCGGAAACGATCCGCAAAGCGGGACAGTACGCCAAAACGCGGTACTTTGGCCGGGATAATTACTTTTTGCCTACCAACCAGATCTACTTGGAAATTATGCCTTCCGGCATCAGCAAAGCAGCCGGAATGGAAGAGCTTTGCCATATCCTGAACGAGAACATCAAAAAAACCATCGTGATCGGTGACTATTATAATGATCTCGAAATCATGAAAAAAGCGGGCTATTCCGTGGCTGTGGCCAATGCGCCGTCCGAAGTAAAAGCAGCGGCCAACGAAGTGACCAACTGCGACTGCACCGGCGGCGCGGTGGGCGAGTTCCTTTACAAGCTGATCAGCAAGGTGGAGGGCGTATGAAACACAGGGAAAGTGAGCAGACACAGCTGAGAGTCAGCCGTTTACTGAACCGTGACAGTGTGATGCTGCATGCCGAGATGCCCAGTGTGCAGACGGCGCTGGAAACCTTGGTGGAACTTCAGGAGAGCAACGGCGTGATCACCAACGGTACCGCCTACTATAAAGCCGTGTGTGAGCGTGAACGCGCGGGCGGCACCACCGCCATTGGGGAAGGGCTTGCCATCCCGCATGCCTGCAATGCGGGCGTTGCCTCGCTTGGGCTGGCCGCGCTGACCCTTACCCGCGGGCTGGACTGGGGCGCAGCGGACGGCAAGCTGGTGGATATGATCTTTATGGTTGCGGTTCCGCCGGACCGCCAGAGCGACCACCTGTTGATTTTGGCTCGCCTTGTCAACCTCCTCAGCGACCACCGCCTGACGGAAAAATTGCGTATGGCGGATACGCGAGAGGCGTTTATCCGCATCCTGAACCAGACCGAAGCGGCAATCTTTGCATAAATGAGGCCAAAACGGCAAGGAACACAAAAGCAATCCAGCACCCGATTGCTGAAACAGAGAAAAATATCATTTTATAAGTCTTATTGATACTGCACACCCTGTGCGAATGCCCCAAAGGCAGAACGCAGGGTGTGCTTTTTTGTTAAAATTGTGCAAAATGTGGAAATTTAGCGCTCTAAAGCGCCGCGATTTGGCGGATTGTATCTTGCAGGGGAATACGATTGATGCTATACTTTAAATCACTAAATCGCTTTTCGGAGAGGACACCCACCCAAGGCTATGCAGCATAGTGGATGCCGGTGAGCGATGCATAGATTTGGGAGGAAGATACCATGAAAAAAGCACTTTCTATTTTGACAGTCGGCTGCCTGGCTGTTTCCCTTGCTGCCTGTGGCAGCACTGCAGCAAGCTCTGCTGTATCGGCCGCGGACAGCACCGCTTCTTCTGCCGCAGAATCCACCGCCGCTTCCGATACCGCCGCTGCTGACGGCCAGACCTACAAGGTCGGCATCTGCCAGCTGGTGCAGCACGTTGCTTTGGACGCTGCAACCCAAGGGTTTAAGGATGCCCTGACCGAGCAGCTCGGCGATGCCGTTACCTTTGAGGAAAAGAACGCCCAGGGCGATTCCAACACCTGCACCACCATCATCAATGGCTTTGTTTCTGATAATGTTGACCTGATCCTGGCCAACGCAACCCCCGCCCTGCAGGCTGCACAGGCCGGCACCAACACCATCCCGGTTCTGGGCACCTCTGTTACCGAGTACGGCGTGGCACTGGGTATTGATGACTTCGATGGCCTTGTCGGCACCAATATTTCCGGCACCAGCGACCTGGCTCCTCTGGATGAGCAAGCAGGAATCATCAAGGAACTGTTCCCCGATGCAAAGACCGTTGGTCTGCTGTATTGCAGCGCCGAACCAAACAGCCAGTATCAGGTTGATACCGTAAAGGCCAGCTTGGAAGAACTGGGCTACACCTGCGAGTATTACGCATTCTCTGACTCCAACGATCTGGCCACCGTCTGCCAGAGCGCTGCCGATGCCAGCGATGTGATCTATGTTCCCACCGATAACACCGTTGCCAACAACACTGAGATCGTCAATAACATCTGCCAGCCCGCCGGTGTGCCTGTCGTTGCAGGCGAGGAAGGCATCATGAGCGGGTGTGGCGTTGCTACCCTGTCCATCAGCTACTATGACCTGGGCGTTGCTACCGGTAAGATGGCCGCCAAGATCCTGACCGGCGAAAGCAAGGTTGAGGAGATGCCCATTGAGTACGCTCCGGAGTTCACTAAGGAATACAACCCGACCATTGCCGAAGCTCTGGGCATCACCATCCCGGATGATTATGTGGCATACGAAGGCTAAACAGCCAGAACGGCCTGCTTTGATTTGATGCAGGTAACTTTAATACAAAAATCGCGGAAAAGGCTTTTCTTTCCCGCGATTTTTTGATATAATTAAAAAGACTATATCTTTTTTTGAGGAGTTGACGATCTCTTGAACATTGCAACATTGTTCAATGCCATGCCGGGCGCATTGGCGCAGGGCCTGATTTGGGCCATTATGGCGATTGGCGTTTACCTTACCTTCCGCATCCTGGATGTTGCCGACCTGACGGTAGACGGCACCTTGGGCCTTGGCGGTGCGGTCTGTATCATGTGTATGACTTCCGGCATGAACGTCTGGCTGTCCCTGCTGCTGGCGTTTGGTGCTGGCCTGCTGGCTGGCCTGGTGACCGGCCTGTTCCACACGCTTATGGGCATTCCGGCCATCCTTGCCGGTATCTTGACCCAGTTGTCCCTATATTCGGTCAACCTGAAAATCATGGGAAAAGCCAATCAGGCTATCAACGTGGACAAATATGACCTGCTGGTATCCCTGCGTTATATCAAAGGCGTTCCGTTTTACCGCAATACCATCCTGATCGTGGCCGTTCTTATGGTGGTTGTTATCGCTATTTTGTACTGGTTCTTCGGCACCGAGCTTGGCTGCTCCATCCGCGCTACCGGCTGCAACGCCAATATGGCGCGGGCGCAGGGCATCAACACTAATTTCAACATTGTGCTGGGCCTGATGCTCTCCAATGGTCTGGTGGCATTCTCCGGTGCGCTGCTCAGCCAGTACCAGGGCTTTGCTGATGTCCAGATGGGCCGCGGTGCTATCGTGATCGGCCTGGCTGCCGTTGTTATCGGTGAAGCCGTGTTCAGCAAGATTTTTCGCAACTTTGCGCTCAAGCTGCTCAGCGTTGGCATCGGCAGCGTCATCTACTACATTGTTATGCAGATCTGCATCTGGTTCAAGATCGATACCGACCTGCTCAAAATGCTCAGCGCCATCGTGGTCGCCATCTTCCTTGCGGTTCCATACTGGAAAGCAAAATACTTCACCCGCGTTGCGGTAAAGAAAGGCGGCAGCAGCAATGCTTGAGATCAAAAACGTTTACAAGACTTTTAACCCCGGTACGGTCAACCAGAAGGTTGCCCTGAATGATTTGAACCTGACACTGGAAGACGGCGATTTCGTCACCGTAATCGGCGGCAACGGTGCGGGCAAGTCCACCATGCTGAATGCTGTTGCCGGTGTGTGGCCGGTGGATATGGGCAAGATCATTATTGATGGTAAGGATATCACCCGCCTGCCGGAGCACAAGCGCGCCGCTTACATTGGCCGTGTGTTCCAGGACCCCATGATGGGCACCGCCGCCACGATGCAGATTGATGAAAACCTGGCCCTGGCCGCCCGCCGCGGTGCGGGCCGCACCCTGCGCATTGGTATTACCAAAAAGGAAAATGCCGAGTACCATGAGCTGCTTAAAACCCTGGGCCTGGGCCTGGAGGACCGCATGACCAGCAAGGTCGGTCTGCTTTCCGGCGGCCAGCGCCAGGCAGTCACCCTGCTGATGGCGACCCTGAAAAAGCCCAAGCTGCTGCTGCTGGACGAGCACACCGCAGCCCTGGACCCCAAGACCGCCGCCAAGGTGCTGGAAATTTCCAACAAGATCGTGCAGGAAAACCACCTGACCACCCTGATGATCACCCATAATATGCGCGATGCCATCCGCTATGGCAACCGCCTGATCATGATGAACGAAGGCCATGTGATTTATGATGTGCGCGGCGAAGAAAAGACAAAGTTGGAAGTATCGGATCTGCTGCAGCGCTTTGAGCAGGCTGGCGGCGAAGCCAATGACCGCATGATCCTTTCCTGATAAGATTGCGTACAGGATCGGATTTGGATAAGTTTTATACCATTTAACTGCCGCTGTGGGCCGGATTTTACCGGTTTGCAGCGGCTTTTTTGTCTTTTGGAGCAGGAAAGAAGGGGCAAATTATCAAATTTCCGTGAAGTCATTTTCAAACCTTGACAATTATGATATAATACAACTGTATATTATGACGGAATTGACAGACGGCAGAGTATCGGATCGTCTGTTTTCGGTTCCGTATACACCAAAAGAGAACATAAAGAACCCGGGAGAGTTCATTGTTTTCTCTGCATGGTATGCGGCCAAGGCTCTTGGAAAGGATGTAAAGTGAGTGTGCTTTACACCGGGAGAGCAGCCATAAACAACGCGGCCGCAAGCGCCATGGGAAGTTATCAGGACTGTATAAAGGGAGCACCGCCTTTCCGCAGGAGGTATTTTGGATGCAGCGTTACGACGCCGTTTTATTTGATGTTGATGGAACATTGATCCATTCCCGGCCGGGCATTTTTAACTGCTTTGCCTATGCGTTCCGCAAAATGGGCCTTGACCCGGATGCGATAGATTGTTCCAGCTACCTTGGCCCTCCGCTGCGCTGGAGCTTTGCCCAGCACTTTGCAACGGATGCCGAGGTGGAGCAGGCCGTGGAGTATTACCGCGTGCATTACGAGGAAGTTGGCAGCCACCAGTGCAGCCTGTTCCCCGGGGTGCGTCAGATGATGGATACCCTGAAAGATGCCGGGCTGTACATGGCAACGGCAACCTGCAAACCGGTCGAAGTTGTAACACCCATCCTGAAAGAGCAGGGGCTGTTTGACTATTTTGACCGCATTGGCGGGGCCAGCATGGACGAAAGTGTGGACAACAAGACGGATGTGATCCGCCTTGTGCTGCAGGACCCACGCCTGGCGGGCAAACGCATCCTGATGGTGGGGGACCGCCAGGATGATATGCAGGGCGCAGTCAACAACCGGCTGCCCGCTGCTGCCGTGCTGTACGGCTATGGTAGCAGGGAAGAAATGGAATCCTGGAATCCGGTGCTGCTGGCGCAAAATTGTGAAGAACTGACCCAGTATATTCTGGGCTGAACCCCGCGCGGTGCAAAGCGCTGCCGGGCACAGCCCGCCGCCGGAACCAACCCGGCCCGCGGGCGCATCCTACATAAGGAACAAAGGGAGAAACGAACATTATGAGCCGCAAAACATCCGGCAGCCGGGCATCCTTCAGCCCAACCCAGCGCAAGGCATGTGCTGTTCTGGCAGTATGTGTGCTGGCTGTCATCCTTACATTTATTGCATCCTGGGTTTTGCCGGGCAAGCTGTCGCTGGGCGGCAGCGGCCGCTATGACCCGCAGGCCTATCCGCTGGATACTTCGCTGGGGTCCGTGCTGGCCAAAACCTCTGATGCAGGCACCGATTATGTCTCCTCCACGCTGTTTGTGGGGGATCAGTTTGCCAAGTCCCTGTATGACGATAAAGTCATCACGCTGGATCAGTTTGCAGGCAAGGACGGCCTGACCGTCAGCTCATTGCTGAACGATGCCTGCGTTTACTTTGCGGGGGATTCCAGCGCCTATACCGTCCCGCAGGCGGTATCCAAAATGAAACCCCGCCGCGTGGTCATGCTGCTGGGCAGCAACGATCTGGACGGCAGCCTTTCCTATGATAATTTTGCCCGCAACTATAAGCAGGCTGTCATCGCAATTACCGGTGCGTACCAGTACTGCGATGTCATTGTCTGTGCCATTCCGCCTGTGGCAAAAAATGCATCTGATGCCGCCAAAACGCAGCTGATGATCGACCAGTTCAACCAGGAATTGGCGAAGATGTGCAATGATGAAGGCTATAAATACCTGAACTTGGCCGAAGCACTGAAAGACAGCAACAGCGGCTATGCCGAAGCAGCCTATTTGAACAACAAACAGAATGGCTTCAGCACATCCGGCGCTAATGTGGTGCTGAACTACCTGCGCAATCATGCTTACGATACTGCGGATACCCGCCCCAACACGGATGATATTCCGCAGCGTACTGAGCAGGCTGGCGGCAGCGCAGCCGCCACGGAGCCCACGCCTTCGGCGACCCCTACAAAGTTCAAATTGCAATACTTGGTGGAAGAAGGCAAGGGCACCCTGCAGGGCAATGACCAGAGCGGCGTAACTTCCATCGAAATGGACGCAGCCGAAAAGCAGACCGTGACCATTACCGCTGTGGCGGCGGACGGCTATACGTTCTATAAGTGGAGCGATGGCCTGACCACCGCTACCCGTGTGGACAGCGCGACCAAGGATATTTCCGTGACGGCAATGTTCAACGATGCCCGTGTGCAGATCAACCTGGATCAGGGCGAAAGCACCATCAAGCAGGGTGAATCCCTGACCATCAACGCCAGTGTCACCTTGGGCGGTAAGAGCTATGATAATAGCGGTGTGCAGTGGTCGGTCAACGATGACCTGATGCAGAATGGCGCCAGTTATACCTTTACGCCGAATGCCACCGGAGATTACCGCATCAAGGCCGGGCTGGAAGTCAACGGTACCTATACTTCGCAGGAACTGATGGTGCATGTGCAGGCACCGGCTACCACCGTCAACATCACCGGTGTCAGCTCCATGCCGGCAGGCAGTACCACAACGCTGCAGGCCAACGTAAGCAATCCTTCGGGGGATACCACCTGGACCTGCGCCCAGAAGCCGCAGTGGAGTGCAACCGGCGATAACGTGCAGTTCAGCGCGGATACCGTTGGCAGCTATACCGTGCGTGCTGCCAACAATGGTCAGTATGCAGAGCTTGTCATCAACGTAACGGAACCCCTTTCAGACCCCACGGTAACCCCGGAACCAAGTGATTCGGGCGATCAGTTCCCGTTCTTCCCCTTTGGCGGCGGAGACTGATTGCAGTCACACAGCGCCTGCCCCCGGCATAGCATAAGCCGGGAGGTGATCACATGTTTGTCTTTGACTGCGAGGCTGGCTATCAGCCGGATAACGGCCAGAACGATGTGACCGACGGCAGTGTGGAAAACTATGATTTTGACTGGGGCCAGCCCCTTGACACAGAACCCCTTGACGATGCGCTGACGGACGATGAACGGACGGAAGCACAGCACACGGAGTAATTGTTTTGGCGGCAGGGCAGCACCCCGGCAGATATCCGGCAAGAATAGACCGGAAAAAAGGAATAAATCTATGGCAAATTATACTTGTCTTTTACTGGATGTGGATAACACCCTGCTGGATTTTAACGCAGCGGAGCGTGCTGCGGTCGGCATTACGTTAGAGCATTACGGCATGCCCAACGGCCCCGAAGCATTGGAAACCTACCACCAGATCAACCGCCAGCTGTGGGACAGCCTTGCCAAAGGCGAGCTGAACCGCAGCAAGCTGTTTGCGGTGCGGTTTGGCCGCGTGATGCAGGCTCTTGGCACACCGGAAGCCGGCAACGCCCGCGAGATGAACGACTTTTATGAGAACGAGCTGGCCAACCATGCGGATCTGATGCCCGGTGCGCTGACCGCTCTGGAAGAACTGGGCGAAGTTGCTACCCTGGCAATCGTTTCCAACGGTGCTACCCAGGTACAGGAATCCCGCATTGCGGCATCCGGCATTGGCCGCTTTATGGATGGTGTGTATATCTCGGAAAAAGTGGGTGCGACAAAGCCTTCGCCCAAGCTGCTGGACTATGCCATCCGGGACCTGGGGTTGACCAACCGCAGCCGTGTGCTGATGGTGGGGGACGACCTGCTGGCCGATATCAAGGGCGGTATCAACGCAGGGATCGATACCTGCTGGGTCAACTTTGCCAACGAGGAAAATAAAACCGGCATCCAGCCCAAATATACGGTGCACAGCTATGAAGAACTGTACCGCATTGTAATGGAGCCGGAAGAACTGGAAAATGTCGGCGTGCGCAACCGTCGGCATATGAACGAGGGCTGAAACAGACCAATGGAATGTGCCGCTGCCGGGGTAAAGAACTGAGCAGCGGCACATTTTCGGGTTTGATGCGCCCTTTGGTGGAAGAGTAAAATAAACTGGCTGCTGCTTTAATGTGAATCTGAAAACAAAGAGCATGACGGATATTTCGCAAATACAAGCAGGATTTAAGGCTTTTTAATGTAAAATCCTGCTGTGTTTGTAGAAATATGGCAATACCGCATAATTCTAAGTGCCGATACGGCGAGCGAGGTGCGGCAGATGCTAAGCCAAAAGCGCAGATAATACTGGATGTCTTATCGAGCATTTTGGCAACGCAGATGCCGTGCCGCAGCCGCCGGAGCGGTGCTTAAGCCGTAAGACGGGAATTGTGCGGTGTTGCCATAGACTATATTTTCGACTTTTCTGATACACCCTAGTGGCCAGGGATACGATAAGGTGTGAAATTATGCTGATCGAACTGCAGGACCTTGGCAAAAGCTTTGGCGAGCACGAGGTCTTAAAACATGTAACAGCCAGTGTGGAACGCGGCGACCGCATTGGTATTATTGGTGCAAACGGCACCGGCAAAACCACGCTCCTGCGTGTGCTGTGCGGCGAAAGCCTGCCCGATGCCGGTGACGCTGCCTTTGCGGCGGGGGCAACCTGCGGCTACCTGGAACAGACGGGTCATCTTGACCCGGAGAAAGACGTTTACGAAACCATGCGCCTTGCGTTCCAGCCTGCGCTTGACGCCATGGCGGAGCTGGAGACCCTGCAAAAGCAGCTGGCAGCTGACCACCACAACACGGCTATTACGGATAAGATCACAGCCTGCAACGCAGTGATCGATGCCATGGATGCCTATAATATGGATACCCAGATCAAAAAGGTGCTCAACGGCATGGGCTTCCCGGCAGATACCTGGAAGAAAAAGGCCGGGGTGCTTTCCGGCGGCGAGCAGACCCGCCTGCGCTTGGCCCGCTTGCTGTTGGAACGCCCGGACATTCTGATTCTGGACGAACCCACCAACCATTTGGATCTGGAAACGATGGACTGGCTGGAAACCTATCTGAAAGCCTACCGCGGCGCAGTGCTGGTGGTCAGCCATGACCGCTACTTCCTGGATTCTGTCTGTACCCGTATCTGGGAGCTGCGCGGCAAAACCATCACCACCTACCGCGGCAACTACTCCGCCTACCTGCCCCAGCGCGAAGCAGCGGACGAGCGCCTGCAAAAACAGCATGATGCCGATGTGGAAAAGGCGGCCAAGCTGCAGGATTATATTGACCGCAACCTGGTGCGTGCTTCCACCACCAAAATGGCCCAGAGCCGCCGCAAACAGCTGGAAAAGCTGGAAATCACCGAAGCACCCCAGGCGGAAGCCCACCAGCTGAATTTCCGCTTTGAGTATGATATTGAGCCGTATGATGAGTTGGTCATCATGAAAGGCTTAACTATCCGCATTGGGGAACGCACCCTGTTGGAAGCACTGGATTATGTCGTCCACCGTGGGGACAAGCTGATTATTGCGGGCCCCAACGGCACCGGTAAATCCACCCTGCTGCAGGTATTGGACGGTAAGCGCCGCCCCTCCGGCGGTATGGTGCGGTTGGGCACTGGTGCCAAGCCCGGTATCTTTGTGCAGCAGCAGACTCGCCGCGCAGGCCGCGTGATCGATGCCATCTGGAACCAGTACCCCCGCTTTACCGAGCTGGAAGTGCGCAGCCACCTGGCCAGGTTCGGCTACCGCGGCGAGGAAGTGTTCAAGGACTGCGCCACCCTTTCCGGCGGTGAGATGGCCCGCCTGCGCTTTGCGGAGCTGGCCCTGGAACGCCCGAACCTGATGTTTTTGGACGAGCCCACCAACCACCTGGATATCTTCATGCGCGAAACGCTGACTGATGCACTGTCTGCCTACACGGGCACCCTGCTGCTGGTCACCCATGACCGCTACCTGATGCAGACCCTCGGCTGCCCGATCCTGTACCTGGAAGATGGCAAGGCGACTTTCTACCAGAACTTCCAGAAGCTGCATGACCGCGATACTTCCAAACAGCCGGAACCCGCCAAGCAGGAGGATAAGCCCCAGAAGGCAGGCTATGGCAAGGAGCAGCGCCGCCGCCGTGCCGAGGTGCGCACCCGCCTGAAAGCGCTGGAAACCGAGATCGAAGAGCTTGGCGCCCATATTGTTGAGCTGGAAAACGAGATCAACGACCCGGAGGTTCTGCGCGACCACCTGCTTTTGCGGGATAAGTGCGATGAACTGGATGATTCCCGCTTCCACCAGCAGGAACTGTATGACGAGTGGGAAAAGCTGGCAGAGGAACAGGACCGCATGGATGCAGAAAGTGATTCCTGAAAAACGCGTTGAGCGCTGCATCTGGCACACCGGCCCAAAGGCCCTTTTTGTGGCAGATCCGGCTGCAAAAAATGAGAAACATTAAAAACAGTAATGAAACTGTAACTTGCTTTCCTGATAAAAAGCGGTATACTATTTTTGATATTGGGCTTGTGCGGCTGGGCAGGTGCGCTGCATCATCCACCGCCAGCTATTTTGCATGTGTGCCGGTGCTTTGCCGGCTGGAGTAAAACACGCTGCGCTTTTTTGCTAACCATGCGCAGCAGTAAGAAACAGGCAGGGAATACACTTTGCAGACAACGATCATCATAGCAACACATAAACCGTACTGGATACCGGAAGACCCCATGTACCTGCCGGTACAGATGGGTCATGCCATCCACCCCGGCATTGGCTACATCGGGGACGATACCGGTGAAAATATTTCAGAGCGCAACGGCAATTTCTGCGAGCTGACGGGCCTGTACTGGGCGGCCAAAAACCTGGATTCCGATTATATCGGCATCGTGCATTACCGCCGTTACTTTGCCAGCCGCCTGCACCGTTTTGAGCGCAAAAAGCGTCGGGTCATCGGCCACGAGGAACTCAACGCTATTTTGGCCACCACCAATGTTGTGCTGCCTAAAGAGCGCCACTATTTTATTGAAACCAATTATACCCAGTATATCCACGCCCACCATGAACAGGACCTGCGGGTGACCCGCGCCATCATCGAGCGCAAATGCCCGGAGTATCTGCCGGCGTATGACACCTACATGTCCAAAACGCACGGCCATCACTTCAATATGTTCGTGATGAAAAAGGAACTGCTGCAGCACTACTGCACCTGGCTGTTCGATATTTTGTTTGAGCTGGAAAAAGAGCTGGATATCAGCAGCTATTCCACCAATGATAAGCGGGTGTTCGGTTTTGTGAGCGAGCGCCTGCTGGATGCCTGGCTGATCACCAACAACATCGCCTATGAAGAGCTTGACGTTGTATATATGGAAAGCCAGCATTGGCTGCGCAAGGGGATGGCCTTTTTGAACCGCAAGTTCTTCCCCCACAAGGAGGCTCACAAATGAAACGCACGGCAGCGGTTATTGTAACGTATAACCGCAAGGCAATGCTGCAGCGCTGCCTGCGGGCTTTGTGTACCCAAACGGCCGGTGTGCCGGAACTGTGGGTGATCGATAATGCCAGCACGGACGGCACGGCCGAACTGGTGGCGCAGCTGAACCTGCCAACCATGCACTATTATAATACCGGCAAAAACCTGGGTGGTGCGGGCGGCTTTGCCTGCGGCATCCAGCAGGCAGCGTGTTCCGGGGCAGAGTATCTGTGGATTATGGATGATGACTGCCTGCCGGAACCGGATGCCCTGCAGCAGCTGCTGCTGGCGGATGCCGAACTGGACGGGCAGTACGGCTGGCTCTCCTCCCGCGCACTGGCGCCGGACGGTAAAGACCAGCCCATGAACCTGCAGCGCAGCACGCCGTACAAAGATTTGGCAAGCTTTGCTGGGCCGCGGCAGCCCGCGGTTATGGCCAGCTTTGTTTCGCTGTTTTTGCGCAGCAGCACAGTGCAGCGCTTTGGCCTGCCCATTGCAGAATTTTTTATCTGGTCGGACGATTGGGAGTATACCCGCCGTATCTCCCGCAGCATGCCGTGCTATGTAATTCCCGCCAGCCGGGTGGTGCATGCAATGCAGAACGCCACGGTTGTCAACATTGCCACTGATACCCCGGACCGCTGGCCCCGCTACCGCTACTTTTACCGCAATGATGTGGTGCTTTACCGGCGGGAGGGGCTGCGTGGCTGGCTGTGGCTGATTGCCAAAGATGCCTGGCACAGCGTTCAGGTGCTGCGCCACGGCCCGCAAAAATGTAAGCGGCTGGGT
>ULXN01032361.1_pt1 | contig 21439 bp, 9 predicted proteins | sample 1961311 | NCBI WGS metagenome assembly ULXN01 (sample SAMEA4835839, study PRJEB28245) | human gut metagenome | biome: gut microbiome; material: fecal sample | place: Denmark | collected 2008 | reverse complement strand
ATTTAAAAGCTAGAGTATATTATCTTTATAAAGAGGGTAGTCAAAATTTTATCTTAGTATATCTTGATAAAGATAATAATAAGAAAACTGTAAATACTACATTAGATTTAAAATTTAATAAAAGTTTTTCAATTAAAAAAACAGATATAAGTACAGGTATAACATTAACAAAGGGAATTAAATTTAGATTTAAGGATGAATCAGGTAATTATTTACGATTTAAGGTAATGCAAGTTCAAAAAGATAAAAATGGAAATGTAAAAACAGATAAAAATGGAAAGAAAATATATACAGAACTTGCAAATAATTCTACAGTAGAAGAATCACAAGTTAGTAAATATGTGTTTATAGGTGTTACATCAAAAAATGGTGAATCTATAAATAAAATGGATGATTCTACATGGATATATCCTTCTAAAACAATAGAAGGTATGAAAATAGGTACATATAACATAACAGAAATGCTTATAGATTCAGATAAAGTGGATTATTATTGTAATTCAAAATATACTAAAAATACTTATTATGGTGGTAGAAAGGGTGTGAAAGAGAAATACAATATAAGAGATATAGGCAATAAACAGATAACTTTTGAAACAAACAGAATTGAGATAGAAAATAAAAAGATTACAAAAAGTTTACAAATATTGAAAGTTGATAAAGATAATAACAAAATTGCTTTAAAAGGAGTAGAATTTATATTAGTATATAAATTAAATAATACAGAATACCTAGTTAGAAAAAATAATAAAAAGAATGCAGATGGTACTTATACTGTAACTTATTCATATACAGAAAGAACTAAATCAAATAATCAATATATATCTATAAAAAAAGAATATGAAAATAATAGAGATAAAATGACCGTATTTAAAACGGGAGAAGATGGATATATACACACACATAGAATGGTTAATGGTGAATGGAAAAATATTAATTATATTAATGGATTAGATGTAGGTACTTATTATTTATATGAAGTATCAAATGGTAATAATAGTGATTATAAGAAACCTAATATAAATGAAAAAGTTGAAGCAGTATATACTGAGGATAATAAAGAAAAGGTAACAACAAAAGTAACTGTAAGTCCTAGCGAAATGAAAAAATATAAAGTATATAATGAAAAGAAATCATATGGAGGAAAATTAAAAATATACAAGAAAGACGTAAATACGAATATTCCAATTCCAAATATGGAATTTAAAATCAAATATCTTAAAACAAAAGAAATTGAAATTACTAAAAATAACAAAAAAATAAAGAAAACAGCAATAATTGGTGAACAATATGTTGTACAAGATAATAATGGAAAAGTAACATATGTAGACGATGCAAATGAGGCAACGGTATTTAAATCAAATGAAAATGGTATATTACAGGGATATAATTCAAAAGGAGAAAAAGTTGATTATATTGGAGGATTAAAATCCGGACAGTATAAAGCTATAGAATTAAAACAAGATGGAAATGGTACTTATTCGTCATCTGTGGATTTTGAAATAAGTGAAGCAGCAGATGAATATGTAAATTCAAATGATAGAACAAAAGATGATTTTACAAAAATAGAAGTAACTGAAGATAATGATAAGGATACGTATAGAATTTATAATACTATGGCACCTATGAAAGGAAATATTAGTATTGAAGGAAAAGTTTGGTCACCAAAGAAAGCCGATGATAAAGCGCAAGAAACTATAAATGAACAACAAGCAATCGAATATAATGATGAATATAATTTGGTTAAAGGAATTAAAGTAAATATTTATGCAAAAGCCAGATTAATAGTTACAGTTAAAGAAACAGGCGAAATACATTATGATGAAAAAACAAAAACACCTACAGAATACCAAGAACAATTAAAATATTATGAATTTGATCCTTCTGATGGACATGCTTATCAAGTTAATGCAAATGGTTCAAGAATAAAAAACAAAAATGGCAATGATATTGACTTAGGAGAAGAATTAGTAATAAAAAAAGGAACAATAGTAAGTAGTAAAATGGTTTCATATAGTGAAGAAAAATTAGTTTCAACTGTATATACTGATGAAAAAGGTAAATATATTTCAACATTGCGTGGAGTTCCTTATCCAGATACACAATTACCATATTATAGAGTAGAATTTCAATATGACGGAATGGATTTTCAAGGTGCAAGAATAGCAAAATATGATAATAAAGAAAATGGTTCAAAAGCTATAGAAAATACAGCTAGAAGAACAGTAATAAATAATGCATATGAAACTATAAAGGGTAATGGAACCAAAAATGGTGGTATAGCCTTAAATTCAAATAGAAATTTAGAATATACTTTTAAAGAAGGAAATGATAACGGATACGGAACAAGTACTTCAAAAGGACTTTCTACAGGATATAAAAAGAGTGATAAGTTAATTACAGTAAATGATATAGGAAAAGCAACTAATGATGTAAAAAATAATAATATGATAACTGCATCATATTCTTTAAAAAAGGATAATCCAACAGGAAATCCGGGAGCATTAGGAGACTATGATGATTCAACAGATGAAAAGGAAACATATTATAATGATACTCAAAAGAAAGTAGAAGGCATTAACTTGATGTTAATGGAAAGAGAAATGCCAGATTTAAGTGTATCAAACAGAATAGAAAGTGTAGTAACATCAATAAATGGGTATAATAATTTATATAAAACAATTGCTTCAAAAGATAATAATGATCCAGATAATGCTGCAATAAATCTACAAGTAAAATATGTACAAGATGAAGAAAGATTAGGAAAAATACCAGTTTATCCTTCAGATGTGGCTGCATTTGATATAACTAATACAGAATTGAAACAAAGATTACAATTATATATAACATATAAGGTATCAATAGTTAATAATTCTGCAACATTATATAATAGAGTTAAAGAATTAGCACTTTATTATAATACAGATGGATATGAATTGTTATATGTAGGAACAGGTTTGGATAATAAAAAGAATAATTATTGTGCAAAAAATGATATGGCAATAACTGCTAACAAATATAGTGGTAACACAATTCCTTTAACTGGCTATTCTAGAGTATGCATAGATTTAAATAATACAGTTATAGAACCTGGTGATAATAAATCTAAAGATTTATATATTACATATAAAATAAAAGATGATTATGTAAAAGGTGCTATTAATGGTAATAATAATATTAAGAGCTTAAAACATATAGCAGAGATTAATGCATATTCAACATATTCTGATACAGAAGGAAAAAATGCATATGCAGGAGTAGATAAAAATTCTGCACCAGGAAATATAACAAATAGTGATATTAAATTTAATGATAGTAAACCTATAATTGGAAGTATAGATAATGATACTGGTATTGCAAGAGCAACAGGATTAAATGTACAAGAAAATAGGACTATGACAGGAACAGTATTCTTGGATAATTCTAATGTAGAGAATAATAAAAGATTAGGCGATGGAATATATGATAAAAATAATGAGAAGGCTTTGGCAGGAGTAAAAGTAAAATTAGAAATTGTAAATAAAGAAAATAATAATATAATAACTGGTGAAAATATTGCAACACAAATGCCTAAAAATATAGTAATAAAAGATCAGGATAATAAATATCATAGTTATAAAGTAATAAATGAGAATGGTAAATATTATTATCTTTATAATAATCTTAAAATAGAAATATATACAGCTACAACGTCTGAGACAGGAAATGACAATAATTATAAAATATCAGGATATATTCCAGGAAATTACAAATTAACTTATACATATAATAATGAAACTTATTATAAAGGTTCTGATGGAAAACAACATAAGATTAATACAGAAGATTATAAATCAACAATTGTACAAGATGTAGATAGCAATACTATTATAAAATCAGCTTTTGAAGACAACAACAACAATATGGATTGGTATATGGTAGATAATGCTAGCACAGAAGAAGAACTACAAAAAGAATTTACAAGATATAATGAAGCTGTAGATGATATGAATACTAGAAAAACAATAGATAATTATTACTCAAATATGAATATGACAAATACAGGAAATACAAATGATAGTTTAGCAAAAAATAAAAATTATGATATGACAGCGTCAACACCTGTAATGGGAATACCAGTAGAAAAAACTATTAGTATAGATACAACATCAACAGGAAATGAGTTGAAAAATCTAAGTTATGATATAAAGAACATGGACTTTGGTATAGTTGAAAGACCAAGACAATCATTAAAACTTGAAAAGAAGATTAATTCAGTAAAAATAAGATTAGCAAATGGACAATTATTAGTGGATGTTAAAGCAGACGAGAATGGAAAATTCCAAACTGTACAAGGAGTACAAATTATAAATGGAGCAGTGCATATTGAATTTGATAATGAATTAATACATGGTTCAACATTAGAACTTGGATATAAGATAAAAGCTATAAATAATAGTGAATTAGATTATACAACAGAAAATTTCTATAAATATGGAATTGAAGGAACAAAGGATGAAAGAGTTAAACTATCACCTCAAGAAATATTAGATTATGTAGATAATAATTTAATATACACAAAAGATGATAATTCTAAATGGAATATTATAAACAAAGGTGATTATACAAATAAAATAGATAATGCAGAAATTTATGATAATACTGAAAAATCAAAGATAAACACAATATTAAGTTACAACATAAAAGAAAATAATAATTCAATAGAATTAGCACCAGGAGACACTTATAATAATATACCAGAAATAAAACTAGAAAAATTATTATCTAATACACAAGATGATGAAATGTTGTATGGAAACAAAGTAGAAGTAATAACAGTAAATCAAGGAAAAGCAAAAGAAGGAAATAACAACTTAGGAAGAAGAATAAATATACAATTAGGAACATACAATAAAGCTGGAGATAGTGGAATTGGAGCAAAAGCAGAAAATGTAACAATAACACCACCAACAGGACAAGATAATATAAGCAAAATATACTATGCAATAATAGCATTAGGAGTATTAGTAATAATAGCAGGTGGAATAGTTTTGATAAGACACAACATAAAGAAAAATAAATAAAAATAATTTAAGAACTTTGGATTAGTTTTAACTATGAAAAAGTTCTTAAATTTTATGTAAAAACTCATTGACAAGCCTAGAAAAAACGTGATATAATTTTATAGTAATTTATGTGAATTAGAACTTAGTCATATTTTTAAACAAGGGTGATTAAGATAAAAATGATAAAATTTTTAACAAAAATTTAATAAGCATTAAAAGGCGAGTTGGTAACATAGGTACCAGCAAGTCTTTTTATTGCCTTTTTCTAGTTAGTTAATTCTTTAAAAAAAGAGGAATTAGATGCAAACTTGAAATTTGAATATTAAACTTGAAAGAGCAGGCTAGTTTAATGTCTTACGGATGGTTGCATTCTGAGAGGGACTTTTTTTAAATATTATAAATTATCTGCTTAATATTTTTTATGAGGTGATTTATTTTGATCAAAGAGATTAAGTACGAGAAAGCTTCTCGTAAAGATTTCGCAAAAGTTGGCGATTATATTGAAATGCCAAATCTTATCAAAGTTCAAAGAGATTCATACAATTGGTTTATTGAAGAAGGGTTAGGAGAAGTATTAAAAGATATTTCGCCTATAATTGACTATTCTGGAAACTTAGTTCTTGAATTTTTTGACTATTACATGGAAGAAAAAACAAAATATTCATTAGAAGAAGCTAAAGAAAGAGATGCAACATATTCAACAAGATTACATGTAAAAGTTAGACTTATAAACCGTGAAACAGGTGAAATAAAAGAACAAGAAATTTATTTAGGTGATTTCCCACTTATGACAGACAGTGGAACATTTATAATAAATGGTGCAGAAAGAGTTGTTGTAAGCCAATTAGTTCGTTCTCCAGGATGTTATTATGACATTCAATTTGATAGTAAAACAGGAAAAAGTATTTATACATCAACAGTTATGCCTTTAAGAGGTGCATGGATAGAATACGAAACAGACGGAAATGATATATTCTATGTACGTGTTGATAGAACAAGAAAATTACCAGTTACATCATTATTAAGAGCAATTGGACTTACTTCAGATGATCAAATAAGAGAATTATTTGGTGACGAAGAAATGATAGAAGCAACAATTCAAAAAGATCCAATTAAAACTGGTGAAGATGCATTAGTTGAAATATACAAGAAATTAAGACCAGGAGAACTTCCAACAGTAGAAGCAGCAAGAAACTTATTTAATGGATTGTTCTTTGATAATAGAAGATATGATTTAGCAAAAGTTGGTAGATATAAATTTAATCAAAAATTAAGTTTAGCTGCTAGAATTAAAGGACAAATAGCATTTAATGATATTTTAGATAAAGAGACTGGAGAAGTACTTGTACAAGCTGGTGAAACAATAACAGAAGAAATGGCTGAAAAAATTCAAGATGCAGGAATAAATGTTGTTGATATTAAACACCATGAACATGATGGTAAAAAAATAAGAATAATTGGTAATGGTACAGTAAATATTCATAATGTTTTACCAACAGTTGACTTATCAAAATTACATTTTAAGGAATTAGTAAATTATGAAGTTTTAAAAAGTATAATAGACACTACTGATGAAAAAGAGTTAGTAAAAGTTATAGAAGAAAGATATGATGAATTAGTTCCAAAACATATTACAACAGAAGATATAATTGCTTCTATTAACTATTTATTAAACTTATCACATGGTCTAGGCGGAGCAGATGATATAGACCATTTAGCAAACCGTAGAATAAGATGTGTTGGCGAATTATTACAAAATCAATTTAGAATTGGTTTAACAAGACTTGAAAGAGTTGTTCGTGAAAGAATGACAATACAAGATTTAGATGTAATAACACCACAAACATTAATTAATACAAAACCTATAACTTCTTCAATAAGAGAATTCTTTGGAAGTTCACAATTATCACAATTTATGGATCAAACTAACCCACTTTCAGAATTAACTCATAAAAGAAGAATTTCAGCATTAGGACCTGGAGGATTATCAAGAGAAAGAGCTGGATTTGAGGTTCGTGATGTTCACTATACTCATTATGGTAGATTGTGTCCAATAGAATCTCCAGAAGGACCAAACATAGGATTAATATCAGCATTATCTTCATTTGCTAATATTAATGAATATGGATTTATAGAAACACCATATAGAAAAGTTGATCCAGAAACACATAGAGTAACAGATATAGTAGAATATATGAGTGCAGATGTAGAAGATAATTACATTATTGCTCAAGCATCTGAACCTATGAATGATAAAGGTGAATTTATACATGACAGAATAAGAGTTAGACATCAAAATGAAATTATAGAAGTTGATAAAGATATGGTTCAATACATAGATGTATCTCCAAAACAATTAGTTTCTGTAGCTGCAGCTATGATACCATTCTTAGAGCATGATGATGCAAAAAGAGCACTTATGGGTGCTAACATGCAACGTCAAGCAGTTCCACTTATGATTACAGAATCTCCTATAGTTGGAACAGGTATAGAATACAGAACAGCTAAAGATTCAGGAATATTAGTATTAGCAGAAGATGATGGTGTGATTGAAAAAGTTACAGGAGATAGCATAACTGTTAAATACAAAAATGGATCAACAGTAGTTCACAAACTTCGTAAATTTAAGAGAACAAATGGTGGTACATGTATTAACCAAAAACCAATTGTTGTAAAAGGTGAAAAAGTTAAAAAAGGTGATGCAATTGCTGATGGACCTGCTACACAAAATGGAGAAATGGCTCTTGGTAAAAACGTATTAATAGCTTTCACAACTTGGGAAGGTTATAACTACGAAGATGCTATATTAATTAGCGAAAGATTAGTAAAAGAAGATGTATTTACATCTATACATATAGAAGAATATGATTGCGAATGCCGTGATACTAAATTAGGTGCAGAAGAAATTACACGTGATATCCCAAATGTTGGTGATGATTCATTAAAAGACTTAGATGAAAACGGAATTATTAGAATTGGTGCAGAAGTAAGACCAGGAGATATATTGGTTGGTAAAGTTACTCCAAAAGGAGAGACAGAATTAACAGCAGAAGAAAGATTACTTCGTGCTATATTTGGAGAAAAAGCTAGAGAAGTAAGAGATACATCATTAAGAGTACCACATGGAGAAGCTGGAACAATTGTTGATGTTAAAATCTTTACTAGAGAAAATTCTGAAGAATTAGGACCTGGAGTAAATCAAGTTATAAGATGTTATATAGCAACAAAAAGAAAAATATCTGTTGGAGATAAAATGGCTGGACGTCATGGAAATAAAGGTGTTATTTCAAGAATATTACCAGTTGAAGATATGCCATTTATGCCAGATGGTACACCAGTAGATATCTTACTGAACCCACTTGGTGTTCCTTCTCGTATGAACTTAGGTCAAGTTTTGGAAGTTCATTTAGGAGCTGCTGCAAGAGAATTAGGATGGAAAGTATCTACACCAGTATTTGATGGTGCAACAGAAGAAGACATAGAAGAATTACTTAAACAATCTGGATTATCAGAAGATGGTAAAACTACTCTTTATGATGGTAGAACAGGTGAACCTTTTGATAAGCCAATTACAGTTGGAGTTATGTATATGCTTAAACTTCACCACTTAGTTGATGATAAAATACATGCTCGTTCAACTGGACCATACTCTTTAGTTACACAACAACCACTTGGAGGTAAAGCTCAATTTGGTGGACAACGTTTTGGAGAGATGGAAGTTTGGGCATTGGAGGCATATGGAGCAGCTTATACATTACAAGAAATATTAACAGTTAAATCAGATGACGTTGTAGGACGTGTTAAAACATATGAGGCAATTGTTAAAGGTGAAAATGTTCCAGAACCAGGAGTTCCAGAAAGCTTTAAAGTTTTAGTAAAAGAACTTCAATCTTTGGGATTAGATATAAAATTATATTCACATGATAATAGAGAATTAGAACTTAAAGAAGATATTGATGAAGGAATTGATTTTAACTTAGAAAGAGATAAAGAATTACTAGAACAAGAAAATGTTATAGTAGATGACGAAATTGATAATAATTACATTGAAGAATCATCAGATGAAGATCTAATGGAAGATGACGAAGAGTTATTCGGAGATTTAGATGACGACGAAGATGAAGAAATTTTTAATAATGACTTGGCTATAGATAATTTAGATAATGACCAAGATGATATTGAAGAATAATAATTAAATAAATCTTAGAAAATCTTAAAACTACAGGAGGGAATTGTTCGAGCGGTGTTAAGTTTTAAGATTGTTCTAAGATTACCCGAATTTAAAATATGGAAAGGGGCAAAATTCGTGGACGAATCAGAAATATTTGATAAAATAAAAATTGGAATTGCGTCAGATGAACAAATAAGAGAATGGTCAAAAGGAGAAGTAAAAAAACCAGAGACTATAAATTATAGAACTTTAAAACCAGAAAAAGATGGACTTTTCTGCGAAAGAATATTTGGACCAACAAAAGACTGGGAATGTCATTGTGGTAAATATAAAAGAGTTAGATATAAAGGTATAGTTTGTGATAGATGTGGTGTTGAAGTTACAAAATCAAAAGTAAGAAGAGAAAGAATGGGACATATAGAACTTGCTGCACCAGTTGCTCACATTTGGTATTTTAAAGGAATACCAAGTAGAATTGCTTTAATGTTAGATATTTCACCAAGAAACCTAGAAAAAGTAGTATATTTTGCATCATATATAGTTACAGACAAAGGAACATCTGGACTTGAAAAATGCCAAATATTAAACGAAAAAGAATATCATGAAGCAGAAGAAAAATATGGTAAAAAATCTTTTAAAGCAGAAATGGGAGCAGAAGCTTTAAGAAAATTATTAGCAGAAATAGATCTTGATAAATTATCAGAAAAAATAAAAAAAGAAATAGCTGGAGCTAGTGAACAAAAAAGAGTTAAATTAGTTAAAAGATTAGATACAGTAGAATCATTTAGATTATCTGGAAATAGACCAGAAAATATGATAATGAATGTTGTACCTGTTATTCCACCAGACTTAAGACCTATGGTTCAATTAGATGGTGGTAGATTTGCAACATCAGATTTAAATGATTTATATAGAAGAGTAATAAACAGAAATAACAGATTAAAAAGATTACTTGAACTTGGAGCACCTGAAATCATTGTAAGAAATGAAAAGAGAATGTTACAAGAATCTGTAGATGCATTAATTGATAATGGTAGACGTGGAAGACCTGTTACAGGTGCTGGAAACAGACCATTAAAATCATTATCAGATATGCTTAAAGGAAAACAAGGTAGATTCCGTCAAAACTTATTAGGAAAAAGGGTTGACTATTCAGGACGTTCTGTTATAGTTGTTGGACCAGAACTTAAAATATATCAATGTGGTCTTCCAAAAGAAATGGCTGTTGAATTATTTAAACCATTTGTAATGAGAGAATTAGTTGGAAGACATATAGCACACAATATTAAAAATGCTAAAAGAATGGTAGAAAGATTAAGACCAGAAGTATGGGAAATATTAGAGGAAGTTATAAAAGATCATCCTGTATTATTAAACCGTGCTCCTACACTACATAGATTAGGTATTCAAGCTTTTGAACCAGTTTTAGTAGAGGGTAGAGCTATAAAACTTCACCCATTAGTTTGTACAGCATTCAATGCTGACTTCGATGGTGACCAAATGGCTGTGCATCTTCCATTATCACCAGAAGCTCAAGCAGAATCAAGATATTTGATGCTTTCAACAAACAACTTATTAAAACCACAAGATGGTAAACCAGTTACAATTCCATCACAAGATATGTTACTTGGATGTTACTACATAACAATGGAAGTTCCAGGAGAATTAGGTGAAGGAAAATATTTTAAAGATAAAGATGAAGCTGTAATGGCTTATGAAAATGGTGTTGTTGGTTTACATGCTAAAGTTAAAATAAGAATGAGTAAACAAGTTGGAGATAAAGTAAAAACTCAAACAATAGAAACAACAGTAGGAAGACTTATATTTAATGAACAAATTCCACAAGATTTAGGATTTGTAGATAGAACAAAACCAGAAAATGAATTTAAATTAGAAATTGATTTTACAGTTGATAAAAAAGCTTTAGGACCAATAATTGCAAAATCAATAAATACACATGGATTATCTGATACTGCAGAATTACTAGATTATATAAAATCTACTGGTTACAAATATTCAACAAAAGGAGCTATTACAGTTTCTGTTGCTGACGTTAAAGTGCCAGAAGCTAAAAAAGATATATTAGCAGAAACAGATAAGAAAATAGAAGTTGTTAGAAAACAATATAGAAGAGGTTTAATTACAGATAAAGAAAGATATGAATCTGTAATTAAGATATGGGAAAAAGCTACAGATGAAGTTGGAAACGAAATGAAGAAAAACTTTGATGACTTAAACCCAATTTATATGATGGCTAAATCTGGAGCCCGTGGTAATATAAGCCAATTAAGACAAATTGCTGGTATGAGAGGACTTATGGCTGGAACTACAGGTAAAGCAATAGAAATTCCAATTAAATCATCATTCCTAGAAGGATTAGATGCTTTGGAATACTTTATATCTTCTCACCAAGCTAGAAAAGGTCTTGCAGATACAGCTTTAAGAACAGCTGACTCTGGATATTTAACAAGAAGATTAGTTGATGTTTCTCAAGACATAATAGTAAGAGAAGCAGATTGTGGAACACATGATGGTATAGAAGTATTTGATATTAAAGATGGAAATCAAATTATTGAAGGAATGCAAGAAAGATTATTAGGAAGATATCCATTAGAAGATATCATTGATCCTAATACTAAAGAAGTTATTGCAGATACAGAAACTTTAATAACAGATGATATTGCAGAAAGAATAGTAAAAGCAGGAATTGAAAGAGTTAAAGTTCGTTCAGTTCTTGGATGTAGATCAAAACATGGTGTATGTCAAAAATGTTATGGTATGAGTTTGGCAAGAAGAGATAAAGTTTCAATTGGTGAAGCAATAGGTATTGTTGCTGCTCAATCAATTGGTGAGCCTGGTACACAGCTTACAATGAACACAAAACACGCTGGTGGTGCTGGTGCTGCCGATATTACACAAGGTCTTCCAAGGGTTGAAGAGTTATTTGAAGCTAGAAAACCAAAGGGACTTGCAATTATAACAGAAATAGATGGTAAAGTATCAATAAAAGAAACTAAAAACAAAAAAGAAATTGTTGTTAAATCTAAAGATGATGCTAAAACATATACAATACCATTTGGAGCTAAAATTAAGGTTAAAGATGGAGATATGGTTGAAGCTGGAGATGCATTAATCGAAGGTTCTATAAATCCGGGTGAAATCTTAGCAATAAAAGGTCCAGAAGGAGTATATAATTACTTAATTGCTGAGGTTCAAAAAGTTTATAGAAACCAAGGTGTTGATATAAATGATAAACATATTGAAGTTATTGGTAGACAAATGCTTAAGAAAGTGAGAGTTGATGATAATGGAGATACTGATATGTTCCCTGGCTCACTTGTTGATATGTATGATTTTGAAGATAAAAACAAAGAGGCAGAAGCTGAAGGCAAAAAACCAGCAACAGGTAAGAGAGTATTGCTTGGTATAACAAAAGCTTCTCTTGCAACAGACAGTTTCTTATCAGCTGCATCATTCCAAGAAACAACAAGAGTATTAACAGAAGCTGCTGTTAAAGGTAAAGAAGATAATTTACTTGGATTAAAAGAAAATGTTATTATTGGTAAATTAATACCAGCAGGAACAGGAATGCAAAGATATCAAAATACACATATTAGTACAGAAGAAGAACTTGACAAAGTTGCAGATGTAGATTCTACAGCAACTAGTACAGTTTCTGAATAATATGAATATATAAAAAATACTGAGAAATTTTTCTCAGTATTTTTTATATTATAGGAAAATTTGCTTAATTTTCTGTTATATTTACTATTAGAAGAATATTATCTATACTTCGTTTTCCTTGACAAATACAGTATTTAGAAGTAAAATATAATAGATAAATTGTAAGGAGAAATCTATGGCAAATAAAAATATTAAAATACTAGATAACCTTGTATCTAGAACAAAAATATATTTAATAATAATATTGGTTTTATTAGTAATGATATGTACTATAAGACCTGTATTTAATAATACCATCAGTAATAATATATGCATTAATTATTGGGTATACATATTTTGCAAATAATAAAAGAAAAAGTGAGATATCAGAAACGCTTCAAGACTTAACATTAACAGTAGATAGTACTGCTAAAAGCAGTTTAATAAATTCACCATTTCCATTATTAATATTAGAGACAAATGGAAATATAGTATGGAAAAGTTCAAGTTTTGTTACAGAATTTCAACATATAGATGTAAATGATTATATTGATGAACTAGTATATGATATAAAAGCTCAAATAGAAAATGAAAAACAAGTTAACAAAGATAAAACAATACAAAAACAAATAAAAATAGATAAAAAAATATACAGAGTATATGGCAAATTTGTTAATTCAAGAAACAAAGAAAAGAAAAACAAAAAAGAATATATGATGGTTTTATATTTTTTAGATGAAACAGAAAAATGTAAATTACAAGAAGAATATGAAAATTCTAAAACATGCATTGGAATGATAATGGTAGACAATTATGAAGAAACATTTCAATTACTAGAAAGTGAAGAAGTTGCACAATGTAAGGCAGAAATTGATAAATATATTTATGAATGGATAAATAAATGGGATGGAGTACTAGTTAAGTCTGAAAGAGATAGATATATATGCTTTTTTGAACAAAGGCATCTAAAAGCAATAAAAGAAGACAAATTTAGTATATTAGATAAAATTAAAGAAATAGATTTAAAAAGCAAAGTTCAATTAACACTAAGTATAGCAATTTCAAATGAAGGGGCAACACAAAAAGATAAGTATAAATCAGTAACAACTGCAATGGACATAGTACTTGGTAGAGGTGGAGACCAGGCGGTTATTAGAGAAAATGATATATATAAATTCTTTGGTGGAAGAACACAAGAAGTAGAAAGAAGAACTAAAGTAAAGGCAAGAGTTGTAGCACATGCATTGGAAAATTTAATACAAGAATCAAGCAAAGTATTAATAATGGGGCATACAAATCCTGATATAGACGCATTAGGCTCAGCAATGGGAATGTACAGATTTGTAAAAAATATGAATAAAAATGGTTATATAATAGACAGTGAAAATGCCGCAGCATTAGATAGTTTTAAAGAAGTATTAGCAAAAGAAGAAGAATATGAAGATGTATTAATTAGCAAAGAAGTTGCATTAGAAAATATAGATGAAGATACATTATTAATAGTAGTAGATACTCACAAGAAAAACTATGTGGAATCAGAAGAAATACTAGAAAAATGTCCTAAAGTAGTAATAATAGACCATCATAGAAGAAGTGCAGACTTTATAGAAAATGCAACACTTATGTTCCAAGAAGTATATGCATCATCAGCAGCAGAACTTGTAACAGAATTACTACAATATGCAACACAAAAGGTAGACCTAAAAACAATAGAAGCGGAAAGTTTATATGCAGGAATTATGATGGACACTAAAAACTTTACATTTAAAACAGGAGTAAGGACATTTGAAGCAGCTGCATATTTACGTAGATGCGGAGTAGATATAATACGTGTAAAAAAATGGTTCCAAAGTGACTTAGAAAGTTTTAATAAAATAGCAGACATAGTAAAAAGAGCAGAAATAGTAAATGATACAATAGCAATATCAATAAACAAAGAAAAAACAAAAGACGCAAGTATAGTATGTGCAAAAGCAGCAGACGAATTACTTACAATTAGTGATATAACTGCATCATTTGTCCTAGGATATATGGAAGACAAAAGAATATGCATAAGTGGACGTTCAATAGGAGATATAAATGTACAAGTAATATTAGAAAAACTACGGAGGCGGAGGACATATTACCCTTGCAGGAGCACAAGTAGAAGGAATGACAATGGCAGAAGTAAAACAAGAACTAATAATAAGAATAAATGAATACTTTACAGAAATATTACCATAAAAATTGCCACGGTTCCGGGTTTAAATGGCAATAAATTGCCATAGTTCCGGGTTTAGTTGGCAATAAAATGCAATAGGGGCTAATAATAAATTGAACTAAAAAATTTTAAAAGATAAAATTGCAAATATTTGCAATAATTTAACATAACGGAAGGAGATTATACCAAAATGAAGGTTATTTTAAAGGAAAACATAAAAGGTGTTGGAAAAAAAGATGAAATTATAAACGCATCAGATGGCTATGCAAGAAATTTCTTATTTCCAAAAAATTTAGCAGTAGAGGCAAATGCAGAAAATTTATCAAAATTAAAAGCAAAAAACGAGTCTAAAGAATATCAAAAAGAACAAGAAAAGGAAGCTGCAAAAAAAATAGCAGATAAAATGGCTAAAATACAATTGAAAATTCAAGTAAAAGCAGGAGAAAATGGAAAAATTTTTGGTGGAGTATCATCTAAGGAAATTGCAGAAAATTTAGAAAAAAGTTACAATATCAAAATAGATAAAAAGAAAATAGACTTAAAAGAAACAATAAAAACCTTAGGGGTAAGAACTGTTGAAATAAAATTATATGAGGGTGTAATTGGAAAACTAAAAATAGACGTAATATCATAATGTATATTAATACATAAAATGGAGGAAAAACAATGGAATTAGGAAAAGTACCACCACATGATATAGAAGCTGAACAGGCTGTTATAGGAAGTATGCTAACAGATAAAGAAGCTGTTGCCTCAGCAATTGAAACCTTAAAAGAAGAGGATTTTTATAGAGAAGATAATAGATTAATTTATGTAGCAATACTTAATTTATATAGTAGATCAGAGCCAATTGATATTATTACAGTAAAAGCAGAGCTTGAATCAATGGGAAAATTTGAACAAGTCGGAGGACTTGAGTATTTGGCAGATTTACCAGAAAAAGTGCCAACAACAGCAAATGTTTCTAAATATATAAAAATAGTTGAGGAAAAATCAACATTAAGAAATTTAATAAGAACTGCAAATGAAATAATAGATTTAGGCTATGATGGGACAGAAAATGTAGAAGACATAATGGAAGGTGCAGAAAAAAAGATTTTTAATGTTATTCAAAATAAAAATCAAAAAGGTTATACACCAATAAAAGATGTTTTAGTTGAAAGCTTTACTCAATTAGAAGAACTTTACAATAGAAAACAGCACATAACAGGGGTTCCATCTGGATTTACTGAACTTGATAATAAAACTGCAGGATTTCATGGATCAGAATTAATATTAATAGCAGCAAGACCTGCCATGGGAAAATCAGCATTTGTATTAAATATCGCAACAAATGCAGCATTAAAGGCTAAAGTTCCAGTTGCAATATTTAGCCTAGAAATGTCAAAAGAGCAAATGGTAAACAGAATATTATGTAGTGAAGCGATGGTAGATAGTAATAAAGTTAGAACAGGAAAGCTAGATGATGATGATTGGGTAAAATTAGCAGAAGCAATTGGCCCACTTTCTGAGGCGGAAATCTATATAGATGATACACCAGGAATTTCTGTAATGGAAATTAGAGCAAAATGTAGAAAATTAAAACTTGAAAAAAACATAGGATTAGTTATAATAGATTATCTTCAATTAGTGCAAGGAAGTAATAAAAGAAATGGAAGCCGTGAGCAAGAAATTTCTGAAATAAGTAGGTCATTAAAAATCTTGGCAAAAGAAATAGGAGTTCCAGTAATTGCATTATCACAATTATCAAGAGCTGTAGAACAAAGACCAGACCATAAGCCAATGCTATCAGACCTTCGTGAATCTGGAGCTATAGAACAAGATGCAGACTTAGTAATGTTTTTATATAGAGATGATTATTATAATCCTGAAAGCGAAAAAAAAGATATAGCAGAAGTAATAATTGCAAAACACAGAGGAGGTTCATTAGGTACCGCAGAACTATTATGGCTAGGAAGTTATACAAAATTTGTCAATCTTGAAAGAAGATTTGATGATTAAAAATTGCCAACGGTTCCGGGTTTAAATGGCAATTTATTGCCACTGGTTCCGGGTTTGATTGGCAATAAGTTGATGAGTTGACAGATGGTAATTAATTTTATGTTTATAACAATGCAAAAACAATAAGTTGTGGTTAAATTTAAGATTGACAAAAATGTAAACATAATATATAATACAATAAATGTAATGTTAATAATGGAAAATTATAATAAGGGGTTATTTATATAAAGGGGAAATCTAAAGGAGGAAATAATGTCGAGAACACCTAAAAAATATATAAATACTCCCTTTTTTCACATTATGGTACAAGGAATAAATAAAGAACCAATTTTTGAAACTTCAATAGAAGCGGAAGAGTATTTAAAGCTAATTAAACAAACAAAAGAAGAATTTGATTTACAAATATTATCATATTGTATGATGTATAACCATGCTCATTTTCTGATATATGTAGAAAATGATGAAGAATTAACCAAGTTTATGCATAAAGCTAATTTGAAATATGCAAAATATTACAACAAAAAAAATGAAAGGGTAGGGTATGTATTTCGTGATAGATACAAGGCACAGCCAATTATGTCACGAGCACATTTGTTAAAATGTATAGAATATATACACAATAATCCCGTAAAAGCTCACATATGTAACAAACCGGAAAATTACAAATATTCAAGTTATAAATTCAATATGTTTAAATCAGACTCGATAATAGAAAAAAGTGTTAGAAATTTTATAAACTTTAAGATGTCAAATGGCGAAGATAAAGAAGAGTTTGTATTTATGGAAAATGAGGAAGAAGATAAAATTGATATATGTAAAAGGATTATAAATGATATATATGAAAAATACAACATTGATAATTTACAGTTATCAAAAAATAGAAAAATATTATTAGAACTTATAAAAAAGGCCAATATAGAGCATAACGTTTCACTTAGAATGATTGAACAAGAAACTGGAATAAGTAGGGAAAAATTAAGAAAAATAAAAAGGGGGGAATAATTTGGACAACTTAGAAAAAAAAGTATTTGAAACAATACAAAAGTATAATTTAATACAAAGAGGAGACAGAATTGTTGTGGCAGTATCTGGAGGACCAGATTCTATATGCTTGTTAGATATTTTAAATAAAATAAAGAACAAAAATTGCCAATTAAACCCGGAACCAGTGGCAATAAATTGCCAAACAAACCCGGAACCGATGGCAATATTTGTTGCACATGTTAATCACATGATTCGTAAAGAGGCTTGTGAGGATGAAGCATTTGTTAGAGATTATTGTGAGAAAAATGGTATTGAATTTTTTTCTAAAAGTATAGATGTTGAAAAGTTTGCTAATAATAATAAAATGGGGACTGAAGAGGCAGGAAGATTTGTAAGGTATGAATTTTTTGATGAAGTTGCCAAAAAAGTAGGGGCTAATAAAATTGCAATTGCTCATAATAAAAATGATAGTGCGGAAACAATAATTATGAATATTCTAAGGGGAACTGGAGTCTCAGGACTTAAGGGTATAGAACCTATAAAAAATAATAAATATATAAGGCCACTTATAAATTGTAAAAGAGAAGAAATTGAAAATTATTGTGAAAAAAATAACTTAAACCCAAGGATTGACAAAACAAATTTTGAAAATGTATATACAAGAAACAAAGTAAGGAATATTGTAATTCCTTATATAAAAAAAGAATTTAATTCAAATATTGTTGAAACAATTACAAGACTTTCAGAGTTGGTAAAAGAAGATGATGACTTTATTCAAAATATAGTCAAAGAGAAATATAATGATTTATGCTTAGGGGAAGAAGAAAAAGAGATAATTTTGAATTTAAAAAAATTTAATTTAGAAGAAAAAGTAATAAAATCTAAAATTTTGCTATATACTATAACAAGGCTTATGGGCAATACCCAAGGTGTGTACAAGATACATATAGAAGATATAATTAAATTATGTGAAAATAATGTGGGAAATAAATTTTTAACACCTAACAAAAATATAAAAATATTGGTAAAAAACCATAAAATATATTTTATTAATCAAAAAAATTATAATTTGTAAAAAATAGTAAAAAGGCAAAATAAACCATCCGTAGTAGGTCTTGAAACATGCAAAATTGTAATAAAAAAGACATATAAAAAAGTATTGCAAAAGAAAAATTTATGTGTTATAAAATCAATATATTAGGAGCCAAGGAGGAATCAAATGAAAAACGGAATTAAAACATTAGCAATGTGGCTAATAATTGGAGTAATATTTATAGTTGTACTATCTTCAATATTAGAAAATAGTAACTCAAAACTAAAATATTCAGAATTAGTTGCGCAAATTAATGAAGGAAAAGTAGAAAGTATACAAATAGAAGCAGATGGTAAAACTGCTACAGTTGCAATTAAAGATGATAAAGTAAAAAAGGAAGTTAATATTCCTGATATGGAAAGCTTTATGTCATATACAGAAGACTTCCTAAAAGAAGGGGCATTCACTTTAGAAGAAAAATCTGAATCAATTTTTATAACAATACTTAGCTTGTTAACACCATTTGGACTATTAATAATATTCTTTATATTCTGGTTCTTTATGATGAGTGGAGCAAATAGTGGAAATGCTGGAAGCAAAACAATGTCATTTGGAAAAAGTAAAGCAAGAATTATGACACCAGCAGATAGAAATAAAATAACATTTGATGATGTAGCAGGTGTTGATGAAGAAAAAGAAGAATTAGAAGAAATAGTACAATTTTTAAAAAATCCAAAGAAATTTACAGATATGGGAGCAAGAATTCCAAAAGGAGTATTGCTTGTTGGTCAACCAGGTACTGGTAAAACATTACTTGCAAAAGCAGTTGCAGGAGAAGCAGGAGTTCCATTCTTTATTATGAGTGGTTCAGACTTCGTTGAAATGTTTGTTGGTGTCGGAGCTTCAAGAGTAAGGGATTTATTTGAACAAGCAAAGAAAAATGCACCATGTATTATATTTATAGATGAAATTGATGCAGTAGGAAGACAAAGAGGAGCAGGACTTGGTGGTGGACATGATGAAAGAGAACAAACATTAAACCAATTACTTGTTGAAATGGATGGATTTGCAGAAAATGAAGGAGTTATCGTTTTAGCAGCTACAAACAGACCAGACGTTTTAGATAAAGCTCTACTTAGAGCTGGAAGATTTGACAGACAAATAGTTGTTGGACTACCAGATGTAAAAGCAAGAGAACAGATATTAGAAGTTCATTCAAGAAAAAAACGTTTAGCAGATGATGTAGATTTAAAAATAATAGCAAAAAATACTTCTGGATTTGCAGGAGCTGATCTAGAAAACGTATTAAACGAAGCAGCATTACTTGCAGCAAGAAGAAATTTAAATGAAATTGGAATGAAAGAAATAGAAGATGCCATGGTAAAAGTTACTATGGGACCTGAAAAGAAAACAAGAGTAAGAAGCGACAAAGAAAATAGACTTGTAGCATACCATGAAGCAGGTCACGCAGTAGTAAGTCATTTCTTAGAAACACAAGACCCTGTACATCAAATATCAATAGTACCAAGGGGTATGGCAGGTGGCTATACAATGTATAGACCAACAGAAGATAAATCATTTATGTCAAAAACAGAAATGGAAGAAAATATTGTATCATTACTTGGAGGACGTGTAGCAGAGGCACTTATATTAAACGATATATCTACAGGAGCAAGTAATGACATTGAAAGAGCAACAAAAATTGCAAGAAGCATGGTTACTAAATATGGTATGAGTGAAAGAATAGGAGCTCTAATGTTAGGTTCTGGCCAAGAAGAAGTATTTTTAGGAAGAGATTTTGCACAAGCAAAAGAATATTCTGAAGAAACAGCAGCAATTATAGATGAAGAAACAAAGAAAATTGTAGATGCTGGCTACAACAGAGCAAAACAAATATTAACAGACAATGTTGACAAATTACATGCAGTAGCAAAAGTATTACTTGAAAAAGAGAAAATTGAAGGCGAAGAATTTGATGCAATATTTGCATAAATATTAAATAAAATAGTAAAAATAGCAAGGTAAATACTTGCTATTTTTTATATTTTAATATAAAATTTAAAAAGAAATATATTATAAATAATGGGAAGAGAAGAAATATGTTTAATAAAAATAAAAAAGAAAAAAAATCAAATCAAAATGAATCAAAAACAAAAATTAAACAAGAAACCTTATTTACCAATTTAATAAATAGGGTAAAAAAAATAACCAAAGAAGAAGAATTAAAGGTAGAAAAAAGAGAAGTGACAAAAGACGATAAAAAGGCAATAATAATAACAATTGCAATTATATTAGGATTAGGTCTTTTATTATGGATTTTGCCATTTACACATCAATTTATG
>ULXN01043835.1_pt1 | contig 21611 bp, 17 predicted proteins | sample 1961311 | NCBI WGS metagenome assembly ULXN01 (sample SAMEA4835839, study PRJEB28245) | human gut metagenome | biome: gut microbiome; material: fecal sample | place: Denmark | collected 2008 | reverse complement strand
CCCTGCCGCAAGTACGGCATCAAGCGCTATCATCAGGTCTCCACAGACGAGGTTTACGGCGATCTTCCCCTTGACCGCCCCGACCTTTTCTTCACCGAAGAGACACCTATCCACACATCAAGCCCCTACAGCGCATCAAAGGCTTCCGCCGATCTGCTGGTAATGGCATATCACCGCACCTTCGGACTGCCTGCCACCATTTCACGCTGCTCCAACAACTACGGCCCCTATCACTTCCCCGAGAAGCTTATCCCTCTGATGATTGCAAACGCTCTGGCTGACAAGCCTCTGCCCGTTTACGGCACAGGCGAGAATGTACGTGACTGGCTTTATGTCGAGGATCACTGCAAGGCTATCGACCTTATTATCCACAACGGCAGAGTGGGCGAGGTATATAACATCGGCGGCCATAACGAGATGAAGAACATCGACATTGTTAAGATAATCTGCCGTGAGCTTGGCAAGCCCGAGAGCCTTATCACCTACGTTGCCGACAGAAAGGGTCACGATATGCGCTATGCTATCGACCCCACAAAGATACACAATGAGCTGGGCTGGCTCCCCGAAACAAAGTTCGAGGACGGCATCAAAAAGACCATTCAGTGGTACCTTGACAACAAGGACTGGTGGGAAGAGATAATCTCCGGCGAGTATCAGAACTACTACGAAAAAATGTACGGCAACAGGCAGTGAGGTGCAAAAAATGGGAAAGTTTACTTTTATTGAAACAGGCATCAAAGACCTTTACGTTATCGAGCCTACTGTATTCGGCGATAACAGAGGCTATTTCATGGAGACATACAACGACGAGTTCAAGCCTTATATAAAGCATCTGGACGGCACTCCCGCCGAATTTGTGCAGGATAATCAGTCAAAGTCCAAAAAGGGTGTACTGAGAGGTCTGCACTTCCAGAAGCAGAACCCTCAGGGCAAGCTGGTAAGATGCCTGGAGGGCGAGGTTTATGACGTGGCTGTTGACCTGAGAAAGGACAGCGAGACCTACGGCAAGTGGTACGGTGTTCTTCTCTCTGAGGAAAACAAGAAGCAGTTCTATCTCCCCGAGGGCTTTGCTCACGGCTTTGTGGTTCTTACCGACACTGCCACATTTGCTTACAAGTGCACACGGCTCTATGACCCCACCGACGAGGGCGGCATCATGTGGAACGACCCCGACATCGGCGTTGACTGGAATATCCCCGCAGATATGGAAATACTTCTCAGCGAAAAGGACAAGAAAAATCCCCGTTTTGCTGACCTGGGCTTTTCATTTTAACGGAGGCTCCGAATGCTGAAAGCTTATTTTCAGACCTTTAAAAAATATAAGGACCTGATAGTATATCTGGCAAAGAACCAGATATCCCTGCGGTACAGGAAATCCTATCTGGGTATGCTGTGGAGCCTGCTCAATCCCCTGCTCACCATGATAGTTCTTACCATGGTTTTTTCCACCATATTCAAGAACCAGATAGAGAACTTCCCCATATACCTGATGTGCGGCAGGCTCTTTTATGACTATAACTCGGAAGCCACAAAGACATCTCTTAACTCGGTGGTGTCAAACTCGTCACTGATAAAGAAAATATACATTCCCAAGTACGTTTTCCCACTTTCAAGCTCCATTGCGGCGCTGGTGAATATGTTCTTCTCGCTGCTGGCGCTGATAATCGTTATGTTCTGCACTCATCTGCCCCTGCGGTGGACTATGCTGCTCTTCTGGCTGCCGATGGTGTATGTGTTCGTGTTCTCCACGGGACTGGGACTTGTTCTCTCGGCAATAAACGTATTTTTCAGGGATATCAAGCACCTTTACGGCGTTCTGCTCACAATGTGGCTGTACCTTACGCCTATATTCTACCCCTTTGAGTCTGTGCCCGAAATGGTGCAGAACATAATCCGTCTCAATCCTCTTTATCATTATATTGAGATGTTCAGAGGGCTTATAATGTACGGCACTCTCCCCACTCTGCGGGAAAATCTTCTCTGCGGCGGCATGGGCATAGGCATTCTGCTTATCGGCGTGCTGTTCTTCAAGAAGACTCAGGATAGATTTATTCTTCACATATAAGGAGCTTTTCATGGGAAAAGATACTGTTATTGATGTTGACAGCGTTTCCATGGTCTTCAACATCAGCAAGGAAAAGATAGACAGCATAAAGGAATACGCCATAAAAATATTGAAGCATCAGCTCATGTACACCGAGTTCACCGCCCTGAACAACGTAAGCTTCAGCATAAGCAGAGGTGAGGTGGTGGGACTTGTGGGTCTTAACGGCTCCGGCAAGAGCACAATGCTTAAAATAATTGCAGGCGTTATGAAGCCCACCTCGGGAAAGGTAAGCGTAAAGGGCACTGTTGCCCCCCTTATCGAAGTCGGCGCAGGCTTCAACGGCGACCTGAGCGGCAGGGAGAATATCTTCCTCAACGGCTATCTGCTGGGATTTTCTCAGGACTACATCAACGAACATATGCAGGAGATAATCGAATTCTCCGAACTGGGAGATTTCATTGACGTGCCCCTGAAAAACTATTCCTCAGGCATGAAGGCCCGTCTGGGCTTTTCCATTGCCACCACCGTCAAGCCCGAGATACTCATTGTTGACGAGGTGCTGGCGGTAGGCGACTACAAATTCCAGGAGAAATGCCAGAAGCGTATTTCCGACATGATGGCAAACAACACCACGGTGCTTTTTGTCTCCCACTCGATAAATCAGGTAAGAAACCTTTGTACACGGTGCGTATGGCTTGAAAAGGGCAATCTTGTAATGGACGGCCCTACCGACAAGGTATGCGACGCCTATATGAAAAAATAAGCGATGAAAGGATATCTGTAAATATGGAAAACAGCAGACAGCTAAAGGTCCTGGTAACAGGCGCAGGCGGCTATATCGGAAGGTTTGCAGTCAATGCGCTTATGAAAAGGAACTGCTACGTAATTGCGGCTGATATTCGTCCCATCGAAGGCTGCACCGCTTCGGAGCAGATAGTATGCGACATTTTCTCGGGCGATAAGGATATTTTCGCAAAGCTCGGCTCACCCGATGTTCTTCTCCATATGGCATGGCTGGACGGCTTTAAGCACAACAGCCCACGCCACATAGAATATCTCCCAAAGCATATGGAATTTCTCAGGAATATGCTGGACGGCGGTCTAAAGCAGGCTGCGGTAATGGGAACCATGCACGAGGCAGGCTATCACGAGGGTGTGATAGATGAAAACACACCCTGCAATCCCCTGAGCTATTACGGCATTGCAAAGAATGCCCTCAGGCAGGCTATGGCGGGGCTTTTCAAGGATCATCCCGACGCTGTGATGCAGTGGCTGAGAGCTTACTACATCATCGGCGACGATATCCACGGCAACTCCATCTTCTCAAAGATATGCCAGGCGGAAGCTGACGGCAAGGAGACTTTCCCCTTCACATCGGGCAAGAACAAGTATGACTTTATCACCATTGAGGGGCTTGCCGACCAGATAAGCGCTGCCGTTACTCAGAGAGAGGTAACGGGCATCATCAACTGCTGCTCGGGTAAGCCTGTAGCCCTCGCCGACAAGGTGGAGGAATTCATCAAAGAGCATAACTTCAAGATAAAGCTGAACTACGGTGCATTCCCCGACCGTCCATACGATTCACCCGCTGTATGGGGCAGCAGGGAAAAGATAGACATAATACTGAAAAACTGCGGAGAACTTTGATCTGCAAAGCTTGAAAGGAAATTACTGCAAATGAAACGTGCCTGTATCCTGTTCTTTTACGACAAAGACGGCATCGCCGATGAATACAACTTCTACAATCTGAAAGAGCTGCGCACAGTATGCGACTATATTCTTGTGGTCATAAACGGCAAGCTGGCTCCCGAAAGCAGAGACCGCCTTGCGGACGTATGCGATGATATGTTCGTAAGAAAAAACGAGGGCTTTGACGCCTGGGCTTACAAGGACGGCATCGAATATATCGGTTATGACGGGCTGAAGGAATATGACGAGCTTATCCTTACAAACAACACTGTATATGGTCCTCTGCGCCCTCTGAAAGAGCTTTTTGCCGAGGTTGAAAACGTGAGCTGCGACTTCTGGGGACTGCAGATGAGCTACGGCGACCCTGAAGAAAAGGTGTATCTGAACAGGACGCTTCCCTGGGGCTGCCGTCCCGACGCTATAATCAGCAATTTCCGTGTTATCCGCAGCAAATGCCTGCACAGCATTGAATTTGCAAGATACTGGCAGGAGCTTGCACCCGTAAACAACTATACCGACGCTGTTTACATCGGAGAGCTGCAGTTTTCCTATGATATGACCAATGCGGGCTTTGTTTCCTATTCCCTCGACAGGGGCGAGTACAGGGGAGCAAGTCCCTCTCCTACTATCCACAACGCTTATGACCAGATAAGCAGGCTGAAAATTCCTTATTTCAGAAAGAGGATATTCAGCAGCCCTCTCAGCCATTACACCGACTGCATGAACGGCACTGAGCCTGCAAAGGTACTGGCATACGTTAAGGATCACACCGATTATGACACGGATATGATTTGGGAGAACCTTATCAGAACTGTAAACCAGTACGATCTTCACCATATGCTGGGGCTTACAGAGATACTTCCGTATGACCGCAGCAGCCATGTGACAAACAGCAGGATAGCAGTTATTTTCCACGCCTATTACACGGATATTTTCACAAAATATATTCCCTACCTTGAAAGCTTCCCCGCAGGCACGGATATCTATTTCACAGTAGGCTCCGAGGAAAAGGAAAAGCTTTTCAGAGAAATGACAGCGGAGCTTTCCAAAAAATACAAGATAACCTTTATCCCCATTGAAAACACGGGAAGAGACGTTTCCGCTCTGCTTATCGGCGGCAGGGACGTTATCCTGAACGGCGGATATGACTATATATGCTTTATGCACGACAAAAAGGGCATCGGCGCAAGGGGCAGCTACGAATGTGTAGGCTCTGCTTTTTCCGAGACCTGCTTTGACAACACGGCTATTACCTCCGACTATGTAAACAACGTTATTGAGCTTTTTGACACTGACCCACACCTTGGCATCGCTTCTCCTCCTCCACCGACCCATGCCGCATATTTCCGCTTTGCTGACGGCGACTGGGGCGAAAATTATGAGATGGTATGCGACCTTGTGAAAAAGTACGGCTTCAATGTGCCCATAGCCCAAAACAAGCCGCCTGTGGCACCTCTGGGAACAGTCTTCTGGTTCAGGGCAAAGGCTATGGAGAAGCTTGCAAAGATAAACTGGAAGTATTCCGACTTTCCCACTGAGCCCGCTCCCCCTGACGGTTCTATAATGAACGCCATTGAGCGTCTGTATTCCATTGCCGTGCAGGACGCAGGCTATTATCCCGCTACCATAATGAACAGGCAGTATGCCGCATCGGAATTTGCATTTTACAGCCAGACGATGAAAAAATATCATCAGCTGCTTTCACCCGCAGTGGGCTGGGCGCCCAGCTCCACCGCATTCATAAGCGCCTGCCGCTCCTTTGACGGCACTTTCGGAGAAGTCAAAAAGGCAAAAGGTCTGCGTGAGCCGAAAACAACAAGCGGAAAGATATTCGTCCGCCTGAGCCGCTCACGGTTCAAGGACGTTGCCAAAGCCATACTCCCCCACGGCTTATGGGAGGCTATGCGCAAAAAGAAGTGCGAACAGATCGGAGAAAAATACTACAGGATATGATGAAAGGACAATCACAAGATGATAATCCCCTTTATTTTTAATATGTCCACCTATTCGGAAGCGCCATATACTTGGTTTTTCTTCAAGGGTCTGGATATGGCAAAGCATCACGACTGGCCTATAATGGGTCAGGAGATATATGTAAAGTCATCTCTCAAGGATTTTATCAAAATGGGCGAGCGTGCCGCATATGACGCTGATTTTATAAAAGAGCATCTCTGGTATGAAACTCCCCACAGCAAGGATTTCAAGCATTTCAAGGGCTATGCCGTGAATAAAAAGATAATCGACGATCTGGTAAAGGAGACAGGCTCATATCTTGACGCTTATCTGCGCATTCTCCGTGCGCCCTATGAGCCGCTTGTGGAGGATATCACAAGGCAGATCGAGGACATAAAGGCAAATTACAGCGAGCCTATCGAGGCTTTCTGCGTGCTGAGCGCAAATCCCAGCCTTTCCGCAGCGGCGGCAAAGTTCAATATCCCCGTGCTTCATTATGAAATGGGCTGCTTCAGAGAGCCTGTTTATATGAAGACCGCTTTTATGGACACCCGGAGCCTGCACGGCGGCAACACCACGGAAGTAAGATTCAAGAAATTTCAGTCCGAGATGAAGGGCTACAGGAACATAATGTCCCCAAAGGAGCTGCTGGCATTGCTGCTGCGCCCCGAAAAAATGGATATGCTGGATAAGTACGGCACAAGGCCCGAGGTAAGATGCGGCGCTGCGCTGGGCTATGCGGTGGTGGAAATATTTCAGGCACAGTCGGGCTTTAACGACAGCGAGCTGCTGTACAGGCTGGCTCGAAAGTACGGCACCAACAATATGCTAATAAGAATGCACCCCTTTGACCCATACGGCGCTAAATATCCCAAGTATTCAATGTGCGTGGACAAAAAGGATCATTCCACCATTGACTTTATACTTTCCTGCGAGGAGATATTCTCCATAGGCTCAAACGTTTGCGTAGAGGCCATGTTCTGGGGCAGAAAGGCTCACACCATGGTAAAAAGTCCCTCCTATTACGGCTCTGCCCACACGGTGGAGGAAAAGGCTCCCGAGGTTGACCCCATGTATCTGAATTTCTTTGCAATGAACTATCTTATCCCATTCAAGTTCATGATGGACCCCGAATATATCCGCTGGAGGCTTTCAGACCCTTCCGAAAAGGAGATATTTGAAAAGCATCTGGCTGTTCATCTTGCAAACAAAAAGCTGGATATGTCCGTAATGGATCTTCCTGCTTCAAAAAGGCTGAAAGCTTTTAAGGAAGCGAAAGCAGTCTATTAAAAACAAACGGAGGACATAAATAAATGCTTTTTTCATCGCCCATATTCCTGTTTGCATTCCTGCCCGTAACACTGGCAGGATATTATCTGCTGGACAGAAAATTCAAGAACATCTTCCTGCTGATAATGTCCCTTATCTTCTATGCCTGGGGCGAACCTAAGTTCATTTTCATAATGCTCATATCCATTATGGCAAACTGGCTTTTCGGTCTGGCTGTGGATAAATTCAGGGACAACAAGCGTGCGGCTCACGGATATCTTACCCTTATGGTGCTGTGGAACGTGTCGATATTCTTTGTTTACAAGTATCTGAATTTTACCATAACCAACGTGAATGCGCTGTTCGGCACCACATTCCCGCTGACAAAATTCGTGCTGCCCATAGGCATATCTTTCTTTACCTTTCAGGCGATGTCATATGTTATCGACGTTTACAGGGGCAACGGCTCTGTGCAGAAAAATCCCCTTAACGTGGCGCTGTACATCACTTTCTTCCCTCAGCTCATTGCAGGCCCTATTGTAAGATATGAGACGGTGGCTAATGAGATAAAGAACAGGAAAGAAACTCTCAATGATTTTTCGCTGGGCATAAAGCGGTTCATCTACGGTCTTTCAAAAAAGCTTATACTTTCAAATCTGGCGGCGGCAGCGGCGGACAAGGCTTTCGAGCTGACCGATTATTCGGGCGTATCCGCAGCAATGGCGTGGTTCTGCGCCCTTTGCTACTCGCTCCAGATACTTTTTGATTTCTCGGGCTATTCCGATATGGCAATAGGTCTGGGACTTATGTTCGGCTTTCATTTCAACGAAAACTTCAATTATCCCTACTGCTCGGCTTCCGTTTCCGAGTTCTGGAGAAGATGGCACATTTCTCTGGGAACATGGTTCAGGGACTATGTATATTTCCCTCTGGGCGGTTCAAGAGTAAGCTCCAAGGGCAGACTGGTGTTCAACCTCTTTGTGGTATGGATGCTCACAGGAATATGGCACGGCGCAAGCTGGAACTATGTGGCATGGGGCTTTTTCTACTTCGTGCTCCTGACCTTTGAAAAACTTACGGGAATACCAAAAAAGCTTGCTCACACATGGCAGAGGGTGCTGTACCGCATATTTACTCTGCTGTGCGTAATGTTCGGCTGGGTAGTTTTCCGTGCGCCGGGACTTAAAATGGGTCTTTCCTATATCCGCTCCATGTTCTGCCTTAACGGCAACGCCTTTGCGGACACAGCATCGCTGAACCTTATTGGCAGCTATGCACTTGTTGCGGTGCTTGGCATCGTCTTCTGTATGCCCGTTGCAGGCTTTGTAAGGAAAAAGATACCCGAAAATTCCAAGGCACAGCTGGCGGCAGAGATATGCACAAGGGTCATCTGCCTTGTACTGCTGGCAATATCCTGCTCATTTGCGGTAAGCAGCAGCTACAATCCTTTCATTTACTTTAATTTCTAAGGGGGAGATATTATGAACAAGAAGCTTAATATAATATTTACCTCCGCATTCTGCGCCGCACTTGTGATACCTGTTGTTTCGCTGAATTACGGAAAGCTTACCTCCGACACCGAAAACAGAACGCTGGCGGCTTTTCCGAGCGCTCTGGACGAGGACAGGAAGTTCAACAAGGGATTTTTCTATGATCTGGCTGACTGGTTCGAGGATCATCTGGGCTTCCGTGACGATATGATGAAAGTCTATTCAAATATCATGGTAAACGGCTTCGGTCTCAGCTCTTCCGAAAGAGTGGTTTTCGGCAAGGACGGCTGGATGTTCTACACTCCTGACCATAACCTTGAGCTGGTAAAGGGCGGCTATCCCCTTGACGACAAGATGCTTGAGACTATCGCCCACAATCAGCAGAGGATAAACGACTACTACAAGTCCATGGGCAAGGAATATTTTCTTGTTATCACCCCAAGCAAGGCGACTGTATATCCCGAATATATTGCAGACGGCGACTACACTGTTGGAACTACCGCCGCAGATATCCTTACCGATTATATTAAAGCAAACACCGATGTAAAGGTGATAAACGTAAAAGACGGACTTATCCCTGCAAAGGAAGCGGGGCAGCTTTACTTAAAGACCGACACCCACTGGAACCAGCTTGGTTCATATAACGCTTACAGCTACATTCTTTCGCAGATGAAAGAATATGGCTGTGATTACGGAGAACCTGTCAGCGTAACATTCGGTCAGGGCGAATATCAGGGAGAATTTTCCGCAATGCTGGGAAGTCCCGATGTTCTGAAGCCCGAAAAAACGCCTGTGGCAGAGTGGGAAAAATCATCTGAGGAAGTGGCTGAGGGCAGCGTTTATGCCGCTATGAACAGCGTGGTATCTTCAACTTCCGAGATGAATGCTAAGGCATATCCCCCTGCGTATTTTGTGAACGACAGCCTTCCTGAAAGCAGAAAGCTGTATATCTACGGTGACAGCCAGTGGGCGGCTCACAGAAATATGCCCACTTACCTGTGCGAAAACTTCTCAGAGGTAATGAGCACGAGAATACGTTCCATAAATTACGCTGCCGACAGCGCATATGACCCTGATGTGGTAATTTTCGGCTGCAGCGAGCGTTTTATAGACTCTGTTCTCACCCTTTCGCCAAAAATCCCTGCCGAAAGCTATACCGCCAGCGGCGAATATGACGGCTTTGCCACACTCCCCGCCCAGACCTCAGATGAATGGATAGGCAGCAATGGTATGTGGATAGAAGATCAGGCGGAGGGCAACACGATCTCGCTCAGCAAGGCAAAATCCTATATGGATATGCTGCAGATATCGGGCTGGGCGGCTGATTTTGAATCAGACACACCTCTTACCGACCTTATTGCAGAGGTAAACGGCAAAAAATACCGCTGTTCATACGGCTTTGAGAAAAAGGGCGTTGCCGACAAGTTCGGCGATGGGCTGCTGCGAACCGGCTTTACCCTGTGGATACCGGACGGCATAAGCGCCGGGGACAAGATAACCTTTACCATGGTAAACAGCGGCACGCAGGTGGTTTATGAGCCTGTGACCTACGAATTTACGGAATAATGGAGATAAAAATGGCTGAAAAAAGACTGGGAATTTTCCTGTTCTACGATAAAGACGGCGTTGCCGACAGATATATCGAATATATGCTGAAAGATATCCGCCCCTGCCTTGACAGGCTCATTGTGATTGCCAACGGCAAGGCTGACGAAAATGCTGTAAAGATGTTTGAGAGCATTGCCGACAAGGTGGTAATCCGTGAAAACAAGGGATTCGACATCGGCGCATGGCAGCAGGGCATAACTGAGATATGCGGCAGAGAGGAGCTTGCAAAATACGACTCCCTCACCCTTTTCAACGACTCTTTTTTCGGCCCCTTTTACCCATTTGCAGACATTTACAAAGAGATGGAGAGCCGCAGCAAGGACTACTGGGGACTGAGCGTTCACGGCGAAGCCAACGGCTCGGGACTGTGCCCCTACGGCTACCGCCCCAGATATATACAGACCTATTTCATGGTATTTGAGAAAGATCTGCTTCACAGCGAGGATTTTTTCAGCTTCTGGGAAAAGCTGCCCGAATTTAAAAGCTACAACGAGCTGGCGGAAAAATTCGTGGCGGTAATGACAATGCACTTCTCCGACCTGGGCTATGAGTGGGACGTTCTCTGCGACACCTCCGACTTAGAGGGCGAGCGCAGCAAGAATTTTGACCAGCACACCTTTAACATCTATGAGCTGGTGGCAAACAGGCGCTTCCCGATTATAAAAAGGCGCTCATTCCACACGGACAGGGCGGTATATCTGCAATATTCCAACGGCTCGGAGCTGTTCAGGGCGCTGGAATATATTGAAAAGAACTACGATTATGACATCTCACTGATATTTGAGCATCTGCTGAGGCTTTATGAGCCTGAGACGCTGAAAAACTCCCTTTGTCTCGATTATGTGCTTCCCGACATTGGCAGCACTGAGCTGAAAAAAGGTGAAAGCGCTGTGATAGCTCATCTGGTATATGATGATATGTTTGAAAGGTACGGGCATTATCTCAAAAATATCCCTGCGGAGACGGATATAATCATCACCACCAACACCCCCGAAAAGGAAGCACGGCTGAAAGAGCTGTACGGGGATATAGCTTCAGTGCGGCTTGTGACCAACCGAGGACGGGATATGTCCGCACTGCTGGTTGGGTGCAGGGATATTCTGATGAAGTACGAATTTCTCTGCTTCGTTCACGACAAGAAAAGCTCGCAGAAGGAATTCGCTTCCGTGGGCGCTGAGTTTGACCGCCTGAACTGGGAAAATATGCTCCACAGCGAGGGGTATATCAGGAACATTATAGGACTGTTCAAGGCACACAGCTACCTTGGAATGCTCTCACCTTTCGGCGTTGACCACGGCTCATATTTTTATTCCAGCGTTGACTACTGGACGGTGTGCTATGACGTTTCCTGCGCTCTCGCACAGCGCATAGGCATAAAAACTCCCGCAAAGGACAAGCAGCCCCTTGCTATAGGCACCTGCTTCTGGTGCAGGGCAAGCGCAATGAGGGCGCTTTTTGAAAATGACTTCACATATGAGGATTTTCCTGCCGAGCCTGCTGACGGCGACGGCACGTTCAGCCACGCTGTTGAGCGGCTTCTCCCCTATGCGGCCGCAAACAAGGGCTGCGTTACGGGCTGGGTATATAACACGGAATACGCTCGCACGGAGCTTACAAACCTGCGGTACATGACCGACAGCACTGCAAAGGCGCTGTCAAAATACTCGACGGTAAGCTTTGCAAACTTCCGCAGCTATATCTCATCGCTGGGAAAGCTTTCGGGAAGCTCCGCCACACAGCTTTCCATGGGCGAGCGTGCAAAGAAAGCCAAAAAGAAAAATGAACTGCGGCTGAAGCTCAGGAACATGACCCCTGAATTTGCTCTGAAAATTTACCGCAGGATAAAGTACAGATAAATCGAAAGGACACATATGGCCGCTGATAATTTTGAAGCTCTGCTTGAATATGCTTTTGCAAACTGCCCAAAGGGCGAGGAAAACTCATGGGCATATAATGCTTCATGCTCTGCTCTGGCGGAAGAGCTTTGCACGGAGGCGGGCAATGCGGCTCAGCTGTTATCGGGCGGATATGAAAATATTCTTGAAATAAACGGTCATTACGGCGCATTTACGGCGGTTCTGGCGAAAAAATGCCGCAGGCTTGTAACTGCAGACAAAAGCGAAGCCTGCCGCAGGCTTATAAAGCTCCGCTGCCCCGAAGCTGAGGTCACGGGCGATATCCCCGATGAAAAATTTGACCTTATCTGGATAAACGGCGCTGATGATGCGCTTGAAAGCTCTCCTGCAGAAATGTTCCGCAGCCTGAAAAACAGGCTCACGGACAAGGGCGGGATGATAATGCTGCTGCCAAACGGAAAGGGAAGCGGCGGTTATGACCCAATCAAAACGGCGGAAGATATCGCTTCCGTAAGCGAAGCAAGCACATATGTGCAGATAATATATCCATACCCCAAGCTTAAAGGGGCTATGTTTTTCTTTTCGGAAAAGCGGCTGCCAAAGGAAAGCGAGCTGTATTTTGACCCTGTGCTTTGCGGCAAGGGCGCTGTTCTTGACGGTCGCCGATTTGCGGACTTTTTCATGCTTATGATACGACGTGAAAAGCCCGAGAGCGAATGTATTTTCAGCAAAATGTCGTTTTCACGGAAACCGCAGTTTCGCATAAGGACGGATATCATTGAAGAGGGCGGAAAGCTTTATGCCGAAAAAACAGCTCTGCCTGAAAGCATAGAGCACGTAAACAGGCTCATGCGCTCATACAATGAGCTGTCGGGCATATTCTCAAAGGGCATTATTTCCATTGATCGCTGCGAAAAAATATCCGAGGGACGTGTCAGGTTCGATTTTGAAGAGGGAAGGGAGCTTTTTGACATCATTGCGGAGGAAATGGTCAATGATGAAAAAGCCTGCGAACACATTTACCGCTTTGCGGAAAATCTGAAAGCAAGGGCGACGAAGAAATTCCATTTCACCGAGGATTTTTACAAAGTGTTCGGAAAAGGGCTTAAATGCGCTGATTTTTACACCATGCCCTACACGGATATCGACCTGTGCTTTGACAACATTATCGTGAACGGCGGTCAGGCTGTGACGGATTACGAGTTCTGCACCGATTTCCCCGTTCCCGTGGATTTTGTGATCTTCCGCTCGGTGTTCTATCTTTTCAGGAAAATGCAGAACGGAAGTGCCGAAACGGAAGAAAAGGTTTATGCTCATCTTGGGATCGACAGGCACATTGACGCTTTCAGGCGCATGGAATACAACTTCCAGAAGCACATCACAGGGGGCAGCACATATTTTTCCGATGTTATGGCAAGGTGCAGGGAAAATGACTATCCACCCGAAAAGGCTCTGAAAGTGCTGAAAAGTATCGGCAGGAAAGCCATAAAATGAAAAATTTGCCGAATATTGCGTATTATTTTCTATCCCCATTATGTTGACAGAAAACGCAAAAAGGTGTATTATTATATTGAGTATATGTGTTTTTTCGTATAAATGAAAATAATATAGATATAGACTTACTGATAGAAGATAGGAAAGGTGGCCATATAAATGAGCTTAAAGGATAACTTCAACCAGGCCGTCAAAGACTTTCTGAAAAAAGACGGCATGGTGGGCGATGACCCTTTCAAAGGCTCCGTAAATACAACTCAGGAAGACCCCTCCCGCAGCCGGAACAGCTACGGAACTTCATATTCGGACAACCTGCGTGCCGCCGCAAGCAGCTACAGGCAGGACCCCTTTGCTGAAAATGACTTTGACGCTCCCGAGGACACTCCTGCGGGTACATATGTTCCCCCAAGGCAGCCCTCCGGCGGATATACTCCTCCCACGGGCAACTCGTTCAGAGGCGGCAGACCTCCCGAAACGCCCTATTATGGGACTGAGGAGACAACTATCATCTCCCGCAACACCCGCATCAGCGGTGACATAAGCTCTTTTGCCAACGTGAACGTTGAAGGAAGCGTTCAGGGCGATATCAGGCTCACAAAGAATATTTCCGTCTCGGGCAAGGTGGTAGGCAACATCGAGTGCAACAATGCCGTTATGGCCGGCGCTCAGATGCAGGGCTGCATCACCTCCAAGGGACAGGTGCAGATGGATCACGACAGCGTTCTGCTGGGTAATATTGACACCCAGTACCTTGACCTTAACGGCAGGATAAAGGGAAATGTGGAGGTTGGCGGCAAGGCTGAGTTCAAAAACGACGCAGTTATTGTTGGCGACATCACCGCTTCCACCATCTCCGTTATCGACGGAGCCGTTATCAAGGGCTATGTAAACACGACATTCATGCAGGAAAGCACCACAAACGTGTTCCCCGACGCAATCGTAGTAGGCGAATAATTTATCTCGGCGCAATTCTCTTTGAAAGGACTGTTCTTCAATGCCTCAGAATGACATTCTGAATAATAATGGTACAAATTTCGACGACTTTGAGCTTCCCCCTCTCCCCAAGCGCCCCGCAAAGAATATCGACGGCACCGACGCCGATTCAGCTAAGACTGTAAAGCCTGTGGTAAGCGTGGGCGTAGCTGATAACGAGCTTCCTCCGCTTCCCGAAAAGGCTGTAGATAACTCTCTGGACGCTATAACCGATATCCCCGACAACAATGAGCTTCCTCCCCTCCCCGAAAAGACTGTGGATAACTCTCTTGATGCCATAAGCAATATCCCCGAGGCTTCTCTCCCCGATGCGGACGAAAAGAAGCACGAAGTGGACAAGGTAGAGGAAATAGACCTGTCAGGCGATGATTTTGAGCTTCCTCCAATGCCCGAGCGCCCCAAGCCCGAGACTGAGAATGAAGAAGAGATCCAGATATATGACACAAAGGCTGAAGAGGCTGCCGAAAAGGCAAAGGCAGATGAGGAAAAGTTCGTCTTTGAAGATGATTATGACGCTGATCTTGACCATATAAGCACCGACAGCATTATCCTTGAGGATCTTACCGATCACGTTGCGCCTATCCGCACAAGAGAAGAGGAAAGCGCAAGGAACATCAAGGAAAAGATAAAAATGGACGACCTGGAAATGGAAATGGGTCCCGCTCCTATTCTGGAAGATCTGAGCGATGAATATGCCGCTCCCCAGAAAAAGGCTGAGTCGCTGGTTGACAGAGATCAGCTTGACAGCGACGAGAAGCGTGTGCTCAAGCAGCGCCTTGAAGAAGACCTGAGCAAGCGCCCCGAGAACTTCAACGCCCGTGCCAGCAAGAATATGTACAACCGCCTTATGGAAGAAAAGAAGCTGAAGATTGCAAAGAAGGGCTTCGGCATCTCGCTTATCCCCATTGCAATGGGTCTCGGCTCCGCAGTTATCTCCGCAATATTCCTTAACTGGGGTTCGTATCTGTTCTTCCAGTACGTGGCTGTGTTTATGATAGTTGGCGCACTTATGCTGTTTATAAAGTCAAAGCACGTAAAAATGCTCTCCATAGCAATGTATGCGGTAAGCCTGCTGCTTTATGTAGGCGTGGGACTGGGACTTTACGTTGTAAAGGGTAATAACGACATAATCCATCTGGTAACATCTGTACTCGCTTCCGGACTGAACATTGTGTCTATTGTTATACTTACAAAGAGCGAAGCGGTAAATACATATTATTCCAGCGATTTTAAAAAGAAATAATGTCATATAAGCACAAAAAAGCCCGAGAGATGATCTCGGGCTTTTTTTGGGTGCAGATGTTTAAAAAGGGCGGTGCAAGCCTTATGTTGATATCTTAAAATTTAATGCACAATTTTATAAATTTGCTTGCTAATACTAAGCACCAATTAAAAACTATACAAAAAATCGAGCATAATCTTGCGTATATGGATTATGCGATGATTTTTTGTCTATAGTTTTATTGGTGATTAGTATTATTACTTTATCGCTTCTGCAAGGCTCTTGGTGAATGAGCCGACAGGCTCGGGAGAATTTACTCCGTTTGCTTCCATTATCCTTACAACCGCACTTCCTACTATTACTCCATCACAATAGGAAGCCATTTTCTTCGCCTGCTCAGGAGAGGATATTCCAAATCCTACACAGCAGGGGCAGGACGCATTCTCTCGGATTATGCCGAAGAACTTATCAAAATCAGTCTGAAATTCCGATCTAACTCCCGTTACGCCGTTGGAGGACACGCAGTAAAGAAATCCCGTTGAATCGGAAGCTATTCTCTTTATGCGCTCATGGGAAGCTGGTGAAACAAGATTGATGTTGTGTACGCCGTACTGCTCTGCATAGGGAAGTATCTCCTCACGCTCCTCATAGGGCATATCGGGGACGATAACGCCGTCAACGCCCTTTTCCTTGCAGAGTGAGAAAAACTTCTCGGTGCCGTAAACGAAAATGGTGTTAAGGTACATCATAAGGATAAGGGGCTTATCGGTCTTTTCTCTTATCCTGTCAACTGCGCCGAATATCTTATCAAGCGTGGTGCCGCCGTTCAGCGAGCGCAGTGAGGACTTCTGAATGGTAACGCCCTCGGCGATAGGGTCTGAAAAAGGCACGCCCAGCTCGATGATATCTGCGCCGTTTTCAAACATGAAAAGGGCGGTGCTTACGGTGGTATCCATATCGGGGTCGCCTGCGGTGATAAAGGTTATAAGAGCCTTGGAGCCGCTCTTTTTAAGCTCTTCAAAGCATTTGTCTATACGGTTCATATTTCTGACCTCCATTATGAGTTCTTGATATCATGGCCTCTGTAGCGGGCTACGGAGTAAACGTCCTTGTCGCCTCTGCCTGAAAGGTTGATAACGATTATCTTATCCTTGCCCATTTCGGGAGCGATCTTCATAGCTGCGGCTACGGCGTGGGCTGACTCTATTGCGGGGATAATGCCCTCGGTCTTTGAGAGATATTCAAAGGCGGTAACTGCCTCTTCATCGGTTATTGCGACATAATCGGCTCTGCCTGTTTTCCAGAGGTTTGCGTGCTCGGGGCCTATTCCGGGGTAGTCAAGACCTGCGGAAATGGAGTAAACGGGAGCTATCTGACCATATTCATTCTGGAGGAAGATGGACTTCATTCCGTGGAATATGCCCACGCTGCCGCAGGAAAGCGTAGCTGCGGTATCGGCTGTGTTTATTCCTCTGCCTGCGGCTTCTGCGCCCACAAGTCTTACGGAGGTATCGGGGATAAAGTCATAGAAAGCGCCCATTGCATTGGAACCGCCGCCTACGCAGGCAACCACGCAGTCGGGAAGTCTGCCTTCCTTTTCCATCATCTGACGCTTTATTTCCTCGCCGATTATCTTCTGGAAGTCTCTTACCATTTCGGGGTAAGGGTGGGGACCCATTACGGAGCCGATGCAGTAGAATGTGGTCTCAATATTGGTGCACCAGTCACGCATAGCCTCGTTGATAGCGTCTTTAAGGGTAGCTGTGCCGCTTTCAACGGGAACGACCTTTGCGCCCAGCAGTTCCATGCGGTAAACGTTCAGGGACTGTCTTTCGGTATCCTCTCTGCCCATATACACGCAGCATTCAAGGCCCATAAGAGCGCATACGGTAGCGGTGGCAACGCCGTGCTGACCTGCGCCTGTTTCGGCAATGATACGCTTTTTGCCCATGCGCTTTGCAAGGAGTATCTGACCCAGAACGTTATTTATTTTGTGAGCGCCTGTATGGTTAAGGTCCTCACGCTTGATGTATATTTTTGCGCCGCCCAGGTCTTCGGTCATATGCCGGGCATAGTACAGCATTGAGGGGCGGTTTGCATAGTCACGGTAAAGATCAGCCAGCTCTTTCTGAAACCGGGGGTCATTCTTGTACTTGTCATAAGCCTCTTCCAGCTCATGTACGGCGTTCATAACAGTTTCGGGAACGTACTGTCCTCCGAACTCGCCGAATCTTCCGATCTTGCTCATATCATAATTTCCTTTCGTTGTATATTTTCATAATGCGCTTTATTTTTTCCCTGTCCTTGACACCGTCGGTCTCGGTTCCGCCCGAGATGTCGATATTCTGCGAAACGGTGAGCATATCCGCCAGATTGCTTTCGTTTATGCCCCCTGCCAGAAAATAGGGAAGATGTATCTCCGCATTTTTTATCACATCTATGTTGCACAGCTTTCCTGTGCCTCCTGCCTGACCCTTTACAAAGCTGTCCAGCAGGAGATATTTGCAGCCCAGCTCTTCGGCACGGTAAATATCCTCTTCGCTTTGCACACGGACTGCTTTCCACAGGTCAGTGTCATGTCCCAGAGCCTTTATGTAAGCACTGTCCTCGCTGCCGTGGAGCTGGATAACGTCCAGTCCTATGCTTTCAGCCGCCCTTTTTACGGTATCAACGGGAGTATCAACAAAAACTCCCACCTTTTTTATGCGGCTGTCAAGGCTCCGGGATATCCGTGCGGCAAAGCCGATATCGACTGTACGCCTGAAGCCCTCCGCAAGGATAAAGCCCACAAAATCGGGGAGAAATTCGTTTGCGTAGGCGATATCCTCCTCACGCCTCATTCCGCAGAGCTTAATCATACGCCCTCCCTGAGAGCTGCCATGCAGTCGGGAATGCCTGCAAGTCCGCTTCTCATAAGCGTCTCGCCGATAAGCACAGCGTCTGCTCCGCAGCTCCTGGCAAATCTCATATCGGCGTTGTCCTTGATTCCGCTTTCGCAGACAAAGACTGCATTTTCGGGCACAAGCGCCGAAAGCCTCTTTGTGTTTTCGAGGGACACCTCAAAGGTCTTTAGATTGCGGTTGTTCACGCCTATGATGCCAAAGCCTGCACTTACAAGGCGCCTGACCTCGTTTTCATCATGTGCTTCGCCCAGAACGTCCAGTCCCAGGGACTTTGCAAGGTCAAAAAGCGTTTTGAGCCTGTTATCGTCAAGGACTGCCGCTATGAGCAGAACTGCGTCCGCTCCCAGCGCACGGGCCTCATATATCTGGTACTCATCAAAGATGAAATCCTTGCGCAGAACGGGGATCTTGACATTTTCAACTATTTCCCGCAGATATTCGGAGGAGCCTTGGAAGTAATGCTCCTCGGTAAGGCAGGATATTGCCGCAGCGCCTGCCTTTTCATATGCGGCTGCGATCTTAACGGGGTCAAAATCGGGCTGGATAAGTCCCTTTGAGGGGGAAGCTTTTTTCACCTCGGAGATGACCGAAAGTCCGTTTGCCCTTAGCGCCCTGCCGAATCCTTTTGGGGCGGGAGCGATATCCGCAAGCTTTTTCTGCCCTTCAAGGGATATGCGGCTCTTTTCGGCAGCAAGCTGAATTTTTCTTTTTTCGATTATTTCATCAAGTATCATAATTTATCCTTTTAAGAATTGGTAAAATCCTTCATTTCGTTGAGCTTATCATATGCCTTGCCGCTGTCTATCATCTCTGCGGCAAGCTTTACGCCGTCAGCTATGGTGGCTGCCTTGCCTGCGCAGTAGATTGCGCAGCCTGAGTTAAGCAGAACGGTATTTCTTCTTGCGCCCTTATCCTTGCCTGTAAGGATATCAAGGGTCATCTTGGCGTTTTCCTCGGGAGTGCCGCCCTTTAAAACATCGGCTGTGCAGTATTCAAAGCCGTAGTCGTGGGGGTCAATATCATAGGTGGATATCTTTCCGTCCTTTACCTCGCACACATGGGTCTTGCCTGTCATGGTTATCTCGTCCAGTCCGTCGCTGCCGTTGACTACCATTGCGCCCTTGATGCCGAGCTTGATAAGCACGTTTGCCATAAGGGTCAGGAGGCTTTCATCATAAACACCCAGCACGATATAATCGGCAAGAGCAGGGTTTGTAAGAGGGCCTAAGATATTGAAGAATGTGCGGCAGCCTATTTCCTTTCTTACAGGAGCCACAAATCTCATTGCGCCGTGGAACACCTGAGCGAACAGGAATGCGATGCCTGTGGTCTCCAGGCACTTTGCTGCCTTTTCGGGAGAGGTCTTGATGTTCACGCCCAGAGCGTCAAGGCAGTCGGCTGCTCCGCTCTTGCTGGAAGCGGCTCTGTTGCCGTGCTTTGCAACGGGAATGCCTGCGGCTGCGATAACAAAGGAAGAGGTGGTGGATATGTTAAATGTTCCTGCCATATCTCCGCCTGTGCCTACGATGTCGATAGCGGAGCGGAAGCCCTCGATAACGGAAGCCTTGCTTCTCATGCCCTTGGCAAAGCCTGTTATCTCGTCGATGGTCTCGCCCTTCATTCTCATGGCAACCAGGAATGCGGCTGTCTGAGCAGGTGTGGCAGCGTCGCCCATGATGATGTTCATGGCGCTGTAAGCCTCATCCTCTGTGAGATCCTTGCGGTCAACTGCCATGGCGATGTACTTTTTAAGGGAAGTTCTCTTATCCATGGGAATTGCGGGAACTACGCCCTCAACCTTTACGCCCACAACGTTTGTAAGGAAGTTGGAGAGAATGTTCACGCCCATTTCCGCAAGAATGGACTCGGGGTGGAACTGAACGCCGTAAATGGGATATTCCTTATGAGCCACTGACATTATCTCGCCCTCGTCGGTCTCGGCTGTTATTTTAAGGCAGTCGGGAAGCGAGTTTCTTTCAATGATAAGGGAATGATATCTTGCGCAGGAGATCTTTTCGGGAAGTCCCTCAAAAATGGGGCAGGTGTTGTCAAGCTTGATAAGTGAAGCCTTGCCGTGCATGGGCTTTTCGGCTCTTACTACCTTTCCGCCGAATGCCTCTCCGATGGACTGATGACCGAGGCAGATGCCCAGAATGGGGAGCTTTCCCGCAAAGTGCTTTATAGCCTCAACGGAAATGCCTGCGTCCTTGGGATAAGAGTGGCCGGGAGAGATGACCAGTGCTTCGGGGTTCATCTTCTCGATCTCGTCAACAGTAATCTCGTCATTTCTGTAAACCTTAATGTTGTTGTAAAGGCTTGCCATTGCCTGGTAAACGTTGTAAGTAAAGCTGTCGTAATTATCTATCATAACGATCATATCAAAACACCTCTTTCAATTACATCTGGGCTGCCTGTTCAAGTGCATTTATTACCGCCGCAGCCTTACGCTTGGTCTCTTCAAATTCACTTTCGGGGTTGCTGTCATATACTATTCCTGCGCCTGCCTGAACGTAAGCCTTGCCGTTTCTGAAAAGCACTGTTCTTATGGCGATGCAGGTGTCGATATCTCCGTTCCATGCCATGTAGCCGACTGTTCCGCCGTAAAGTCCACGCTTTACGTTTTCAAGGCTGTCGATTATCTCCATTGCCTTTACCTTGGGCGCTCCCGAAAGGGTGCCTGCGGGGAGAACGGACATCAGCGCATCAACGGCTGTCTTGCCATCTTCAAGCTGACCCTCAACATCGGAAACAAGGTGCATTACCTTGGAATAGCGCTCAACTCTCATAAAGTCGGTAACTTTTACCGTTCCGGGCTTACATACCCTGCCCACGTCATTTCTGCCAAGGTCAACAAGCATTGTATGCTCTGCCCTTTCCTTGGGGTCGGTGGTGAGGAGCTTTTCGTTCTCGATATCCTTTTCGGCTGTTGCTCCTCTGGGATATGTGCCAGCAATGGGCTTGTTGAGCACCACGCCGTCGGTAACGCTCACCAGCATCTCGGGGGAAGCTCCCGCAATGCAGTAATCCTTGTGGTCAAAGTAGTAAAGATAAGGGGAAGGATTTGTGGAACGGAGCATTCTGTAAACG
>ULXN01031020.1_pt1 | contig 21898 bp, 15 predicted proteins | sample 1961311 | NCBI WGS metagenome assembly ULXN01 (sample SAMEA4835839, study PRJEB28245) | human gut metagenome | biome: gut microbiome; material: fecal sample | place: Denmark | collected 2008 | reverse complement strand
AATGCTGGTTCTAAAACTTATAGTAGTTTGGGAGCATGGTCAGTAAGTATTTCTGCTAGTCCTATGAATATTGCTGCTAGTGGTGGTAGTTCTACTATTACTTGTAGTGCTGTTCGTACTGGAAATTATACTTGGAATGGAGTGGGTACTACTTATACTGAAACTGAAAATGGTAGTCCAACTTTAAGTAAATCTGGAGATGGTACATTAAGTGGTACTACTAGTGGAAGTAAACTTACTTATGGTAATAGAACTGCTACAACAAGTAGAAGTACAACTGTTACTGCAACTTATAGTGGAGTTAGTAAATCAATTAATATTACACAATCTGCTGGTGTTAAAACAAATATAACTTCTTCTACAAAAGTATTGTTTTTGTATGACGGGGCAAGTGATTATGTTGAAGCAATTAATAATTCTGTGTATATTAATAATGCTAGAGATGATAATGGAAATCATAATGGAGCAGTTAAGTATAATATTCGATTTAAAGTTATTATTACTGAAAGTTATAAATGGAATAATGTAGGTAATGTTATTTCTTCTGAATCTTATGGTAGTATTGACCGTCATAAAGATATTTCATTCAATGCTAGTACTTTATTACATAAAGATACTGATAATTCTTATTATGGTAGTTTTAGTATAGTATCTAAAAATACTGCTGATGAAGAAGAATATTTAGCAGAATATATAACTAATAATAATATAATTATTACTTTATATGTTAGACGTCCTAGATTATATTGGCAAATATGGTGTAATGAAATTCTTGAACAAAGTAACCAACCTTTTATTGTTAATGTTAATGATGTTACTAGAACAAAATTATATAATAATAATACTATAACTGAAGGTTGCGCTGGTAATGGTGAACAATATTTATATCTATTTAGTACATCAAATATAATGGTTAGTGGAAGTATAACTGTAAAGTTAATAAGAAATAATAATCCTAATGATGCTTGTAAATTAACTGATTTTACTGATATAAATACACATACTAAAACTAGTGTTGGTCTTGAAGAAAATAAAACTGTTATAAGAACATTTGTAACAAGTTACATTCAATCATTGCCTATTAATCTATGTAAAGTTACATTTAAATATGCTAAACTAAATTTTAGAGTATTTATAGCTAAAGGCACTGGTAATTAATATGATAAGAATACTATTTAATATAACAATATTACTAATACTTATATTGTTTATTTACTCATTAAAGTTATTTAAATTAATCACATAATTATGAACAATAAACAACTATATGAAAAACTAGGTCAGAATAGTTATGATAAAGTATTTCCTATTACTTATCTTCAAAATATTCTTGACAAAGATACAAACAATGATTTAACTGTTGTTCTTTCTAGGTTTAATCATTTATGGATTCCATATCAAGGAACTAGAGTTAATACTCGTAAAGCTGTTCCTGCTATTTTTAGACGTAATAGTCTTACTATTAGTTATTATGATGCTGAACATAATCTTTCTGTAACTGAAAGTTATATAGGTAGTAATCTTCAAGCTGGTGTTGAAACTAGTTGGGTTTCTGATGATAATTGGACAAAAATTCTTAGTGAGAAATATCTTGAAGAAAGTGGAGCTAAAATTCCTATTGCTGATGGTACTATTGATTGGGATATGCTTAATGAAGCTCTTAAACAAATGATTGCTGGAGATGGTAAAGTTAATATTATTAATTATCCAGATGAAGAAGATATTACTATAAGATTAAGTCCGGGTTGTTGTAATGTTAATCGTCTTAGTCTTAAAGATAGACCTTATGAGCCTGAATATAAAAGTGGTAAAGGATATAAAATAGTTCGCAAGGTCTTACTCCCCGTAGAGGATGATGCAAGTAATGCAGAACAGCTTTTATTTGATGGTTTTCTTGATGATACTTATTGTGAACAATATGGTCAAATAATTCTTAATACTGATAAATATGAAGTTATTAGAACAAATTTAGGTAATACTGCTGGTATTTATTATGATACTTATCACAAATTATTTATTCTTAGAATTAAGACTATTCATGATGGAGTTGGCTTTTATAATTATTATACTAGATGGAAAATTGTAGAACCTACTGATAGAGTTCAACCTCGACAGGCTGTTGTCTATGGAAATAGTGAAGATTATAATATTTATAATACTTGTCTTTCTGATGAACGTTCAAGACTTGGTATTATATATATTAATTCAGTAGATAATATTAAATATTATTTTAATGAAGAAAATCTAGTTCAAGTTAAGAATAATATTTATCTTAATTATAAAGCTGTTCTTACTCAAGATATGGTTAACGAAGAAAATACTCGTTATATTATTCGTTATGCTTTTGATTTAAGTAGTAAAACTATTACAATGCCTGTTGGTTGTGAACTTGTATTTGAAGGTGGTATTATTGAGAATGGTACTATTAATTTAAATAAATGTAAACTTACAGGTATGATTGGTGAAGAATCTGAATATCTTCCTAATGTAACTTGTAGTAATTGGGCTAAAGGTCAGATTGAATATCGTAATGGAAAGATTTGTTATTGGAATGGTACTGAATGGAGAGTAATGGGTGATACTTCTTCTATGGAAAGTTATACTAAAGAAGAAATTAATAATATGTTTAAAAATTATTATACTAAATCTGAAACTTATAATAAAGAAGAAGTTAATAATTTACTTAATAGATATGTTACTAATGATACATTTAATAACTTTAAAGAAGAAATAAATCGAACTATTACTAATAGTGTTAATCTTGATAAGATTCAAAAAGCTATTAATGATGGATGTGGAGTTAATATGACTATGCCTAGTGCAAATAATAATAAACTTAGTCTTCCAATTTGGACAGGAACTGCTACCCAATATGCAACTATTACCCCGGTTGCTGGAATGACTTATAATATTATTGATGAATAATGAGTTTAACTCTTGGACGTGAAGGAGGAATTGCTAAACCTCTTAAGAAACGAACAGTAGGTCAAATTAATATTGCTCATGTTTATGATGGTGTTAATCATATTTGGCCTACTTCTGTTATTCATTTTAGTGATTTTACTAGTGTCCAACTTAGATACATTTGGGGTAGTGATGATGGTCGAGATTTGGATACTAAATCATATTATGTTAATTCTCCTATTAACAGTTTAAATTATATAGCTGTTGGTTGGTCTTGGAATTCAATTTATATTCCTTACCTATATTGGGGTGGTGATAATACTAACTCAGGTGCTGAATGTGTTATGTTTAATATTGAATCTATGATTGACCTTGAAGATAAAATGCCTGATATAATGAAAATAAATCTTTGTGCTAATTGGTATGGAGAATTACATAGAGGTCATGTTACTGTTGAATGTACTGCTTATAAAGGTGGTGTTATTGTTCATGCTTGGCAATTAAAAAATAATGAAATTGATGTTGATAATAGAGGAATGTTTATTTTTCCTTTGGCTGATGGAACTATTAATATGCCTGATGGATATGGTGGCTATAAAGAATGTTGGTATGGTGAAGTTATTAAAAGAGTTGCTAAATCTAATAATGAAGTAAAATATTTTAGAATTAATCCTGTTAATGATAAAACTATTGGTTTAGATAATATTAAAATAATTCGTCATGGTGGTGGTTATATTCATCGTGATGGTTATTGTTGGTATGAAAATAAACCTAATGATAAATATAAAGTTTGGAATAATCAAGTTAATACAACTGGTACTCCTTTAACTCTTGATAAACCAACTCTTAATATAACTAGTGATGATAATTATAGTTATGAATATCATACAGTTTTATTAAATGAAGATAACACTGTTTATAATGATAATTATACTGATAGCTATAAATTTAAATTTGGTTTTGTTGCAGGTAATTCTGAATTTAGAGGACAACAAACTATTCAATGTTATGTTGGTACACAAGGTGGTAAAGCTGATGATGGTAAGACTTCAATAGGTGAAATAAAATATACTAAACTTAACAAAATTGGTGAATTGACAATATATAGTCCTATTGAAAGTTAAAATAATGTTAATTACCAAACAAAGATAACGGTTTAAGTATTATAGATTATGTAGTTCAAACTACAAATATTAATCTATTTTTTTAACTTAAACCTTAATTTATTATGTAAGTAATTGAAAAAGTGAAAGTTGTTCCAGAGGGCTATAATGGTGCTGGAATGAATTATGACGGTGGTAATCGTCGTGATGTAAACGGTAAGGCTAATGCAGGTTTAACTCTTGGTATTATCGGTACTGCACTTGGTGCTTGGGCTTTGTTTGGTAATCGTCGTTCTGCTGGTGCTAGTATTTTAGGTGGCGCTGGTGGTGGAATGTTAGGTGATGGCTCTACTAATATTAACGTACTTGGTGCTACTGCTGGTAGTGGAAGCGGTGCTCCTACTGCTTTTCAAGCATGGGAAAAATCTTGTGAAGATACTTTAGCTCTTCAAGGTGGTCTTTATCAATGGGCTTTGACTCAACAGAATCAACGTTTTGAAGATAGAGAACGATTGAATAGTGAATTGTTTGGTGTTTACATTGATGGGCGTAATCGTACTGATGCTCTTATTGAGAAAAATAACACTGACCATTTTAATCTTTACAAATATACTCGTGATGCTGATGATGATATCCGTAAAGAGTTATCTGATTTGAAAGCTGAATTGGCTGTTACTAAAGCTATTCGTCCTTATCAAGATAAACTTATCCAATGCGAAATGGAAAAGATGTTTACGGCTGGTATCAACTATACTGATAGAAAGACTTGTAATGTTATCTATGGTGTAGTTACTCTTCCAAATGAACCTACTGTTACTGGTCTAGTTGGACGTAATGCTTATGGATGTTTACCGTGTGGTTTTACTCAACCTGCTAGCGGAACTCCTGCTCAGTAATATTACTAAGTTTGATTAAGAACATAAAATTGAAAGAGATATGATACCTGTTAATCAATTCATACTAGGTAGTAGTGACCCTTTGCTATATCCTAGTGAAAAAATGACTAATAGCATTGATGAACAAATTGCTTTTCTTCAAAGTCAAAAACAAGCAATTAATGAAGCTTATCGTCGTAATGCTATTCCTAATGCAAATAATGGTACAACTCAAAATCAGCAAGTTGTAACTCAAGGAATTTGGGATGCTCTCATGAGATTTGTGAACGCTATAAAGAAGTATTACCTAATGATGTTGAACCTTGCGATGTTTATGTTGCAATTAATGCTCAATATCATGATTATGCTAAACTATTTGAAGAATGGTTTGGTGGTAATATAGATAATAAAGTGTTTGAAAGTGCTATTACATTTTGGTTTAAAGATGTAGATTTTGATGGTGATAAAGTATGGGAATATTTCCACATGAATAACTAATCATTATTGTAAAACTGTAAAAGGGAATTATCTTCGGATAGTTCCCTTTTTTATTTATCTAAATTTTAGTATGGACAAATTTATTGATGTAATTGTAGATGGTATCCTTAGTAATTTTGACTTTGGATTTATGTTTATTGTTAATGTTCTAACTTATATTATTATTAAAGTTATTGATTACTTTAATGGTGATAATAAAGTTCCTACTTGGCAAAAACGATGTGTATTAGTAATAAGTATTGCTACTATGGCTGGTATTTATATTGCTGCTGGATATGATAATGCTATTATGCTTGTTAATAGTGCTATTCTTGCACCTGTGTTTTGGAGTTGGGTTGTTAGTCCTATTCTAAAGAAACTTGGAGTTGGTTATAAAGATATTGATAATACTATTGGTTAAGATTGTATGAGATTGATTAGCTAGGTTTGACTGACTAATTCAAGCCTGCTCCATCCTCTACGGGGAGTATAACTTGCCAAATTTAGCTAGTTTTAAGTCTAGCTGATTAACTGTACATGATTTAATGAAAGTCTTGCTATGAGCCTAAAAAGTGGCTCTATGGACGTACATAAATATTTACAATATTAAAATTTAAAATAGTAAAGTTATGAGAGTTATTAAGACTAAACATTTTCCTTTTAATGGTTATAAAGCTATTAATCTTTTTGGTATTATATTTACTAAAGGTGAATTAAGTAACAAAGAACTTAATCATGAAGCTATTCATACAGAACAAATGAAAGAGATGTTATATATCTTTTTCTATATATGGTATGGTGTTGAATATCTTATTATAAGACTATTTCATATTAAACAACATGATGCTTATAAAGATGTAAGTTTTGAAGAAGAAGCTCATATTAATGATGATAATCTTAATTATATTAGTGAACGTAAACATTATACTTGGACTAAATATCTAGGTATTAATAGTTCTAAAACTGCTTAATTAAAAAATGTTAATAATATAGTTAAACTACTTGTTATTAATAATATAATTTATATTTGTAACAAACTAAATTCTAAAGATATGGAAGATGATAAAAGAGTTAATTATAAGTTAGATGCTATTAATAAACTTATTAATAATCTTAAACTTAGTATTTCTGGTAATAAAGAACATGATGAGCTTGGAGAAAATAATGTTATAGTTAATCTTGATGAGATTAGTCAAAAGATTACTGAATTACATGAAATGGTTAAAGCTGAATTTGATGAGTTTGAAAATCAACATAAAAGTGAATCAGATGAAACTCAAACTCTTCTTAATAATCGTTTTGATAAAATTGATGCTAAATTAGATAGTATTAAAGCTGCTGTTGATAGTATGAAAACTACTATTGGTAATAAACTTGATACTGTTAATTCTACTATTAATAAAGCAAATACAGATATAGTTGCTGCGATTAATGCTATGAAAGCTAGTAATGATACTAAAAACGATGCTATAATTACTGCTCTTCAAGGACTTGTAACTCAAGTTAATCGAAATACTAGTAATATTAATTCTCTTGATAGTCGAGTTGATGCTTTAGAACAAGCTTAATATGAATTTTAATTTAGTAGAAATGTATAATGGCTTATTAAGATTTAATAAGCATATACTAAATGAACTTGCAGAAGGACTTAAACATCTACCTAATTTAGATGGAGTATCTAAAGGAGATAGTTTAATTATTAATGAACAAGGTAATCCAGCTTGGGGTTCTGCTGCATTTATTCCTACTTTTGAAAATGCTGCTTATGGTATTGAATGGACTAAAGATGATAATGATATAATTAGAATTGGTAATGCTAAATTTCATAGAGAACTTCCTATTCAAAATAGACTTAAAGGTTGTGTCTATAATGAAAAGAAAATCAGTTATTTCCTTAATCCTACGGGTTGGGCTAAACCTCTTGAAAATGGTCTTGTTCCTCCTCTTGATGGAAGTGATGGCGATGTTGGGGTAAGAGTTCCAGAATTTTATATATGTGTTAAAGATACTGGTACTAAATATCAACTTTGGATAAGTGATTTTAATATTGACGGAACATTTACTAGAGTTCATCCTTTTATTATAAGTCATACTAAAACTATGACTAGAACTAGAGAAGATGGTAAAGAAGAAGTATTTAGCGCTTGTATTAAACATGATGATACTAGATATTTAGGAGGAAATAAAAGTTCTTCTGTTGTTGCTACTAAATTACAAGGTAGACCTAGAACTGGAATTGGGTATGATAAAGCTAATGAGTTTTGTGTTAATCGTGGCGATTGGATTACAATTATTGATTATCTTGAATATTGTGCTTTACAAGCTCTTTGTTATATTGAGTATGCTAATTTTGATAATCAAGCTGCATTAAATACTAATTTAACTAGTGATGGATTTAAACAAGGAGGACTTGGTGCTGGTGTTACAAATTTAAATTGGGATAGATGGAAAGCTTTTAATGATAATAATCCTATTGTACAAACTTATTGGACTGCTGAACATAATATTGGTAATGGTAGTACTAATGGTGACTATTATGAACTAGGAAAATATAATGTAGATGGTAGTAATTTTAGTACTTATCCTGCTGTTTATCGAGGTATTCTAAATTTCTTTGGTGATATATGGACGTTTATTAGAGATGTAGCTATTATAAATCGTAATGTAAATTATAATAGTGTTTATCTTCTTAAAAAAGGAGTTAATCATTCTGATGTTACAAAAGATAATATTCAAGATAAATGTTATTTTATAGGTGACCAAGCTAATACTATTAATTTTATTACTGAATTTGATTTTAGATTTGGTCCTTATTTTGTTCCTAATAAAGTTGGAACTAATAAAAAAGCTGACTATAATTGGAAAAGAGATAATGATGGACAAGATACAGATAAAGTTGTTCGTGTGCTTCTGCTTGGCGGTAACGCTCTTGACGGTTCTGGGGCTGGCTCTGGTCACTTTGATTCTGAGTGGGGTCGGTCGGATTCTAATCCTCATGTCGGCTTCTTTACCACAGTTAAGCTTGATTAAATAAGTCCACGTAGAACTGTTGCTAGGAGTAGTTGGTTAATTAATTTGTTTTCTGTTTTTGCATTTCTCGATATTACTCCTGCAACAGTTTATTATAATATTAAATATAATAAACTTAAAACATAATATATTATGACTAAAGATAAACTTAAAGATGATATTATTAGAACTATATGTTTTTTAAATAGTGATATATCCAATAAAGATAGAAATTTATTAATTGAATTATTAAATTCTATTGTTGATTATACTAATAATACTGAACTTGAACAAAATGTTAAAGTTATAACACAAAAACATAACGAATTAGCTGAAACAGTTAATGAACTTAAAACTAAAGTTGAAACATATTCTAATAAGATTAATGAACTTGAACAAAGAGTTCATCAATTAGAAAACGCAAGTCAATCTTAACATGGCTAGTCTTAATCAATTAGTTAGTGAATTTGCTCATGCTGTTGGCAATCCTAATAGTATTCCTCTTAGACGTAATCTTCGATATGCTATTCTTCATGGTCGTAATGAACTAATTCGTAAAAGTTATGAAAATCATAAATATGTTGATAAAGGTTTGCAACAACGTATTCGTGTTTCTATTATTAATGTTCCTGATGGTGACTTATATAATAGTCAAACTCTTGGGCTTCCTGCAATTAAACGTACTAAACAAGAAGTTCCAAAGCCAGTTAGACTTATTAATAACTTACCTTTCCAATCAATTAGAACTACCGGACATACTGGGATAGAAATACCATTTGCAAAAGAAGCTAGTGCTAAGTTTTATCATTATCTTGCAGGTATGTGTAATCTTCCTGTTTATGATTATATTAATGGTTATATTTATTTCTTTAGTAATAATAAAGATTGGTTTCAAAATATAGGTTCTATTATTATTGAATCCCCTTTTGAAATTCCTTATCTTGTTCCTACCGAAACTGTTGAAAAAGCTAAAGATGTAAATTATGACCCTATTGATGATGAAGCTAAATACGATGATGATGAATTTCTTATTCCTGAAGATATGATTGGAGCTCTTAAAGAGATTGTATTTAAACGTAATCTTATTGAAGTTCCTCGTCAAACAAATGAAACTCCTATTGATAATTTTGTAACTAGATAAATTATGATTAAAGATATAGATATTAGTCATTATTATAAAAAGTTTATTGAAACTTCTAATGACGATATGGCAAAATATAATAAAGAACTTGAAGTTATAAATAAGATGAAAGCTGATTGCCGTGCTTATATTAAAAGTAAAAATCAAGTTATTAAAGATGATTTAAAAATTAATCTTAATGAATATGGGTTTCAATTTCTTAATGATAATGTTGAATTAATTAATAAGTTAGAGCAATTAATTAATAATCGACTTAGTTATACAGTTGGAGAAAGACGTATTGTTCTTCTCCAACTTTTGCGTTATTGTAACTTAGCTAAAAAAGCAAACGATTATATTATTGCTCTTAAACTTGCTACAAGACGTTCTGAATTAAGTCTTTCTGATTATAAGAAGTATATTCATAGATATTATAGTTATGGTGTTCATAAATGTGTTCTTGAAGGTTATGCTTATCATTTTAAATATGAGATTGGTGATTTAGTTATTAATTTCTGGAGATATAGAGATAAACCTAGAGATACTTATGTTGATTGGAACGCTACTAGACTTAAAAAACAAGAAATTATTGATGCTGGTCTTAAACCTTATGATAAAGAAGAAGCAGAAATATATAAAATTCGTGGACTTAAGTATGATGGTATTCCTTATGTAGTTTATAAAACTAATAAAGAGTTTTATGAAATACAACTTATTAATAATGGAACTCATAGTTATAGTGCTATTAAATTTAAGTATGCTAATTATATTAATAGAGAACTTAGAGGTAAAGATGCTAAACAACTTAATTCTGAATGTAAAACTGTTGATGATATTTTTAATCTTAAATTAGGATTAAGAAGTAAACTTCTTGTTTATCTTGAACGAGAACCTAATGCTCCATTTAAATATATTAGAAATGTTAATCAACAAAAGTATGAACGTGGAGCACATAATAATGGTAATAAAACTAGATATAAAAACTAATATTATGGCAAATAATAAAACGATTACGATAGAACATATAATTGGTAAACTTGATAATGATTTCAATCCTGATGGAAGTGATTGGATTCCTAGAGTTCCTGCTTGGTGTGTTGATGCTATGAATGAACTTAAAGTTCTTCGTAAAGTTGATAAGAAAATGAAACTAACCGTCATTAATAAGATAGCTAAAAGTAAATGTTGTCTTATTGATGACGGTCTTAAAGTATATGATAGTAATGGTTGTGAAGTACCTAGAGCTGATGGTAGTAAGTATAGATGTGGTGATACTGAATCTGCTCCATCCTCTACGGGGGGTCAAGCGGAGGACGAAAGTCCGGAGCGTGCTACTGATAAGGACTATCTTGGTATGCCCGATGATTGTTGTCCTAATGGTTCTAGAACTAGAGAGGTTATTGATACTGGTAAAATAGGATGTAATCCTGTTGTTTATACAGTTCATAATAATACTGAATGCCCAAGATGTCAACATGAAGTACATTCTCATTGTCAGACCCCCCGTGGAGGATATGATAAGTCAAATCATAACTATATTCTTATTGGAGGTAATACTATTGAACTTAATTTTAATGATACTTGTATAACAGTTGTTTATAAAGATATTGAAACTCAATATAGTGATAATTATCATTGTGAGATTCCTGTTATACCTGCTAACGGTAAATTAATTCAAGGTCTTACTTATTATTGTATGGCTCGTATGCTTATGAGAGGATATAAACATCCTGTGTTTAATCTTTCTGCTAGTCAATATGGAACTAATCCTTTCTATCTATGGGAAAGTATGAAGAAAGATATTAAGACTAGTATTCTATTAGATGAACAAAGTGATGATGATAGTGGTTGGAATGAGTTCTTTTATAACTTTACTTTTCCTAAATAATTATGAATATACAAAAGAAACTTAGTCTTAATAAACATCCAGGTGATTGTGTACCTTATTCATTAGTTGCTGCTAAGAACGTTAAAGTGAGTAATGATGATAGGATGATTGTTAATGAAGAAGGGCTTGAAGATTGTAAAGCAATTGCCAATTCTATTCATGAAGATGGTATTAATAATTTTAAAATAGTTGGTGTTATTCCAACTAGTACTGAACTTATTTTATTTATTGTTAATACTGATTCTAATGAATCTTATATTTATAGATATAATGAACAAGCTGATAATTGTTATAGAGTAAATAGTAATTGGAAATATAATGGTGGAAAGATTAAAGGAACATATACTTATAATGTTAAAAATCATCTTATAGTAGCTATTGCTGAAAGTAATGCTTCTGTTGATGTTCCTCTTAAAACTATTAATATTGATTTAGATTTTGACCGTCCTGATTCTGAAATGTCTGTTATTCCACAAGTAACTTTACCTACTATTAGTGGTTTAAATTATGTTAGCGGTGGAGCTTATAAAGGATTTTATTTTATATTTATTAGATATAAGATAGATAAAACTAATTATACTAAATGGTATAGTATTGGATTTCCTATTTTTAATGATGTTATAATTCCACAAGTTATTAATAAAGTTTGTTTTAGAAAAACTAATGTTTATGAACCAAAAGATGAACCAAACGGTTATTGTTATGGTAATACCGATTCATTTAGTGATTCTAAAAATATATGTAATCAAACTTTTGAAATAAATATTAGTGGAGGTCGTTCTGGTCTTTATCAACTTGGTTTTATTGTATGTAAAAAAGATAGTACTCAAGCGTTTAGAACAGATGATTTAAATAATAATATTTTTAAATTTAGTAGAGATGTTCTTGTTGAATATAATGTTGCTGATTTAACTACTGACTATTATAATTATTATAATGTTGGTAATATCATTAATTATAAGAATAGAATATATATTGCTAATTATAATGAAAAAACTGATAACGATGATAGAACTTTAAATAATGGTAAAACATTAGAAGAGGCTGTTAAAGATATTACTATTAAACTTCGTAATAAAGCTGTTAATGCTTATTATAATGATTATACCACTGTTAATGCAGTTAGTGAAAAAGGTCCATATTTTAAAATGGCTAGCCTTCAAATTACTGGTACTGCTGATTGGCAAATTAAAGATATTAATAAAGTATTCAATAATAATCAATATCCTTTTCGTACTTTTAGAACTTTATTTAATGATACAGTTATACAAGGTATTGCAGTACATGAATATTTAAAGATTAATTATAATGCTAAAATAAAAGTAGGTAGTAGAGGTAGTCATAATCTTAAAGAATATCTTGCTTGTCATTGTTTTATTATTCCTACAAGTTATAAATATGAAAATAATCAATCTGTTTATACTTTACCTAGTACAGTTAAAATAGCTTGTTATGTTTATAATGGAACTGGATTTACAGAAGATGCTGTATTTACTAGTGGACAAGTATTATTTGGTGATACTATATTTGATATTGATAATTGTAAAATGAGAATTACTCATTCTATTATTGAGCCTAGTTATGATTTTAATGAACGTAAAAAGAATGATACTCTTATTCCTGGAGAAGTATATAACTTTTTTATTCATTTTGTTGATAAATATGGTGATGCTAGTAGAGGATATAAATTATCTAATAAAGATAAATATATAAATAATGTTGTTAATGATGGTTCTCATTGTACTATAATTACTTTTAATTGGAATAATCAAGGTAATGGTAATATTCCATATTGGGTTGTTATTAGTGGAGATATTCCAATATCTACTATTAGTTCTAATATTAAAAGATATATTGCTAATCATAAAATTGTAGTTTATACTGCTGAACCAATAAATAATCCTACTACTAATATATTACTTAATAGCTCTGGTGAACTTGAAGCTACTAATAAAGATGAACTATATACTCTTATATCTAATTATTTTATTGATTATCAAGATAAAGATAAATATAATGATTTATATGTTTATCAAGTTATAAATAGTGGTAGTTATACTCCTTGTAGTAATCAAGTAATAGGTGCTATTGGTGTTGATAATGAAGCTAAATTTGGTTATTACGAAAATATTAATGGTGATGAACTATTTAGAATACCTGATTTAATATTTGATTCTGAAGTTATTGGTGGTGAACATATTAGAGATTTTGTATATAATATGAATAATACTTTTAATAAGTTTTATATTCGTGCTAATATTGATACTACTTTATGGAATCAAATTAAAGAATTAGGTTATGTTGGATGGTTTATTAGTTATGAAAAAGTTGAACCTATTACTAGATATACTGGATTATTAACTAGAAAAGATTATTGTAATATAGCTAGTAATGTTACTTGGCAAGATAGTAGTTGGGGTACAAAACCGGGTTTTGTAGCTAATAATTTTACTAGTGATAAATGTTATCTATATAGTGGTCGATTTGATATTGATGATAGTATTAAATATGATTTTAATATTATTCGTATTGATGGTAAATGTAAATTCGAACCTTATAAAGAGAAACATGATGTAGTTGATATGGTAGTTAATACTACCTATCCTTATAGTTATAATATGCCAGTTATAGGTGTTATTAGTAGAAATGAATATAAACCTATTAATAATTATAAATTAGTAGTTGCTGATAGTGTTACTGATAGTAGAGCTGGAAAAGGAACTGCTCTTGAAATGGATGATTATAAGGAATTACTACTTGATGCTGAAACTATGTTTCTCGCAACAGTTCTTAATTGTACTAAAAATATTTATACTAGCAAAGAAAAAGAACTTGTAAGACTTAATGACGTTTGCTATAATGGTGGAACTTATTCTATTGAACATGGATATAATGGTAGAATGACTTATGATGGTGTTCTTATTTATAATGATAATGGAGTTATAATGAACGAAGGCAATTATAAATTATATACTCCTACTAATAATCAATATTATTATAGTGGTGATGAACCATGTTGGTTTGATATTCCATTCAATGTTTATATTCAGTTTCCTTTATATAGTGATAAGTTCTTTGAAAGTAAACGTTTTAATAATGAACCTAGTAAGATAGCTTTTAGTATTAAAGAAGATACTGACAAGAAAAGTGTTGCTTTTGGTACATTTGTAGAACCTAAAAATAGTGTTGATTTATTTAAAGACCCTATTGGAAATGTTGACCAATATGTTCCTAAATTGTTAACTCAATATCGTAATGATATTATTAATATTACTCGTTTTGATAAAACTATAAGACGTAGTAATGTTATTCAAGATGAAAGTGAAGTTAATGCTTGGAGAATATTTCCTATTGAGGGTTATAAAAATATTACTGAAAATAAAGGAAGTATAACTAATTTAGTTGGAATTGGATATTATCTTTTAGTTCATACTCAACATAGTATGTTTATGTTTGATATAAGTGCTGCACTTAAAACTAGAGATGAAAATGTTCAATTATATCAACCTGATGCTTTTGAAGTTGATTATAAAGAAGTCTTTACTAGTGATAAAGGTTATGGTGGACTGCAAGATGATTTAGCATATATAGTTGGAGAATTTGGTTATATTTTTTATAACGATGATTTTCATAAACTTTATCAATTTGATGATGGTCAACTTAAAATAATGGATGAAGATATTAAATTATGGTTAGATAAATATCATCCTAATAAAGTTAGATTTGCTCATGATAAATTTAATAATCGTATTCTAATTAAATTTGATTATACTTATGATAATATTAATCCTAATACTAAAGAATCTATTATAGAATCACATAATGAAGTTATTAGTTTTAATTATAAAGTAGGTAGTTTTATTAGTTTACATGATTATTATTTTAATAATGCTTGGTCTACTAAAACTAAATGTTATTTTCAAACTGAACATAATGATGATAGACTTAACTGTCCTCTCCATGTATTTACTCATGAATATAATTATGGTAGATTTAATACTCACATGGGTGATGATAGTAGAAGTCTATATTTAGTATCTAAACAAGAAGTTGGTGATGAGCCTATATTAGTTTATAATAGTTATATTGATATTATGGTTAATGAATCTTATGAACTTATTAAATTTCTTGAATTTATTAAATATAAAGTACATAAGATATATATCCCTATTTATAGTGATAATATTAACAATCCTGTTGATTTAAGAGAACATCCTTATGCTGGAGATATACTTCGTATATTTAATGAAGATAATGATACTGATGATATAGATATTAATATTGATAAACTTAATGAATTTAATAAGTATAAAAAACCTTGGTATGAACTTACTCAATATAACTTTAATTATTTCCGTAATGCAATTAAAGAACATCCTAATACAGTAAGTGATAAACTTCGTAGAGTATATGGTAATTATTTTGTAGTTCGTTTTATATTTAATAATTCAGATAATAAGCGCATTGAATTTGAAAGTCTTGAATGTGCTCAAACTCAATTTAGAAAATTATGATACAGTATAGAGATAGACAAAGACAAAAAGCTTTTATTGGTGCTATTATTGGTGCAGCTGCTAGTATTGCTGGTGGTATAATTAAAGGTAATAAACAAAAGAAAGCTCAAGAAAAAGCTCAAGCTGAAGCCCAAGCTGCACAAGACCATAAAGATGCTTTACAAAATGCTCAAGCTTTAACTAGTGCTTATGCTAATCAAGATTATGTTGGTCAATATAATGATAAGCTTACTCTTAAATGTGGTGGTAGAGTTCGGCGTAAAGCTGGTTTCGGTACTGAATTTGCTGATGCTCTTCCCGGTTTAGGTAGTCTTGCTAGTTCTATTACAGGAGTTCAAGGACTTGGTGAATTAGGTACTGCAATAGGTCAAGGTATTTCTGCTAATCAACAAATTAATGAAAATAAACGTATTGCTCAAGAAGCTGAACAACGTAAACAACTTCAAGCTGGTCAACAACAACTTAATATTACTTCTGATAAAATGACTAATCCAATGACTATGTATCAACGTTCTAGTTTTATTAATAAATATAAATGTGGTGGACGTAGAAAAGCATGGATTGGTGCTGCTATTGGTGCTGCTGGAAGTTTAATTGGTGGTATGTTTGGAAGTAAAGGACAACAACCAATTCAAGTTAAACAAGCTGACCAAGCTAGTTATAGTGCTCCTAAAACTGGTCTTGAACGTCCTGAATGGATTACTAATGGTACTGTTCAACAACCTGTTATGCCTCAATCAGTATATCGAGATAGGCTAAATGTATATCGCTGTGGCGGTCATAGACGCTAGTCTTTTGCTCTCTGTTGAATTATTATATATAGGTATGAACTATTAATCGACTGATAGGCTATCGTTCAGCAGAGAGCCTTAAAATCAATCAAATTACAATTTCTCATTATATTATATAAAATGCCTAGAAAAGATAAAGTTATTCATATAAGTAATTTACCTAGTACATTTAGAGGTAATGTTACTCGTAATGGAAGATTTATTCAAAATGGTATTCCTCCACTTGGTAGAGCTTATGATAAAGTTGCTAAATCTACTGGTTTAATAAGACTTGGTAATGAATTTCTCTATAATGGTGTAAACAATTTAGTGTCTAAAGATAATAGAGAAAAATTAATGAATAATACTGCTGGTAGACTTATTAATTATGTTAAAGATTTTAATAAAGAATCTATTCCTAGTGATGATGAACTTGGACCAACATTTCCATTTAATATTATTCAAACTCCTAGAAGTAATGGAAGAAATCTTCCTCAAAAGCAATATGCTGTTGGTGGTAAAGTACCAAATGTAGTTGCTGGTGGTATTGCTCAACCTCTTGGTAATAATTTCTTTTATATGAATGGAAGAAAACATAGTCAAGGTGGTATTGATATTGGTCCTAGTGATAAAACTGGTATTGAAGTAGAAGGTGGTGAAGTAGTTGAAACTAATGGAAATGAACTTAAAGTTTATTCTGCACAGCCTATACTTAATGGTGTTAGTCCTGCTCAATTAGTTATGGGTGGAGCTAATCCTAATAAAGTATTTAAAGCTCAAGAAGATTTTAAAGATAGAAATAGAATTAATGATGATGGAACTAAATATAAAGAAGATGGCAAAATTTATCAAGCACCTGATGAATATAAAAGACAAATCGCTGAAAGTGGTTCGATAATTATTGGTGGTTATCCTACAATAGCTGGTAATAGAAATTATAAATTTATTAAAGGTTTAACTAAAGCTTCTAGAATAGGTAGAACTGCTACTAATTTTATTAATTTAGGTAGACAAAAGATTTATGATTTAGCTAATAAAATTGATAATACTTGGATTAATCAAGGTATTAAAGAAGTTTATAGAACAACTATCGGTAAACATGGTAGTAATCTTCCTAGAACTATTGATTATATAAATAAAAATAATATGAATGAAAATAAAAAAGCTATTGGTGGATTAAATAGAAATAAAGATTATGGCTCTAAAAAGAAACCTTATCCTAGTGTAGCTAAAAAAGATTTTGCTGGTGGACATAGAAGTTATCCTATTCCTACTAAAGCTGATGCTATTGACGCTTTAAGATTAGCTGGATTACATGGTAGAAATGATGTTAAAGCTAAAGTTTATAATAAATATCCAGAACTTAGAAAGAAAGGTAATGTTGGATTAGTTGTTAGTATTAATGGTAATGTTAAGAATGGATTAATTCATTCTCCATCCTCTACGGGGGGTCTACGCGATAAATTTGCTGTTGGTGGAAAACGTATTAATGGTCATGGAAGAACTTGGGAATATGATGAACAAAATGGATATTATGTTCCTATAACTAATAAAACTATTAATAGAACTTCTATTTATCCTATTAATAAATCTGTTAGAGGAGAAACTATTGTTGGTAGTGATTATACTTTTAGGAATGGTAGATGGCCTAAAAATAATACTACAAATAATAATACTAATAAATCTAATATTGATAATGGAAATCGTCGTCCTCAATATTACGCAGAACGTAGACTTCCTTTATTTGAAGATGGTGCTGGAATTACTAGCGGTTTAGTTAGAGCTGGTTGGAGTCATGGAAATAATAGAGGTATTAGTACAAATAATACTAATATTCCAAGTTTATCTGAAACTAAATCTAACGGGAAGACCCCCCGTGGAGGACGTAGTAAGTCAAGTCAATCAACTCAATCTGTTCCTACTAAAACACCTCCTACTGCTGTTTATAATCACAATCTACCTAAAGTAGAAGCTAGTATTCCTACTACTTTACCTGTTTCTACTAGTACACCTGCTAAAGGAACTACATCTTCCGATGGTAAAGGTCAAGGTAAATTTAAAAATCTTACTACTGCTGATTGGATTGGATTAGGTAGTAATGTAGCTGGTAGTTTAGCTAGTTATTTTGCTAGTAAAAGAGCTATTAATAAAATGAGAGGTCCAGGTCAACCTACTCTTATTAGTGCTAATAAACTTAAAACTAAATATAATATTAATCCTCAACTTGATAGAATTAGAGAAGATAAATTTGAAGCTTATCGTGATATTGATTCTAATACTGCTAGTAGTCGTGTTAGTTTAGCTCGTAAACAACGAGTTCGTAATGCTGCTGGTCAAGCTACTAATGAACTTTATGGTAATAAAGAAAATATAGAAACTAATCTTATTAATCAAGATAGACGTAATCAACAAAGTGTTCGTCAATTTAATGCTCAACAATACAATCAATATATAGATAGAAAAACAGCATTTGATAATGGTATTAGAGAAGCTAAAGTAACTAATATTAATAATTTATTTAGTGGAATTAATGCTGGTATTCAAGATATGATTAGTAGATATGAAAATCGTAAAGCTTTAAATAATACTATTGGTGCTATGAGGGCATCTGCTCCTAATGCAGATGATAGAATTATGCGAGATGCTGGAGTTGATTATGATGAATTTATTATTCGTAAACGTAGAAAACTTGGAGGAAAACAATCATGCCGATAAACTTTTATACTCCTACTTTTAGACAACAAGTTAATCCTATTGACTTAAATGTCTTAGCTAGAACTTATAATACTCTTGAACAAGGTCATCAACAAGCTATTCAAACTAAATCTCAAATTGATGCTCAACTTGCTCAATTAGATTTAAATGAAGCCGAAGATGCTTGGCGTCAAGAACAACTTAATAAAATTCGTAATGCTCTTACCGAAAATATGCAATATGGTAATGCTTATTCTAGTCTTGATGATATAGTTGGAACTTATGGAGATATAACTTCAAGTCCGGGAATGATTGGTCGTTTACGTGCTCAACAAGATTATAAAGCTTATATGAATAATCTTGATAAACGTACTGATTTATCTGAAGATTATAAGAATTATTATCGTGCTATTAATAAATATAATTATCAAGATATAACTGATAAGAATGGTAATGTTATCGGTGGAAGTAAATGGACTCCTATCGATAGAGAAGTTTCTGAAATTCCTATGAATCAGATACTTAATCAAGCACTTCAATGGGCTGCTAAAGAACAAGGTGGCAGTAGTCAAACAAGATGGCTTGATGCTAATGGTAAGGTTACTGATGATATTACTAAATCTGTTACAGGAGAGATTTATTCTCATACTAAAGGTGATTGGCAAAGATTAAGTAAAGCTAAACTTGCTGAAGCCGTTAAAGCTGTCATTGAAAATACTCCCGGTGCTAAAGCTAGTCTTGAGCAAGATTATAAGATTGCTAAATGGAAATATGACCAAAATGGTAGTAATCCTGATATAACAGATAAAAATGGTATTTTACTTACTCCTGAACAATATCTTGCTAAACGTATTGACCCTTTCTATAATGCTGCGACTTTTTATAATCAAAGTAGTAATACTACTTATGGTGAAGCATGGAAAGCTCAATTAGCTTTAGCTAAACAAGCTGGACTAGGAAGTACAACTCAAAGAAAACAAGCTATTGATAATCTAACTTATAAAGGTACTCCTGTTCGTATTGATAATTTTATGCCTGCTCAAGCTCAAGCTGAAATTACTAGTAATAGACAATCAATAGCTGGATTACTTAGTAAATATAATCCTGATATTAATATTAATTTAAGTACTGCTAATCCAGATGATATTAGAACTAGTATTATGACTAATATTACTAATCCATCTGATAGAGCCTATGCTTTAAGTTATCTTAATGATATTATTGATAATCAAGAATATATTAATAATCTTAAAGTTGGTAAATCTCAAGATAGTATTGATGGATTTGATACATATAATTCTATTATTAGTTTAAGTGATTTACCTAGTAATAAATATTCAGATAGATATAGTAAATATGTTAATCAAATATTTGGAGATAGTTCTGCTATTAGACAATACTTTAATAATGATGATGTTTATAATTCATTTATTAATTCTCTTGGTGGAGAGAAAAAAGCTGCTAGTCTTGGAATAAGATTTGGTTCTGATGGTAATGGTTATAGATATGCTGAATTACCTAAAGATTATCATAAATCTATTTATAGTTTTGGCAAAGCTGTTAAAGAAGCTGAAGATACTAGGAATCCTTTAAATGCTTTTCTTAATTCTGCTAAGACTAGATTTTTTGGTTATGGTGATAAATTTGTTCGAGTTGATTCTAATGGTGAAGAACATCATGCTGGATTACCAACAGGTAATAAAGAACCTTATATTGGTTTAATTGATTATGTTGATTCTCTTAAATCTAAAAATGATGCTGTTCTTGATGGTGGTCAAATAACTTCTTCTACTATTGGTATTAGTGCTTTAACTCCAGAATTAGCTGAAATTAATTTTATGATGAACGCTAATCCTGAAGAAGCTAGTAAACTTTCAGCTTATAAAAAGAATAAAGAAGAACAAGCTATGATGGCTATTCGTAGTGGTATTGATTTAACTCAAGGTGAAGCTTATATTACTAGTGAAAATGAAATATTTGAACCTATGACTTCTGAAGATAGAAAAGCTTATACAGCTTATCTTAGAAGTGCTAAAGAAAATGAAATTACTCCTACTATTGTTCGTGACCCAAAAACTGGTGATGTTGGAATTCAAATTAATATTGCTGGTTATTACGATACAGAAGGTAAACTTAAAAGAGAACCTATTACTTTACTTGTAGGTAGTGGGGCTATTGATAGTTCTATTATTCAATCTTGGAATCAAGATACTAGTTGGAGAGCTGCTGGTAAAGTAGAAAATTATTATAATGCTAATAGACCTATTTCTCTTACTAATAATGCTGCATTTACTGGAATTGATAAATTTAAATTAGTACCTAATGGTGGAGGTTTTAATTTAATTAATTCTACTAATAATCAAACTATTGGTTTAGTAAGTAAAGAAAATGCTGTTGATATTGTAGATAATTTATCTCAATGGGAACAAACTGTAACTGCTGTTAAAGCTGGTATGGCAGTAGATGAAAATGCTGTTAAGGCTATTCAACAAAATGTTGCTACTAAACTTGCCCAACTTAGTGGCAGTTCAGACCCTTATGTTG
>ULXN01044250.1_pt1 | contig 21956 bp, 20 predicted proteins | sample 1961311 | NCBI WGS metagenome assembly ULXN01 (sample SAMEA4835839, study PRJEB28245) | human gut metagenome | biome: gut microbiome; material: fecal sample | place: Denmark | collected 2008 | reverse complement strand
TATTCGTTTGCCGCGCCGCCGCACTCGGAGCTTATCTCGCGCGCAAGCCCCGTGAACGACAGCACCTCGGCGTACAGCGACAGGCCGTCGCCGCACACGGCGCACAGCTCGCGCTCGGCCTCGTGGCTGTACTGCTCGGGAACGAGCAGGATGTCCCGCTCGCCGCTGTCCGCGCCGCGCCGGATCTCGTCCATGATCGCCGCGCTTTTGCCCGTGCCCGCCGTGCCGTAGAGTATTCTGAGCATTCTTCCACCGCCTTGAAAATTTCTAACGCTTTATTATACCAAACAATCCTCCTCCTGTCTATTTTTAGTGGCGCATTACCGCACCTACGGATACATATATCTCTGGTGGCCCGGTTCGGGATATTGGAATAAACCGTATTTGCCTCGCCGTACATTAGTGCGCTGCTGAGTTTTCGGCGCATCCTCGTAGGGAACGGATTTATCCGTTCCGTGTGTTTCATCTACTGACGCAGTTAATACAGCGCTACGCAGCAGAGGTTTTGCCATTGCCTTCCCCTTGCGGAGCTTGAGGGGAAGGTGTCGCTTGCGACGGATGAGGTGTTATTAAATCTGCGGTGCTAACCGCCACATTATAAAAAACGGGCGGCCGATGGCCGCCCCTACGACTATATATTTAGGTGCCGACAAAATCGGAACACGCGGAACGGATAAATCCGTTCCCTACGAGCAATAGATTTTGGTGTCGGCAAAGTCGGTACAGGCGGAACGGGCAAGCCCGTTCCCTACAAGCGACCGTTGGTCGCAGTGAAGAGGTAATAGCTGATAGTTAATAGCTTTTTTATTCAACCCCTCGGCAGCGAAGCTGCCTGCTCCCCTTGACAGGAGAGCCAATGGGGTGCGGTGCAAAATTCAGCACCGCACTAACGGATGGCGCGGCAACTACGGTTTCCTCCGCACCCTCGAACCGGGCAAGCGCAATCACCGTATCCGTAGGTGCGTCAATTCGCCACTAAAAAGAAAAGCCGGCGACTTCGGTCGTGGGGAGAGAAAAGGCTATCGTGCCGGCTTCGGTGTCGGGCCCGGCCTTTTTGATTATAGATGTCATGATCTCGGACTTCTGCTCGGCCGCGGCAACGATGAGGACTACCTCCTTCTCCTCGGCGAGGGTGATGTTGTAAAAATGCGGATCCTTCTCGCCGGTACCCTTGCCGTGCAAAGTCGTGCCGCCGCGCGCACCGGCGGCGCGCGCCGCGTTCATGACCATATCGGTGCAGCCCTCGTTGGTGATCGCGACTATAAGCTCGTAAGCGAAGCTGAGCGCAGGCGCCTGCTTCACGTTTTTGTTGTCCTGATTAAGATATGCCAAGGCCTTTCCACCTCCAATACTTTTTACCGGCACGGCAATGACGATGCCGTGACCCGGAACGCCCAGATGCAGCCTGCGCCGCTGGTCGGCGATGAGCTGCTTTGTTTTATCGCTGTCGGCAACGGTCAAGACGACGCGCTTTTCGTTCGACTCGATGCCGAGAAGATCCATCATGCTCTGCACGGCCGTGCCGCGCCCGTGCATGACCACCGTCATCGGCAGCTTTAGCTCGGCGCATATCGCGCACAGCGTATCGAGCGCCTCGGGGTTAATTATTGATATAACGTAGTTCATATCGCTTCCTCCCACAGCTCGATGATATCGAGGTCTCCGTAAACTTCTTCGTTCGCCTCGCTGCGCTTTGCGTGCTTTTCAAACAAGACGCCGACCACCTGGATCGACAGCAGCGGCATCATCGCGACTATTGCGACAACTCCGAAAGCATCGCTGAGCACATTTCCGCCGAGCGCCGTGGATGCGCCCATCATAAATTGCAGCATGAATGTCGCCGTCATTGGGCCGGAGGCAACGCCGCCGGAGTCGAAGGCGATCGCGGTGTAGATATCCGGCACGAAAAACGACAGCCCCAGTGCGATCGCGTAGCCCGGCACGAGAAACCACATGATGCTTATGCCCGTCACGACGCGCAGCATGGCTATGCCCATGGCAAGCGCAATGGCGACGGAAAGGCTGAGCTTTATCGCCCTGCCGGGTATCGCGCCGGCGCTGACCTGCTCGATCTGCTTTTCAAGCACGCCGACGGCAGGCTCTGCGGAAATGATGAACCAGCCGAGCAGCATCGACAGCGGAATGAGCAGCCATTTGGCTCCGCTTTCGGCAAGCGCCGCGCCCAGCGACGCGCCGAGGGTCGAAAAGCCGACGTTCACGCCCGTGAGGAACAGCACAAGGCCGACATAGGTGTAGACAATGCCGATGAGTATCTTTGCAAGCGGCCGCCCGTGCAGACGCAGCAGACACAGCTGGAAGATAAGGAATATCGCAACTATCGGCAGCAGCGCGACGGCCATCTCGGCCATATACTCGGGTATCGCGGAGATAAATGCCGAGCCTATCTCGCGCGTGTCGGCAAACGCGGCGGCGCTGACGCCTGCGGTAGCCTCGCTGTCGTTATAGAAAAATCCGAGGATGAGCACCGAGAGTATCGGCCCGATCGAGCACAGCGCGACAAGGCCGAAGCTGTCGGCCTCGGCGGAGCGGTCGCTTCGTATCATCGAAACGCCAAGCCCCATTGCGAGGATAAACGGCACCGTCATCGGCCCGGTGGTGACGCCGCCGGAGTCGAACGCGATGCTCAGATAATTGCGGTCGGTGAACGCGGCCAGCACGAAAATGAGCGCATAGCAGGCTATGAGCAGCCATCTGAGGCTCGCGCCGGTGAGGATTCGCAGCATACACACCGTCATGAAAAATCCGACGCCCACGCCGACGGTTATGAGCAGCACGCTGCTTTTTATGTGCGGAACGGTCTGCGCAAGCACCTGAAGATCCGGCTCGGCCACGGTTATCGCAAAGCCCAGCAGGAAGCTCACGCCGAGGATGAGCGGCAGATTTTTGGTTTTTGTCAGCGCCGTGCCGATCTTCGAGCCGATGGGCATCATCGCCTGCTCCGCGCCCAGCGAAAACAGGCCCATACCGGCAACTATCAGCAGTCCGCCGATGAGAAAGCACAGCAGCAGATCGGCCTGCATCGGCATCACGAAAAGGCACAGCACTATGACTATCGCGACTATCGGCAGCACCGAGACCGCCGCCTCGCGCGTTTTCTCGACTATCGCAGTGTGATTGCTCCCAAATTCAACTGATTTTCTGATAATATCACTCCTTACTTTTTTGGAGGCGTTTTAACGCTTCTGCCGATACATTTATTGCGTCGGCCCGGTATCGAAGCTGCCGGGCATCACAACAATGATCGCTTGCCGAAACCGTATGCGCTCTTGTCAATCGAAGGTATCTTCGGAAAGCGCGTCGAGCATTTTCTGCTGAAGCCGGACGTATTCGTGCGCATCCTCCTCGCCGAGCGAGCGCAGTGCCGCCGCGACGCGCTCTATGGCCTCGCGACGCCGCCGGTTTATGAGCTCGCGCCCGGCATCGGTCAGCGAAACGTTGACCCTCCGCTCGTCGTGCTCATCGGCGCTGCGGCTGATCCAACCCTTTTGCTCAAGGTGCTTCAAAAGCGCCGCAATGCGCGCAGACGATACGCCCATGCTGCGGCTCAGCCCCGAGGGACAGCCGGGCGCATCGTCGAGCAGCAGCAGGCTCAGCGCAAAAAACTCTCCGCCGCAGGCATCGCTTATAGCCTCGCCCGCCGGGAGATGGCTCAGCCTTGCCCTGACCGACAGCATCTGTTCCGCAAGAGAAAAATAGTCCATTGTTGTCTCCTTGCAATTTAGCTAACGCTATTAGCTAAATGATAGCATAAATTTCGCCTCTATGCAAGAGCATAAAGGCGAAATATACCGTTTATTCATATTCTGAACGCTTTCTTAAGGCTCAGTCATAGCCTCCGTTTGCGGGCGGCAGGGCCGTCCATTCCGGCAGCTCCGTCACGGCCTTCTTAACGGAGGTCACGGCGTTTATGAAATTTGCGGCGTCCTCATCCGAGGTCATGTGGTAGACGGCCGTCTGATCGCCGCAGATAAGAAGGCTCCTTCCGTTCAGTGTTACGGAGATCTCGTAATGCTCGAGCGGGATCATGGAAACCGCCTTTGATTTATCGTCCGCGAGCTCCTGCGAGGTCATTTCGCGGTCGATATCCGTAAGGCGATATTTGCAGACAAGCTCGTACAGCCGCTGCAAAAAGTCCGGCTCGGGGCGAAGCTCCGCCGATGCCGTCCCGTCCGAGGCAAGATCCTTTTGAATACTGCCCGTCTGTGTGTCCAGGATGTTTTTCTGCGTCTCGTCATACCACCATGAAAAGCGCAGCGAGAAGTCGTCCGGAACTGCCGGAGTGTTTTCTGGCGCTGCGCCCCGAAATATGCCGCAGCCTGCGAGCGAAAAAGCAAGAGCAAGGCACAGAATGCTCGCGGCAAGCTTTTTTGTCATGATCTCTCAACTCCTTTTGTGTTCTTTGCCTGTATGACGCCGAGGGATGCGGAAATGTTCCCGCAGAGGGAAGAAAAGCTTCTTCGGGCATTGAAATGCCTGCTGCCGGCATGGTATAATTATATTGGGTGGGTATACACAAAGGCGCACACAGTCCGGATACGGGATCCACGCAATATATATCGGCAGATGTGTCAGGACGTCTGTGAAAAAGCGGCAGACAGGTCAATGTTTAGTAAGGAGGTAAAGGCATGGCTTTCTGGGTATTTATGCTTATCATGGGATTGCTGATCCCTTTGACAATGGTCGGCTTCGGCAAGCTGTTTTTGACCAGAGCCCCAAAAAACATCAATATGGTTTTCGGCTATCGAACGGTGATGTCCATGAAGAACAGGGACACATGGGAGTTTGCTCATAAGATGATAGGGAAGCTGTGGCTTCGGTGCGGCCTGGCGATGCTGCCGCTGTCCGTGATCCCTTTCCTTTTCGTGATCGGCAAGGATGCGTCGGCCGTCGGAAGGGTCGGAATAATCGTCATTGCGATCCAGATGCTGCCGATGCTGGGAACTCTCTTCCCCGTGGAAGCGGCTCTCAAGAAGAATTTTGATAAAAACGGTGTGCGCAGGCAAATCGGACTTTGATAAAGGAGATTCTCGTATGAATAAAAAGCTTCTTCGGGCATTGAAAGGCCTGCTGCTTTTTCATAGTGCCTGCTTGAGCGTCAGGTCACGTCGATGAGGTATTCCGTGACGATTCCGTCGCTTATCGAGATTATGAGCCACATGTTGTCCATGTACTCGACGCCCAGATGGTACACGAGCGTGGACTCCGGCGGATAGTTTTTATCGCTGAGCTTGAAGGAGGTCTGTCCGCCGCCGTCCTCCGCGCCCAGAAGCGCTATGACATCGGCCTCGCTCATGCCGATGAGCTGGTGCTTTTCGAGCATATCGTCGACGATCATGTAGCGCCCGTCCGCATTCGAAAGCCACTTTTCCTGCGAAAACGTGTGCTGATAGCGGTACACGCAGAAAGCGGCCGCTATTATCAGCAGCACGGCGATCAAAACAGAAAATGCGATAATAATACGCCTCTTGGCACGCTTGATCTCGTTTTCCATCATTCAAAGCTCCTTTCGATTTTTTAAAAACAGCTGCTTATTCAAAGAATAAACAGCTGTTTTTTGATTCTTCGATTACGCCTCGCCGCGCTCTTTGAGTGCTTCCTTGCGAGAAAGGTTTACTCTGCCGCGGTCGTCGATCTCGGTGACCTTGACCCAGGTCATGTCGCCGACGTTGAGAACGTCCTCGACCTTCTCGGTGCGCTTGAACTCAAGATCCTTGATGTGGCACATGCCGTCCTTGCCCGGGGCAAGCTCGATGAATGCGCCGATGGGGATGATGCGGACGACCTTGCCGTAGTACAGTGCGCCGACCTCGGGCTCGAAAACGATGTTTTCGATGGTCTGGCGTGCCGCGCGGCATGCCTCGATATCCTCGGATGCGATGAAGATGCTGCCGTCGTCGTCGATGTCGATCTTGCAGCCGGTGTCTGCGGTGATCTTCTGGATGACCTTGCCGCCGGAGCCGATGACCTCGCGGATCTTGTCGGGGTTGATCTTCATCTGGATCATCTTCGGTGCGCTCTTTGCAAGCTCCTTGCGCGGTTCGGGCAGAGCCTTGAGCATGACCTCGTCGAGGATCTGGTAGCGAGCCTCACGGGTGATCTCGAGAGCTTCCTTGACGATCTCGTGCTTGAGGCCGTCGTTCTTGAGGTCCATCTGGATGGCGGTGATACCGGTCTTGGTACCGGCGACCTTGAAGTCCATCTCGCCGTGGAAGTCCTCAACGCCCTGGATGTCGATGAAGGTGGTGAAGTCGTCGCCGTCCTGGATAAGGCCGCAGGAGATGCCGGCAACGGGAGCCTTGATGGGAACGCCTGCGTCCATAAGAGCCAGCGTTGTGCCGCAGATGGAGCCCTGCGAGGTCGAGCCGTTGGAGGACAGGATCTCGGAGACTACGCGGATGGTGTACGGGAAGTCCTCGACCGAGGGGATGACGCTCTCGAGCGCCTTCTCGACCAGTGCGCCGTGACCGTATTCGCGGCGGCCGGTGCTGCGGCTGGGGCTTGGCCTCGCCCGTGGAGTAGCCGGGGAAGTTATAGTGATGCATATAGCGCTTCTCTTCCTCTTCCCAGATGGTGTCGAGCTTCTGGGACATGGACAGAGTCGCGAGGGTAGCTATCGAAAGCACCTGAGTCTGGCCGCGGGTGAACAGTGCCGAGCCGTGAACTCTGGGGATAATGCCGACCTCGCTGCCGAGGGGGCGGATCTCGTTCATTGCGCGGCCGTCAACGCGCTTGCCGGCCAGCAGCCATTTCTTGACGACCTTCTTCTGCAGCTTGTACAGGATCTCGTCCATGTACTGCATCATGTCGGGGTGCTCCTCGGAGTACTTCTCCTCCATTGCGGTGACCCACTCGTTAACGCGCGCCTCGCGTACGTTCTTGTCGTCGGTATCCATGCAGTATTCCATGCCCGCAAACTCGTTCTCGACCAGCTTATTGAACAGCTCATCGTCGAATGCAGCATGCTCGTACTCAAACTTCGGCTTGCCGATCTCCGCGACCATCTTGTCGATGAGGTCAAGAACCGGCTGGAGGTGCTCATGAGCCTGCACGATGCCCTCGTACATTACGTCCTCGGGGACCTGGTCTGCCTCGGACTCGATCATGACGATCTTCTTATGGGTTGCCGCGATGGTGGTGGTCATGCGGTTGGTTTTGCGCTCTTCCTGGGTGGGATTGAACAGGTACTTCTCGCCGTCCCAGCCGAGGACTATGCCTGCGATGGGGCCGTTGAAGGGAACGTCGGAGATGCTGACTGCTGCCGATGCGCCGATCATTGCGGTGATCTCGGGGCTGCAATCGCGGTCAACGGACAGGACCTCGCATGCGATAACGACGTCGTTGCGCAGGTCGGTCGGGAACAGGGGACGCATGGGGCGGTCGATCAGGCGAGATGCCAGGACTGCCGGCAGGCTGGGCTTACCCTCGCGGCGCATGAAGCTGCCGGGGATGCGGCCGACTGCGTACAGCTTTTCGTTGAAATCGACCGACAGAGGGAAGTAATCAATGCCGTCCTTGGGACGTGCCGATGCGGTGCAGGTAACGAGAACGGTGGTCTCGCCGTAAGTCACGAGAACCGCTGCATTGCACAGCTCCGCCATCTTGCCGACTTCCATCTTCAGAGGACGGCCTTCGTACTCGATCTCAAACTTTCTGTAATCGGGAAACTCTTTGTGCGTGATTATCATTTGTTTTGCTCCTTTTCATTTTTTCTATTTCAAAAACCGCCGGAGCATAGCACTTGAAAACGGGTTTCGTCCCGAAACCAATTTTCAAATACTAAGCTCCTTTTCAGAGGCGATTTGAGATTTTTTTAGTGGCGCATTGACGCAGCTGCGGATACGCATATTGCGGTTGCCCGGTATCGAAGTTGCTGACAAAACCGGAAAACTCTCGCGCTACGTTAGTGCAGTGTTGGTTCTTGCCGCATCCCATTGGCTCACCTGTCAAGGGGAGCTGTCAGCTTTGCTGACTGAGGGGTTTTAGTGGCGCATTGACGCAGCTGCGGATACGCATATTGCGTGAACCCGGTATCGAGGCTACGGAGAAAACCATAACGTTTCGCTGCCCATTAGTGCGGTGTTGAGTTTTTGCGCCGCACCCTTGTAGGGAACGGATTTATCCGTTCCGCATGTGCCGGTCTGGTCGGCACTCACCGTTCGTGCTGACGCAATAGCCGTATCGGTATCAGCGTAAAGGCGCTATTAAAATCCGTGCCGCAGGCACACCGCAATTATTCATCATTCATTATTAACTATTCATTTTTCAATGTGCCAAAACTTCTTTTGACACATTGAAAAAAGCAGGGGACATATTCACTTGTCCCCTGCTTAAAACCTTCATACCCTTCGGAAATGCCGGACTTACTTGCGGATGCCCAGCTTTGCAATGATTGCGCGGTAACGCTCGATATCCTTCTTTGCGAGGTAGTCGAGCAGACGGCGGCGCTTACCGACCATCTTGTACATGCCCAGACGGCTGTGGTCGTCGTTGGGATGGACCTTCAGGTGAGCGGTCAGCTCGCGGATGCGCTGAGTGAGAATAGCGATCTGGACCTCGGGAGAACCGGTGTCGTTCTCGTGGGTCTTGTTTGCCTCTATAACGGCGGTCTTGGTCTCTTTGGTGATCATAATGATACCCCTTTCATGATTTTTATATACCCAATGGCTAAGTAAAGGGAGGAAAGGTCTCCCGATCACTGAGCACACGGGCTTAGCCTTGTAATATTACCACTTACGGCGGCGTTTGTAAAGAGCTTTTTTCAGTTTGAGAGAAAGCCGTCGCCGCCGGGATTCAGCTCTGCGGTCTTGAAGTACAGGCTCTTCAGGGTGTCCACGCTCGCGCCCTCCGTCATGCCGACAGACCAGCTGCTGCCGTTAAGATACCAGTAAACGATGCCGGCGCCCTTTCCGTCGAGCTTGAATAAGGGGTTTCCCTGCAAAAGCTCCAGGGTCATTGTCGGATCCTCGGTCCACTCATAGTTCATACCGGAGATGTCCTTCTGTTCATCCGTTTTCTGTGCACGGATGGTGAATGTGCCGTAATCTGCCTGATACAGCGTCTCGTCTCCGTCAATCGTTGTGTACACGGGTGTTTTGCCGTCGATCTCGGGCATGACGATACCGGCGGCCTTAAATTCCTCGGCACTCGATTCATGCACGGGGTTTGCTATCCGGCTGTTATCGTTTTCATTGGTCTTCTTGGCTTTATCGTTTGTCTGGCTGCCGCAGGCGCACAGCGCAAGCACCATTGCAAGGCACAGCGCCGCGCAGACCGTTTTCTTAAAAGCTTTCATATGATAAACGCTCCTTTATTATGCTGATATGATGATCGATCAATGCCTCTATGACGAAGCCGCGCGAAAAAATGTTCCGCAAATATTTGATATTATCCGCGCCTTGTGATACCATTATTTCATTCTAACAGAGGAGAGCGAAAATGGACAGCAATTTTTTTGCGCTGATCTCGCGCATGCGCTACATCGAGCGCTGGAGCCTGATGCGCAATTCGATACATGAAAACATTCAGGAGCACAGCCACATGGTTGCGGTGATCGCGCACGCGCTGGGAGTTATTCGCCGCGACGTTTACGGCATCGACTGCGACCCTGAGGCCTGCGCCGCCGTTGCGCTGTATCACGACGCAAGCGAGATACTCACCGGCGATCTGCCCACGCCGATAAAATACCACGATGACGAGATCATGAGCGCTTACCGCCGCGTAGAGACCATTGCGTCGAAAAAGCTGCTGGGCATGCTGCCCGAGGAGCTTCAGCCGGCCTTCGAGCCGATATTGACGGGGCAGACCCAGCGCGAGCTGCACCCGATAGTAAAGGCTGCCGACAAGCTGAGCGCCTACATCAAATGCATCGAAGAGCGCAAGGCCGGCAATAACGAATTTCTAAACGCCGAAAAGCAGACGCTTGAGGCGATACATGCTTACAACATGCCGGAGGCAGAATACTTCATTGAGCATTTCATTCCTGCATTTGAAAAAACTCTTGACGAATTGGGGACGATAAAATAATGGAAAATTCAAAGCTTCAGAGAATAAATGAGCTTGCGCGCATAAAAAAAGAGCGCGAGCTGACCGCCGAAGAAACGGCCGAGCGCGACGCGCTGCGCAAGGAATACCTCGACGAGTGGCGCAAGGGCGCGATCGAGGTGCTTGAGAACACATATATCCAGACGCCCGACGGCAAAAAGCACAAGCTTCAAAGGAAGGATAATAAATGACTGCCTTTTTCGTTTGCTTAAACGCGGTCGTTCCGATATTTCTCATCATGGCGCTCGGATGCCTTGCAAGGCATCTGGGCGCTATTAAGCGCGAGGACGTTCCCAAGCTCAACAGGCTTTTGTTTCGCTATTTCATGCCGGTAATGCTGTTTTACAACATCTACACCTCGGATCTTTCCGGCGCCGTGCAGCCGAAACTGCTCATATTCGCGGCCGCAGGCGTCCTTGCCGAGTATGCGCTCGCTTTCGCCTACGTCATGCCGACCGAGAAGGACACGGCCAAGCGCGGCGTCAAGATCCAGGGCATTTACCGCTCGAATTTTGTCATAATCGGTCTGCCGCTTGCGACGGCTCTCGTCCCCGGCGCGGACGCAGGCTCTGTCGTTGTGCTCATCTCTGTTGTCGTTCCGATGTTCAACGCCATCGCAGTGATAACGCTTGAGCTGTTCAGCGGCAAAAGGCCAAACGCCCTCGGCATCATCATAGACGTTTTCAAAAATCCTCTAATCCTCGGCACGGTCGTGGGCATTGCGTTCCAGCTGCTCGGCATACGCCTGCCCGAGGCGCTGCTTTCGACCATAAAACAAATAAGCGCCGCCACTAACCCCATGCTGCTGTTCATGCTCGGCGCGTTCTTCCAATGGGGCGGCATACATAAATACATCAAGGATCTCGTAGAGGTCTGCCTCGGCAGGCTCGTCGTCATGCCGGGTATCTTCCTCACCGCCGCTTACTTCCTCGGCATACGCGGCATCGCCTTTGCCGGTATGATCGCCATTTTCGGCTCGGCGACCGCCATTGCCTCCTTCACCATGGTCCAGCAGATGGGCGGCGACGATGAGCTTGCCGGAGATATCGTCGTTTCCACCAGCGCCCTGTGCTGCTTCACCATGTTCGCCTGGTCATTTATCTTCAAATCCCTCGGAGTTTTTTAGTGGCGCTTTGGGGCACCTGCGAATACATATATCTCCGGTAGCCCGGCAGCGCAGACTACGTCTGCGAAGTAATAAGTAAAAGGTAAAAGTGAAAAAGTTAGGTATTCGCCCGGAGGGCGAATGAATTTAAATCCGTGCCAAAGGCACACCCCATCTATTCACTATTACCTATTACCTCTTCACTGCGGCCAACGGTCGCTTGTAGGGGCGATCATTGATCGCCCTTTTGTTACTGCCTTACCTGCACAGAAATCTATAGTCGTAGGGAACGGATTCATCTGTTCCCTACAACTCTATTTCAGTGCCAGCAAAACCATAACAAAAGGGCGAGCAATGCTCGCCCCTACGATTATATGTTTTGGTGCCGACTTAACTTCAACACACGGAACGGGCAAGCCCGTTTTTTCAGTGGTGCATAAGCACCGAGGCCAATACGGTTGTTGCGGTATCCCGACCGTGAACTACCGGCGAAACCATAACAGGCGGAACGGATAAATCCGTTCCCTACGAGCGGCTGTTGGCCGCAGCGGAGAGCTAATAGCTGATAGTTAATAGGTTTTAATTCAACCCCTCGGCAGCAAAGCTGCCTGCTCCCCTTGACAGTGGAACCAATGGGTGCGATGCAAAATCCAACACCGCACTCATGTATGGCGAGGCAACCACGGTTTCCACCGCAACCTCGACACCGGGCACCGGCAATCACCGTATCCGTAGCTGCGTCAATTCGCCTCTAAAAAATCAGTCTTCGGGGATGTGGATCTCGCGGATGAGGAAATCCTTGCCCGAGAGGATGGTTTTTTCAAAGCTGCCGCAGTTCGGGCAGTAGCCCTCGTGCTCGATGACGTTGAACAGCTCGTTGCACTCGTCGCACTCGGCCATGCCGGGGATGATGTTGATGATAAGCTTCGTGTCTTTAAGGAAGGTGTCCTCAACGACGACGGGGTAGATATCCTCAACGTATTTGGGAATGACCAGCGACAGCTCGCCGATGTCAAGGACGATCTCCGTGACCTCGGCGATGTTGTTGGCTTGGGCAAAGTCCGTGACGGTCTTGACCATCGAGCGGACGACGCCTATCTCATGCATGACGCAGCTCCTTTACTTTCTTGCGATCTTCTTGGTGACGAGCTTCGCGACTGCCGCCGGAGCGTTTCCGGCCGCGCCGAGCAGCGCCTTGAAGTACGGTGCGCCGACATAGTCGGTGACCTTCTCGAGGTGGATAGCGTCGAACTTGCACTTGGTGGTGCAGATGCCGCAGCCTACGCAGAGGCTCTCGTCAACGACCGCAGCGCCGCAGCCGAGGCAGCGTGAGGTCTCGATCTTCATCTGCTCCTCGGTGAGGGTACCGCGCAGATCCTTGAAGGTCTTCTTGGCTTCCTTGGCCGAGCCGTCGGCGGCCTTCTGTCTGGGAGCGGTGTCGAAGCCCGCTACGGAGATGCCTGCCGTTGCGGTATTCATTGCCTTATAATCGCGTCTGTCGCGGCCGATGACCTGCGACTGGCCGGGATGCACATAGCGGTGGATGGAGATCGCGCCCTCCTTGCCTGCCGCGATAGCGTCGATGGCAAACTTCGGGCCGGTGACAACGTCGCCGCCTGCGAAAACGTCGGCAACGCTGGTCTGGTAGCTGGGCATGGAGACGTTGACGGTGCCCTTTGCGCCGGTGGCAAAATCCATGCCGTTAAGGTCGATCTTCTGGCCGATGGCGGAGATAACGGCGGAAACGGGCAGAGTCTCAAACTTGCCGGTGCCTACGGGCTTGCCGGCTTTAAGCTCCATGACCTCGACCTTGAGCGTCTCGGCCTTGCCCTCGCCGGTGATCTCGACGGGAGAAGCGAGGAACATGAACTTCACGCCCTCTGCGATCGCCTCTTCGACCTCGTCGTCTGCTGCCGGCATCGCGTCTCGGTCGCGGCGGTAGACTATCGTGGTCTTTGCGCCGAGGCGGACTGCCGCGCGCGCAACGTCGATGGCGACATTGCCGCCGCCGATAACGGCAACGCTCTTGCCGATATCGGGCTTCTCGCCGAGGTTGACTTCACGCAGGAAGTCGATGCCGGTCATAACGCCGGGCAGCTCGTCGCCGGGGCAGCCGACCTTTGCGCCCTTGGACGCGCCGACTGCGAGGTAGAATGCCTTGAAGCCCTGCTCACGCAGCTTATCAAGGGTGATGTCCTTGCCGACCTCAACGCCGGTCTTGAACTTTACGCCCAGATCCTTGAGAACCTTGATCTCGGCATTGATAACGTCCTTTTCGAGGCGGAAGGATGGGATGCCCATGGTGAGCATGCCGCCGAGCGCCTTTTCCTTTTCGTAAACGGTCACGGGGTAGCCCTTGACTGCGAGATAGTATGCGCAGCTCAGGCCGGCAGGGCCTGCACCGATGACGGCGATCTTCTCCTCATAGGGCTTGCCGATCTGATTGACCATCTTGGGAACGAAGCGGTGCTTGGACTCAAGATCCTTCTCGGCGATGAACTTTTTGATATCGTCGATAGCAATGGGCGAGTCGATGTCGCCGCGCGTGCATGCGTCCTCGCATGCCTTGTTGCAGATGCGGCCGCAGACTGCCGGGAACGGGTTTTCTTTCTTTATAAGCTCAAGCGCCTCGGTGTATCTTCCCTGAGCGGCGAGCTTAATATAGCCCTGAACGGGAACGTGCGCCGGGCACTGTGCCTTGCAGGGCGCCGTGCCGGACTCCATGACGTCGGTGCGGGTTGTGCGGTAATCGACGTTGTAGCTCTTCTTATCCCAAGGCACTTCCTTATCCGACTGATATGCGTCGGAGACATGCGGATCGGTGGTGCACAGCTTCTGGCCGAGCTTTACGGCGTTGGTCTGGCAGTTTTCAACGCACTGGCCGCAGGCGACGCACTTGTCCTTATCAACCTTGGCGATGAAGTTCGAGCTTACGCCGTCGGGAGAGCGGAACAGCTCTGCGATGCGCAGCGCATAGCAGGAGCAGCCGCAGCAGTTACATATGGCGTTTATGCCGTCAAAGCCGAGCGCCTGGTTGACTTCGTGGACAAGGCCGTTATCCTCGGCGCGCTTGAGCACCTCATAAGCCTCCTCCTTGCTGATCAGGCGGTGCTCGCCGTGCTTGGAGAAGTTGATGGCATTGTCGTCAAGGTACATGCACATATCCTCTTCAAGATGGCCGCAGCCCTCTCCGATCAGGCGGCGTGAACGGCGGCAGGAGCACGGGCCGACGGAAATCGCCTTTGCCTTCTCTATGATGGTTGCCAGCTCATCGTAGGATGCCGTGCGAGTGTTGCTTTCGACAGCACTCATAACGGGCATAACGCGCATGAAGTTAACGCCGTTGCCGAGAACCGGGGCAAGCATACCAACGCGGATGCGTGTGTATTCCTCGAAGCATGCTCCCAGATCGGGATACTTATCGCACTGTGCGCGATTGGAGAGGATGCCCTCCATGATGCCGGGCACCCAGATGGGGTAGTAGTAGCAGGGCTCCTCGCCGCGATAGCGCACGCGGATAACGCCCGCATTTACGAGCTTGTCGCACTGCTCCTGAACAAATTCAACGCTCTTTTTGCATTTTTTTGCAAGCTCTGCCGCAGAAAATTCCTTCTCAAGACGCATACGCATCATGACAGAACACATATCGTCATCGACGATGGGCTCGAGGATCCTGTATTCCGGATCCTTGTAGGTGATGCCGGTGTAGGTCATGCTTTCCAGGCTGATCTTTGAAGCCAGCGCCAGAATGTTAGGTCTGTTTGCCATAGTTTTTCCCCCTGTTTATTGTTGTTATATTTAAATGTATCTTCTCGCATATTACTCTAAAATATATTGTACCACATAGGTATACGCATTGTCAATTATTTGGCTTACCGTTTGGCACGTTAATTAACAACTGCGCACATTTATGTTCGAAAAGCCTGTTAAAAAAGCCGCAAACCCTTGAAACTGCACATTTTTTTGACCAGAACAATTTTTTACCACGCACTTCCCGTATTCATGCAAAAAGGCTCGAAAAAATAGTGATTTGATTTAGATGGATTAATTTTTTTAAAAAATTAAACGTTTTTAATTCGTTTTAGTAAAATTGACGAAAATGGCCTATTTGTTTGAGTTTTGACAGTCGATTTTCATTGAAAATATCGGTTGAAATATTGACGCATTGTAAACTTGCATGTAAAATATGCATGCATTTTGAAAAAGCCATAAATAAAGCGAAGACAATTCCACGGGAGGACAACTCGTCGGAATGCAGCGGATGAAGAAGCCGTCCGCCTGTCTGCCGCGGCAAGATTTTTTCTCTCCAGTGAAGCCCTGTTGCCCAAGGAATTGTTTTATCGAAGCGTTCCTTCGGAGCGACGGGGACTTTGTTTTGGTTTTAACAAGATGCAGGAAAAGAACATTAACCCCAGAGTTTTGCCGGGCGGTTGAGGAGCTGCTCCGCAAAACGGGCAATGTTAAAGAGATACTATTAAAGGAGAGTCATTATGAACAACAAAGCAGCCAAGGGCACATGGGCGGCAGCGTTTACGGTCGCCTCGGTGTGGTTCGGCACCCATGTAGGCGGCGGTTTCGCCTCCGGTAACCAGGTAGTAAGTTATTTTGCACAGTACGGCATGTGGGCCGCGGTTCTTCCCCTTGTCGCAATGGGCATACTCGCACTGGTGATGTACACCGTTATGAAGTTTGCAAAGCTCAACGGCTTCACCAATTATAAGGACACCTTCTCGGCTCTGTATCCGAAGCCCTGGATGGAAGTCTTCTTTGAGATCTTCTACATCGTAATTCTTCTGGCGGCAGTTGCGGCAGCAGTCGCAGGCGCAGGCGAGGTTCTTGCAAACTTCTTCGGCGTTGACTATTCCGTCACCGCAAACAAGCTCATCTTCAACCTCATCATCGTTGCAGTGCTCATCATCCTGAGCATCTTCGGCGTAAAGCTTGTTATCGCAGCTTCCACCGTTCTTTCCATCGCAATTCTTATCTCCACCGCAGTCGTCGTTATCGCCGGCTTCGCAGCAGACTTCGACGCAATCAGCGCAAACCTGCTTGCTCAGAACAGTATCACGGCAGCACCGTATGTTGACAATGCCGGCGAAGCGATCTGGCGCGGCGTTCTCGTTTACGCAGCATTCCAGTGCGTATCCATCCCCGCAATGATCGCAGCAGGCGAAGGCCTGACCCTCAAGGGCGTAAAGCGCGCAAACATCCTCGGCTGGCTCATGAACGGCCTTGCTCTTGCGGCATCCACCGCAATGCTCTCTCGCTGGTATCCGCTTCTCAAGGCTCTTCAGGACGGCGGTGTTGCAGGCTTTACCACCGCAGCAAACGGCATCCCCAACCAGACCGTTCTGACCCTCGTCGGCATCAAGTGGCTGATGGTGATCTTCAGCATTCTGCTGTTCAGCGCTTTCGTTTCCACCAGCGTCACCCTCGTATTCACCATGATCCAGCGCTTCCAGGGCGCCTGCTGCCCCAAGACCATCAAGAGCGAAAAGGCTCGCAGTGTTATCGTCGGCGTTATCGTCATCGCTATCTGCTTTGCGATCTCCCTGCTCGGCCTCGGCAACATCATCAAGTACGCTTACGGCTACGACGGCTACTACGCAATCCTCGTTATCTTCCTGCCCGTCCTGATCTGGGGTCTTCCCAAGGTCAAGAAGCTTTCCGCAGAGAAGAAGGCAGAGATCGAGTAATTAATCAGAATAATTCAAACACCACCGGATGACCGGTGGTGTTTGACCAAGGAACAGTGTCAGAAAATGAGAATAGCTATGATCGGCTCCGGCGCTGCCGGCAGCGTTTTTGCTTCATATCTTAATAAAGGCGGCGCAGAGCTTTGGCTCGTTGACCGCTACAAGGCGCACATGGACAAGGTCGCGCAGAGCGGAATGACCTTCGTCACCCCCTCGGGCGAGGAGCTCCTCACCGGCTTCCGCACCGCCTATTCCGCCGAGAATATCGGCGTTATGGACATGGTCATACTTATGGTAAAGGCCACGCAAACCGACGGCATCATGCCCTCGGTCAAGCCCTGCATCGGCAGCGAAACGGTCGTCGTTTCCCTGCAAAACGGCATCGGCAACGACGATGTTCTCAAAAAATATGTCCCTGCGGACAGGATCCTCTATGGCTTCGGCACGATAGGAACAGAGCTTCCCGAGCCGGGCAAATGCGTTTCAAAGCCCGAAAGCGGCGTTATAATGCGCTTCGGAGCCTCGGAAAACGATCCTTTTTCCGAAAGGGCCGGCAAGGCGCTTGAAAAGTGCTTCTGCGACGGCGGCTGCCTTGCAAGCTTTGAAAAGGATATCCGCCCCTTCGTTTGGAAAAAGGCGATATCAAACAGCGGCTACAACACCCTTTCGGCTCTCACGCGCCTGAAGGTCGGCCCCATGCTCGACTGTGAAAGCGGCAGAGAGCTTATAAAAAGCGTGTGGGCGGAAGGCTGCGCGGTAGCCAAGGCACTTACGGGCGTCGATCTTTGGGGCGAGATGCTCGAAGAGCTTGAACGGCTCAGAGAGGGCTTTGCAAAATATTATCCCTCCATGGCACAGGATGTTCTCATCCACCAGCGTCAGACCGAGGTCGAGCTGCTAAACGGCGCCATCGTGCGCTACGGCCGCGAGCTCGGAATCCCCACCCCCGTCAACGGGGCGCTGACGCTCATGATCCAGACAATACAGCAAAACTACGATAAGCAGTATTGCAAAGTTAATAATCAATTTTTATAAGGAGACGAATAAAAATGAAAATTGCAATGTATGGTTCCGGCGCAGCAGGCAGCGTTTTTGCTTCTTACCTCAAAAAGGGCGGCGCAGACATGATCCTCATCGACCGTTATGAGGCTCACATGAAGAAGGTCGCCGAGGACGGCATGCACTTCACCATCCATCAGGAAGAGAACGGTGCTTACACCGATTATAATTATCAGCTCAAGGGCTTCCGCACCTACACCAGCTCTGCCGCTGCGGAAGAGGCCGAGGGCAAGGTCGACGTCATCATCTATATGACCAAGGCAACTCAGCTCGAGCAGGCAATTCAGGACTCTCTGCCCGTCGTGGGCGACACCACCGTCGCCGTTTCCCTCATAAACGGCCTCGGCAACGATGACAACCTCTTCAAGGTCTTCCCGAAAGAGCGCTGCATCATCGGCTCCGGCGTTCTCGGCACCGCACTGCCCGAACCCGGTCACTGCGTTTCCACTCCTGCCGGCGGCGTTCAGATGAACTTCGGCGGCGCTGTAAGAAGCGAGCTCAACGACGCAGCTTGCGCAGAGATGCTCAAGTGCTACCGCGAAGGCGGCTGCGACGCTTACTGGCGCGACGGCGAGCCGGGCACCGACAACAACATCTACAAGTTCATCTGGAAAAAGGTCTGCGTCAACGCAACCGTCAACACCGTCTGCGCGGTTCTGCGTCTGAAAATCGGTGAGGTCGAGGCTGATCCTTGGGGCCAGCAGCTGTTCCACGGCGTAATCCGTGAGACCTGCGCCGTTGCAACCGCAAAGGGTGTTCCCATGAACGCCGACGATTTCATCGCTCACGATCATGCGGATATCGTCACCAACATCGGCGACTACTATCCCTCCATGTGCCAGGACGCACTGTTCCATCAGCGTCAGACCGAGATCGACGTCCTTAACGGCAAGATCGCAGAGTACGGCAAAGAGCTGGGCATCCCCACTCCGACCTGCGACATCCTCACCAAGGTCGTCCACTGCATCCAGGACAACTACGCAAACCAGTACTTCCAGGATAAAGACGGCAACGCATTCCACATCGGCAAGTAATTTTAAAAATATAAAAGCAGCAGCCGACAGGCTGCTGCTTTTGTCGTTTCGTTGCCGCGTGGGTTTATTCTGCCGACTCGAACTTCTTTATGAGCCGGTCGAACAGCTCGGCGTTGTTTTCGATCGCGATCTCCGGCTCGCGCTTTGTCGTGTGCGCAAACACCGGCTCGTTCATTTTCCTTGAATACACCGCCTTCTGGATGCGCACGGCGTCCATGCCGCACCTTGCAAAGTGCACCGCAGCGGATGCGAAGTGAGCCGCGCAGGGACAGATCTTGTCCGCAACCGGCTCGAGAGTTTCGACGAGGCGGATGGACATATAGAATATCTCGTCGATGATGCAGCAGGCAGTGCGGTAAGCGGCCTCAAGCTCGGTATCATCGGCATTTTCCTTCTTCAGCAGCTTCTCAAGCGGCTTTTTGGCCTTGTTCTCTTCGTCGATCAGGTGCAGGAAATAAACGCGCAGCTTTTCCATGTCCTGCTCTGCGTGCAGCATATCGGCATCCTCTGACGCTGTCATCCGCAGGGCGCGCAGCGCCATGGATGCAGCGCTCATCGACGACGCTGCAGCCGCCGAGCCGAGGCCGAAAACGCTCTTGGGATCTGCGATCATCCCCGAGTACGATTTAAGGGTCTTGTCCGAATAGCTCTCGACCATAAGGTCTTCGATGTTGATCTTTTCTGCCATAATATATCTTCCTTTCGTTTGACAATTGAAAATTCAGGTCATATAATTTCTCTTGATAAATATACAACAAATATTGTTTATTTACAAGTGATTCTACTACAGGAGCGCACACAGATGAAAATTTTGCTCTGCGGAGATATAAACTCCGGCAAGTCAACGCTTATACAAAAGCTCGTTTCCGATATCGGCAAGGCCCCGCGCGGCTATATCACCGTGCGCATGCCCGAGGATGAAACAGGCATTTCGCACGTCTATCTTTACGATATTTCATCACCGCCCGGGCGCATCGAGGATGCGCAGGTGATAATGGAGATATGCGGCGATAAATTCGACCGCAGGCCGGAATACATGAGCAGCATCGCAGCGCCCATTCTTGAGAGCATTCCGGAGGGCAGCCTCGTTGTTTTGGACGAGCTGGGCACGCTTGAGGAGCATGAGGAGCGCTTCAAAAATGCGGTAATGCGCATACTGTCCGGGCCCTATGACGTTCTGGCCTCGGTCAAGGCGCAAAACACCGATTTTCTGCGCGATATCCGGCGGCATCCCGACTGCGAGCTTTACATTATAACGCCCGAAAACCGGAACGCATTGTATGCCCAGCTAAGGCGTGAATACAACATATAGCGCCGTGATTTTGTTCCCTAAAAATTGCACAAAAATAGCGTCGATTTTATGTATGAAAATTTTATTAGTTTTTCGCAGAATTATGTTGACTTAACGGACACAGGTTGATATCCTGAAAACACAGCGAATGAAATCAGGAGGCAGTCATGAAGAGAATTACAGCACTGCTGCTGGCTGTGCTTTGCATGCTTTCGGTCTGCGCATGCAATAACGGCAGCAAAGCGGCGGACGTTTCGGCAAAAGACCTCATCGCGGCAACGATGAATTCAGCAAAGCCCGAGAGCGCCGATACGCTCTGCGGCTCTGACGATCAGAGCTTTAAAAACAGATTTTACTATTATTACGGCATCGAGACGGACGCTGTGCGCGACTATGCCATAGCATACTCCTCCGCCGCGAAGTCGGACGAGATAAGCGTTCTTGTTGCGGCCAAGGGCACGGATATGAAGACCCTGACCGACGCACTGGAGGGCAGACGCGAGATGCAGCGCCAGACCTTTGAGCTGTACAGTCCCGAGAGCGTTGAGATGCTCAAAAACGCAGTCATCTTCACTCAGGGCGACTATGCGGTCATGATAGTTGCAAAGGATCCTACGTCGATCGAAAGCCGGATGAAGGAGCTTCTTTCCGACGCGGGCGAGGTCGAAAAAGAGGCGAAGGCATATTATGATACCGCCGTCACCCCCACCGTGACAAGTAAGCCGGAGAAAGCATACGACTACTCCCTGCCCGTTCCGGCGACCGAGGCCAAGGATAACTCGTGGTTCAAGGACGCCGCGTTCGTCGGCGATTCACGCATGGAAGGCATCATGAACTATGCCGATTTTGAGCACTCCTCGAACTTCTCGCACGTCGGCCTGAACGTTGCGGACGTTTTCACCAAGCCTTATATCAAAACCGAGTCCGGCACCGTCACCGTCGCCGACGCGCTGCGCAATGATCTGAAATACGGCAAGGTCTATGTCATGCTCGGCATAAACGAGCTGGGCTGGTACAATCTCGATAAATTCATCGAATACTACGGCAACATCGTCGATCTCCTGCGCGAAACTCACCCCGAGGCGCAGATCTACATCATAAGCATCCTGCCGGTCGGCGCAAAGGCGACCGCGAGCCAGGAGATGCTCAATAACGACCGCGTTCAGATGTTCAACGAGCGCATTCAGGGCATGTGCAGCGAGAAGCAGGTCTATTTCGTCAACGGCTTCGAGGCGCTTGCCGTAAACGGTTCGCTCCCCGACGACGCCTCTCCCGACGGCGTGCATATGCAGCCGAGCTACTGCCACAAGCTCACCGATTACCTGCTGACCCACACCGTGAGTGCATAAAAACAGAAAAAGCCGAGAGTGCAGACACAGTTTGCACTCTCTTTTTTAGAGGCGCATTGACGCAGCTGCGGATACATATATCTCTGGTGTCCCGGTATCGAAACTACCGACAAAACCGTATTTGCCGCGCGCTACGTTAGTGCGGATTTGAGTTTTTTGCCGCACCCCGTAGGGGCGAGCATTGCTCGCCCGTTTGTTATGGTTTTGCCTGTACCAAAATCCATAATCGTAGGGAACGGATTCATCCGTTCCGCTTGTAACGGTTTCGTCGGAACCCACCGGTCGGGCTGACGCGAAAACCGTATCGGTATCAGTGCTGATGCGCCTCTGAAAAACCGCTTGCGGCAGATGAGGTGTAAA
>ULXN01038999.1_pt1 | contig 22313 bp, 22 predicted proteins | sample 1961311 | NCBI WGS metagenome assembly ULXN01 (sample SAMEA4835839, study PRJEB28245) | human gut metagenome | biome: gut microbiome; material: fecal sample | place: Denmark | collected 2008 | reverse complement strand
TGCAAGCCACCGACGTTCCCGAAAAACCCGAAGATCAGGAACTTTTGGTCTTGCTTTACATCAACCTTCTTACCGTCGGCGTCAGCCAACTTAACAGGGTTGAACATCCCGACGTCAAGCACTTTACGGAAGGCAGCCCCGACCGTGTGTACGCATTTGCGGTTACCGGTCACGAAAAACTCCAAGGCTGGCTCCGCGTTAAGGACGGTCAGACCGTTTCGGGACGCGGCGAATGCCAACGTTGCAAACCTTTCGTGTGCATGCGCTTCGACTCTCCCAAACACGCTCTTGAAATTCTCATGAGCAAGGTCGAAATGATCCCTTATATGCAAAAAGGATATCTGTCCATCGAAGGCGCGCCCGAATTCGGCAACGAACTTTCGGCACAGCTTTTCACGGTTGCATATTACGCACAAGGCACGTATCTTGACGATCAGAAGAAACAATAATCTTCAACAATGCAAAGGGCACGCTGTTCAGCGTGCCTTTTTTCGTGCGCCTTTTTCAAGGGGTGTATTATTGCCGTGAAAAAACGGACGGTCGCCCGTCCGCAAAAATCAAATGCTGTAATTTTCGGTAGAATGTTTTTCGGCGTATTCTTCGTCAAGTTTTTTCAGGGTTTCGTTCAGGGGCTTACGCAAGGCGACGTATAAGGTGTAAATGGCAAGCCCGCCGATTTTTATCGACGAATGGAAAACGTCGGACGCGATTTGCGCCTTTATAATGTTTCCGCCGATAAGCGTGCCCACGGGGATAAAGTCCATAATCGCGTAAACAAGCGCAAAGATTATGCTTGCAAGTCCTTGCCTTAAATAAATTTCGCCGTACTTTTCGCTCTTTTTTTTGAAGCAGCAGATTGCGATGCCCGACGCAAGCAGGGCGGCGACGGAAAGGCTTTCGACAATTTCGTACGCGATGAAAAGTCCTTGCTTTTTATCAGGATAAAAGTTCTGCATACCGCTGATTATCGGAAGGACAATCACGTTGACAAGCATAAACACGACGGCGATAACCGACGGAATAAACACGCATTTTTTGTATTCGGTTTCTTCACCCTCGGGGAGCCCTCCTTTTTGCTTTTCGCGCACGGCGTGGAAAATGAAAATGCCGTATTCCACGATAACGCGAAGGGCAAGGACGGTTATCCCCAGGTCAACGACGAAGCCGTCCTGAATCCCCATAAGTTTCAGCGGCGCCCAGAATATCGTAACCGTCGTGTTGTAGTTGAACGCGGTAAGGAACACGCAGCTGACAATCGACGCAATCGCCGTCGCGTAGTAATATTTCGTTTGTTTTTTTCTGCTGTGGAAGTTCAGAAACGTCAAAATTAGGCAAATGAAAGCGATTGCAAGGTACAACGCCGCAAACACCGACACCCATATGATATAAGTATTTTCGTCGGTGTAGTCCTGCATGAAAGTGTAGTTCCGGACGTTGAAGTGAATGAGCGAGATAAAAAGCGCGATGACCGCCGTCGCGTCGTACGCAAACTCTTTTTTGACGCTCATCGGCGCGAAGTTTCTGAAATCGATATATCCCAAGACGAAGGTCAGGGGGATTGCAAAAAGTAGGACGACGTTCACGATTGCGGCGGCTTTCATGCTGTCCGTGGAAATCGCCAGCAGGTTGACAAGACTTATCGCCGCCATCACCATAAGCAAAAACCAATAAATATTCAGAAGTTCTTTTTTCTTTTCGTTTTTTACGTTTTGTTCGTCCATACGCTAATGTTATCATTATTCTTTGAAAAAAGCAATTTTATTTTAATTAGTATATTCTTTTAATTTTCCGACACGCTATCAGAGATATGAAAAAATGCTTATTGTTTATGATGACGGCGGCGGTGTTTTTCATCGCGGGTTTTGAAAACCGCGGCGCGTCAAACGCCGCAACGCTTTACGATGTTTTCAGCGAGCGCCACCTTGAATTTTACGAAAACGAAGTCGCAAAAGAAAAGGTTTTCAGCAAGTATTCGGAGCGCGAACTTGCAAAAATGGCAGTTGACAACGATATTTCGATTGAAAAAGTCAAAAAACTGCTTGTATATTGTCACGCGATGAAAAATATCGGGAAGAATTATACAATAAAAGAAGCGGACAAATTATCAAACGCCACGGTAATTTCCGACACCAGAAAGTACGTCGATTATCTGAAATCGACAAGGTCAAAGGAGGAACTTGCCGCGCTTGAAAAAAGATTTAAGGAAATCGGCAGGGGACAATAAACCGACAAAAACCTACAAAAAGGCAACGAAAAAGCCGCGGAAATTCCGCGGCTTTCTGTTGTGTCAAATTATTTCTTATAAGTCTTTTTGAAAAGATCCAGCGAAAGTTCGGTCGTGTATTTGTCGGCTTTTGCCTTTTCGACGGTCTTTTGCTCGATATAAGTTTTGCAGCCTTCTTCCAAAGCGCGGCACGCTTCGAAAGCGTCTTCCAGGGATTTCCCGCATACGAACACGCCGTGGTTTGCAAGGAAGCAGGCGTTTCTGCCTTCCATTGCGGCGACGGTATTTTTCGTAAGTTTTTTGGTTCCCGCAAGTCCGTACTTTGCACAACGGACGTCGCCCAGAAGATACTTTTTCATTTTATCGTTGAAAGCGGGCAATGAAAGGTGCGTGCTTGCAAAGGTTGCGCCCCAGGTGGGGTGGCTGTGCAGAACGACGTTGATTTCGGGACGCGCACGAAGAATAGCGGCGTGGATTTTCCTTTCGCTTGTGGGTTTCCGGGGGCCCGTCCATTCAAGCGTTTCGATATCGACGACGGGAAGGTCATCGGGCGTCATAACGACGTAATCGAGTCCCGACGGGGTGACAAGCGCGTGTTTTTCGTCAAGGCGGATCGAGATGTTGCCCCAGGTGCCTTGCACGAGGTTTTCTTCCAGCATTCTGACGCCTGCGTCTTTGACCATTTGTCTTAATTCTTTTTCGGTAAATGCCATAATAAACCTCCTATTCGCGCTCGGCTTTCAAAAGCGCTTCCTGATTCGTCTTGCTGTATTTTTTGCGATACACGACGTGTTCCAGCACCGCGCCGATTTTGCCGACGGGTTTGCAGCCGCCGACGGCTTGCGCCATGATAAGGGTATGGGCGGCTTTGTCAAGGACAAGACAAGCGGTGAACGCTTCGTTGAGCGTCGTGCCTGTCGAAAGAATACCGATGTCCGAAAGCAGGCATGCTCCGCGGCCTTTAAGCGCCTTGGAAATGCCAAAGATGTCGTTGGTTTTTGCGGTTCTTGCGGTAGGGCCGACGATTTGCGCCATATCGTCCAGAACGGGCGGAATGGTGACTTTTTTATTTGCGACGGTCAGTGCGAACACGGGCGAAGTAATCATAATCGCGCCGACGTCCTGACGCGCGCCGTACAGTTTAACGTGCAAAAGCGCGTCTTTCAGAGTGTCGGAAGGGCATTTGTCGGTTTCGTTGAATTTTACCTCAATGATATCTTCAACGGTCAAATCTTTGAAGTTAACCCCCGATTTGGTGATAAGCATACTTTCCGAGTCCACTCTTGCGCTGATGTTGTTGGTGTGCGCGCCGAAAAGATTTTCGTCGTAAACCTTATGCGCGTACTCAACCATTGTGTTTTTGAGTTTTTCGTTCATAACGACTCCTTATTAAAAACAGCGGGCGGAAAAAACCGCCCGCAAGTTTTAACGATTATTTCTTTTTGGGTTTTTCGAAACTGCGTTGAAGTTCGGGCGTGCCTTGTGCTTTTACGAGAGAGAAAACTTTGTCAAAGCGTTCAAGCGCGGCGTCGATGACTTCGTCGGTGTCCGCCATGGAGGTGTAAAGACGGCTTCCTGCAAGGGTAACGATACCGTTTGCCATGTACGCTGCGCCCATATCTTTCATGGCTTCTGCGCGGGCTTCCATTTCGGGCTTGTTTTTGAGAAGTCCCAAAGCGGATTTAAGGAAGCTGAAACTGCTGTAATCGAAGCTCATTGCGCCGGTGCATTCAAGGTGAACGATGCTGCCCTGGTTGTAAACGACGTAAGGAAGATTGTGTTTTTTGACAAGGGCTTTAAGGCCTGCCGCAAGTCTGTCGCCCGCAATACCCGCTTTTTCGCAAGCGTTGTATTTTTCGATGGCTTTGATGCAGCAATATCCTGCGTATGCGGACAAGGGGTTCGCCGCGAGAGTGCCGCCGACGTACGCTTTTTTGCCAAGGCCCGCGACGCCCGCCGCCATAAGGGAGATGTATTCGCGTTTGCCGCCTACGCCGCCCGCTGCGGGATAACCGCCGGCGATGATTTTGCCGAAGATGGTAAGGTCGGGTTTGACGTTGAAGAAACCTTGCGCTCCGCCAAGACCCATACGGAAACCGGTAACGACTTCGTCAAAGATGAAGAGCGCGCCGTATTTGTGGGCAAGTTCAAGGGCTTTCTGGTTGTAATCGAAGTCAATGGGGCGAGTGCCGCTTTCGGGACCCACGGGTTCAACGATGACGCAAGCCGTGCCGCCGCGAAGTTTATTGCGTCTGAGCATACCTTCCAGCATTTTCAGGTCGTTGGGGCGGACTTCGTCGGTGGAGCCGAAGCAGCCTTTGGGAATGCCGTGGCTTTCAAGAAGGTTGCGGCTTCCGGGGATTTTCAGACCATAGACCATCTGGTCGGACCAGCCGTGATATGCGCCTCCGACTTTGATGACGCGTTTGTTTTTGGTTGCGCAACGGGATACGCGGATTGCCGCCATGACGGATTCTGTGCCCGAGCCGAGCATACGGAACATTTCGCACGCAGGCATATGTTTATTGATCTCTTTTGCAAGCAGAAGTTCCGCTTCGTGGAAAAGACCGGTAACGGGGCCGCAGGATTTGATAAGTTCGATCGCCTGTTCCTGAACTTCGGGGAAGTTGCTGCCGAGGATTGTCGGGCCGCCCGCTTGCAGGAAGTCGAAGTATTTGTTGCCGTCCGCGTCGTAAAGGTATGCGCCTTCGGCTTTTACCATGCACATGGGGAAGGGTTTGTTGAAAGCAAGGTTGTGCTGAACGCCGCCGGGGATATATTGTTTTGCCTCGGTGGTGATTGCTTTGGATTTCGCGCATTGTTTGTCGAAGTAGTTTTCGACGATGTCCTTATACGCTGCGTCCGATACGCAATAGATGGGTTTGCTCGTGAGTTCGTGCAACTCGTTGTAGATGTCTTGCGCTTTCGGCCATTTGCCTTGTTCGCAAGCGTAACCGTTTCTGCTCATAGTGAAGTCCTCCTAACGTTTTAAGTAGTTAATAAATTTATCGATTGACTGTTTGATTTCAACGTCGTCAAAGGGTTTGTTTTTGATGAAGCGTTGAAAAACAATTCCGAAATATGCGCCGAGGATATATGCCGAAAGTTCCTCGGGAGTGAACGTTTCCAGAAGTTTCGCGTATGCCGCGTGCGTTTTTATGCGCTCCGTCGCCATATCGTAAATTTTCGAGAAACTGCTTTCGCCTTTGCACAGGATACCGCGCATTAAAAGATTGCCCGTAAGGTAAGGGTAAGGAATCGTGTCGTCGACGAGTTTGTCGATGAGCGCCGATATGGAAACTTCCTGCTCGGATTCTTCAAAGACCGAAACAAGGTCGTTGATTTCTTCCGCCGCGATTTGTTCCATAAGGTCGTCCAGCGAATTGAAGTGAGTGAAGAAAGTGCTGCGCGATACGTCCGCCGCCTCCGATATTTCGTCGATGGTAACGTTCCCGAGACCTTTTTCTTCAAACAGTTTTTTCGCCGCGTGCAACAACGCTTTGTGAGTGTTGTTTTTTTTGCGCAGACGGCGTGACGTTTCCAATGGTGCCATAAAATCTCCTTTTAATATATTTTGATTATATCACTAAAATAATACGGTTGTAAAGAGATTTTTGTATTAAAGTACAATTTTGTACTGACGGTCAGTTTATTGATAACAAAGTCCCGAAAATTTTCATTTTTTGCCGTTTTTCGTCTTTTTTCGCGCATTTTGGCGCGATAGCGCGCCCGTAAGGCGGTCAAAACCATTGACAAAACGAAAAGTCGCAAGTATAATAGGGCAATAGACATTGGCATATTTTATATGCCTTTGATTTTTTATGGAGAAGAAAAATGGAAAAAGAAGTTTTTTTAACCAAGGAAGGCTACGACAAATTAAAACGCGAATATGACGAACTCAGTTCGACAGGTCGCAAAGAAATGGCGGAAAAAATCAAAATCGCCCGTGAGTTCGGCGATCTCAGCGAAAATGCGGAATACGACGCCGCCAAAGAAGAGCAGGGTTTCCTTGAAAAGCGCATTCGTGAAATCAACGAAATGCTCAGCAACTGCACGATTATCGACGAAAGCACGATCGATACCAAAACCGTCAGCGTCGGTTGCATCGTAAAACTTCAGGATCTGGAATTCGGGGACAAGCTCGAATATAAAATCGTCGGCGTTTCGGAAGCGAAAATCGAAGAAAATCTTATTAGCAACGAATCTCCTCTCGGCAGCGCGCTCATCGGCAAGAAAAAGGGACAGGAAGTCGTCGTTACCACCCCCGGCGGCGAAGCAAGATTCAAAATTTTAAGCATTAACGCATAAGAGGTCAAAATGGCAGAAAACGACGTCCGAAACAACGAACAACAGGAAGATTTAAGCGAGCTTATCAAGGTTCGCCGCGACAAACTGCGCGATTTGCAGGAAGCGGGCAAAGACCCTTTCAAAGAAGTCCGCTTCGAAAAAACGGCGATGTCCAAGGAAATCGTCGATAATTTTGAAAAATACGAGGGCAAAACCGTGTCGCTTGCCGGAAGACTCGTCAGCAAACGCGTCATGGGTAAGGCAAGTTTCGCGCATATACTTGACGGCGACGGTCAGATTCAGCTTTACTTTAAGCGCGACGTTCTGGGCGACGAGCCTTATGCGGAATTCAAAAAATACGACATCGGCGATATCATCGGCGTTACCGGCGAAGTTTTCGTGACGCACATGGGCGAAACCACCGTCAACGTTTCGTCGGTGAAACTTCTTTCAAAGTCGCTTTTGCCGCTCCCCGAAAAATTCCACGGACTTACCAACACCGACCTTCGTTATCGTCAGCGTTACGTTGACCTTATCGTCAATCCCGAAGTAAAATCGGTTTTCGTGAAGCGCAGCATGGTTCTTCGCGAAATCAGAAACTTTTTGGACGAAAAAGGTTATCTCGAGGTCGAAACCCCCGTTCTGCACAACATCGCGGGCGGCGCAAACGCAAGGCCGTTCATTACGCACCACAACACGCTCGATATCGATATGTACCTTCGTATTGCTCTGGAACTTTATCTTAAACGTCTTATCGTCGGCGGGTTTGAAAAAGTTTACGAAATCGGCAGAGTTTTCAGAAACGAAGGTATGGATCAACGCCATAATCCCGAGTTCACTTTGCTGGAACTTTACGAGGCATACACCGACATTCACGGTATGATGGACATCACCGAAGGTATGTTCAGATACGTCGCAAACAAAGTATGCGGCACGGGCAAAATCACCTTCGACGGCGTGGATTTGGACCTTGACAAACCTTTTGAAAGAATTTCGATGGTCGAGGCGGTCAGAAAGTACGCAGGCGTCGACTTTGACCAAATCGAAACGTTGGACGAAGCAAGGGCGGTCGCGAAAGAACACCACATCGAATACGAACAACGCCACAAAAAAGGCGACATTCTCAATCTGTTTATCGAGGCTTACGTCGAGGATAAACTCGTCCAGCCCACGTTCCTTACCGGACACCCCGTGGAAATCAGCCCGCTTGCAAAGCGCGATCCCGATCATCCCGGCTACACCCAGCGTTTTGAGTTGTTCATAAACGGCAGGGAATACGCCAACGCTTTTTCGGAACTTAACGATCCCATCGACCAGCGCGGCAGATTCGAGGCTCAGGCGGAACTCAAAAAACAGGGCGACGAAGAAGCCAACGACATCGACGAAGATTATCTCACCGCAATGGAATACGGCATGCCCCCGACGGGCGGATTAGGCGTCGGTGTCGACCGTCTTGTAATGCTTGTTACGGGTGCGGAGACGATAAGGGATGTTTTGTTGTTCCCCACAATGAAACCTATTAAAAAGTAAATATTTTGCGCCTTTTCGGCGTTTTGACGGAACCCTGCTCAGTTACGTACGGCAAAGTACGCGCCTTCGCACGAACCCGTCAAGAACCCCGAAAATCCATCAAAATCTTTACTTTTTAGAGAGAATTATATTTAAGCACCCTGACGGGTGCTTTTTATTAGAGCAATTTTAATTCCGTGCAACGCGCCTTATGTCATTGCGAGGCATAAATCAGGGGACCCCGCGGGATACTGTGTACCCGTGGGGAGAAGGAGCACACAAGCAAAAGAGTGAGCGTTATCGCTTGCGATAACGTGATTTCAAAAGAGAAGTGTGCGACGCATCGCCCGGAAGGGAAACGATATAATTAAAGCACCGATTTTTCGGTGCTTTTTGTTTTTTATATCGCAGCGCGCTGTTATTGATTGTTGCGGAAGCCGAACCCGCTGACTTCTTTCGCCTTATTGATATAGGTGAACGCGTTGGGATCGACGTCTTTTATGATTTGTTTGAGCAGGGCGGATTGCTTTTTCTTCACGACGCAGACCAGGATTTTTCTGGTGGAGTTTGTGTAGATGCCTTCCGCGTGGATTATCGTGCCTCCGCGGTGCAGGATTTGCACGATTGCGTCGCCGACTTCTTCCGCCTTATCGGTGATGATATTAAACACGACGCTGGATTGCGTACCCGTCGTGATGACGTCCGCAACCTCGCTTGTCAAAAACAGGGTGATGAACGAGTAAAATATCGGGGAAGCGATTTTGACGAAGGTAGTATTCGCGTCCATGCCTTTTGCCGACAGCAGACCGACGATACCCGACAGCAAAACGACGACGCTGTCAAACAGGAAAATAAACCAGCTTGTATTAAGTTCGGGCTTTTTCTTGTTTGCGATTTTCCCAAGGATATCCGTGCCGCCCGCGCTGCTGTTCGTAAGAAGGGAGCCGCCAAGCGCAACGCCCGTAATGACGCCGCCCGCGAGTGCCGAGATTATCGTCAGACTGCTTTCCATGCCCGAGCCTTGAAATACGGGCAGTTTAAGTGCGGAAAACAGTGCCATAAAGCCCGAATAGCCCAAAACGATGACGGTCGTATTGATTGCAAATTGTTTGTTGAGCGTGAAAAACGACGCGATAACAAGCGGCAGATTCAGCACGAAAATCGTGACGGCGGGGTTGAACACGCCTTCCGCAAGTTTATGGTCGTACAGATTGACGACGTTGTACACGATACTCGCGATACCGCCTACGCCGCCCGGGGCAAATGCGTTCGGGACAATAAAGACGTACGACGCCACCGCGCGAAGCAGTGCGAAGAATAGCAAAAGACCGTAAAACCCGACACGACTTAAAAATTTTTTCGATTTCTCTGATTTCATAGCCCGTAATATAAACTTATAAAAGAAAATTGTCAACAAAAATATCTCATGTTCGACACAAAATATTTTGTCGATAAACCTTGTATTCCAAAAAAGATATATTTATATATCAATCTTCAAGTTTTTTGAGCTCCTCGTCGTCCGAAGAATCGTCGGGTTCCACCGATTGATGCACGCGTGCCGACACGTCTTTAAGGTCGTAGGTTTTGACGTCGAAACTGCCGTCTTTGTCCATGATTTTGACTTTGACCTGCTGTTTTAAGATGTCGTTGCTTTCCACGACGCCTTCGCCGTCGGGAGTTTTTGCGCGACTGCCGACCTTGGGCATTTTTTTGTACATTTCGGCGTAGTAATCGTTCTCGAATTTCAAGCAGCACATAAGACGTCCGCAAACGCCGCTGATTTTTGTGGGGTTAAGCGACAGTCCTTGCAGTTTTGCCATTTTGATGGAAACTTTCGCAAAGTCGGGAAGACAGGTGTTGCAGCAGCACGGCCGTCCGCAGGGGGCAAGCGCGCCGCGCATTTTCGCGTCGTCGCGTTCATAAATCTGGCGAAGTTCGATGCGGTTTCTGAACACGCCCGCAAGGTCTTTGACAAGGTCGCGGAAATCGACTCGTCCCGCCGCCGTGAAGTAAAAGATAATCTTCTGACGGTCAAAAGTGTATTCCACGTCCACAAGCTTCATATTAAGGTTGTGTTTTTCGATTTTCTCGTTTGCGATGCGAATGGCTTCCGGGCGCATGGCAAGGTTTTTTTCCACCTGTTTTTTGTCGGCGTCGGTGGCTTTCCTTAAAACGGGTTTCAAAGGTTGCACGACGTCTTTGTCGTCGACTTCGCGGTTTGAGAGCACGACTTCGCCGTATTCCGTGCCGCGCGCCGTTTCGACAATTGCCGCGTCGCCTTCCGAAAACGAAATGTTCTCGGGGCTGAAATAGTACACCTTGCACGAGTTCTTAAATTTTATGCCGACTATCGTTACTGACATTTATATTTAACCTCCAAAATACCGAGAAGCAGGTTTTCGACAACGCCGGTGCTTCCCACGTAAAAACTCAATTTTTTTCTTTCTTCATTGACAAGATAAAGTATGTTGGAAAGGGCGTCAAGCGAAAAGCCTTTCGACAGCGTTTCGATTTCCCATTCCTTATGTTTGCTCATGATAAGGTTCTTGTCGGTTTTTGCCGCAATCATATCGCGAAGAACGATTGAGAGCGCGTCCAGAAAAACGGGCAAATTATCCTTATCAAGGGTTTTATCGTTCAAAAACGACGCCACATCGCTGCTTTTTTTCAGATTATTGAGTATGAATATGGCGCGGTCGAACGTTTCCGAAAAGGCGGAGTTTGACGAAATTTCCTTTGCGCGCCACAGCATACCGTCGGCGCAGGCAGCGGCAATCGTCGCGTTCCCGACGGCAACGCCCGAATTTATCAGCGCGTCTTTTATGTCGCCCGCGGAAAACCTGTCAAGGGTTATTTTTTTCGTTCTCGACTTCACCGTGTCCAGAATCGCGCTTTCGCTGCCGACTCCTAAGAATATGCTCACCGCTTTTTGCGGTTCTTCCAGAGTTTTCAGCAACTTGTTTTGCGCGGCGGGGTTCATTTTGTCCGCGGAATTTACAAAGTACAGTTTGTTGTCGCTCTCAAACGGTTTCGTCTCGGTGTCTTCGATAAGGGCGGCGACGTCTTCGACCTTGATTTTTTTGCCGTCTTCGTTGATGAATTTCACGTCGGCGTGATTCCCGTTCAGCACTTTTTTGCAAACGGGGCAGGTTGTGCAGGCGTCCTTGCAATATACCGCGCACGCAATCAGTCTGAAAAGATTCTGCACGGCGAAAACGTCGGGCGAGATCACCATATAAGCGTGAGACAAATTGCCCGTGTCGATATCGTGTTTTATTAAGTTGTAGGCGCGGCTCTTTTTCAGAGCGTCCTGAAACTCAATCATCTGATAAGTCCTTTTTCGCGAAGGGCGTCGATAATATGTCGGCTTGTTTCGGCCTTGCACTCGCATGGGACGATGCGGATCACCCTTTCCGGATTTTCGTCGGCGATGTCGGAAAAGCCCTTATAAACGCGGGCGTGGAAATCGCCCGATTCCACCTCGAAACGGTCGCCCAGTTCTTCCGCCTTTTTGCGGCTTCTGAACATTTTGTCGTGGGGCAGGTCGATGAAAACCGTCGCGTCGATGGGGCAGCCCTCGATTGCTTTTGCGTTTATGTTTTTCACGACGTCGGTGCCGAGTCCGCGTCCCGCGCCCTGATAGGCGACGGAACTGTCGACGTGCCTGTCGCAAATCACGATTTTTCCTTCGTTAAGGGCGGGAATGACAACTTCCCTTAAAAGTTGCGCGCGCGCCGCTGCGTAAAGATACGCCTCGCATTCGGGCGTCATATCCGCGCTTTCCGGCGAGAGCAGTATTTCGCGAATTTTTTCGCAAATGGGAGTGCCGCCGGGCTGACGAACGAGAACGGCGGGTTGCGACGTTTTTTCAAGATATTCCATAAGAAGACGAACCTGCGTGGATTTTCCGACGCCTTCGCCGCCTTCAAAAGTGATAAATTTTCCTTTCATAATGATGTCCGTTAATTATTCTACTTATCTATTGTAACATATAATCTGCCGTTTACAAAACCAAAAACGTCGCGGTCTTTCAAAAAATCGGCAATATTTTCGGTAATTACTTCGCCGTACGCGACGACGGGAATGCCCGGGGGATACGTCCCGACCTCCCTTAACGACACGTGACCTATCGCGTCGTGCAGCGGAAGATACGCGCCGCCGCCCGTTACTTTTTTGAAAACAGGCACGGGCAAGGGCGGAATTTCACGCGCGCTTTCGCAGTTCACGTCTTTTAAGGCGTCGTAAATATCGTCGATTCTTTCCTCGTTTTCGGGAGACAGTATAAAGACTGCCAAATCGTAAAAAGTCATTTCCGGCACGACATTTTTTTGTCTGAGCGCCGAAAACCCGTTGTCCCCGCACCTTACGACAAGCCTTGTGAAGTCGTCGTTTTTAATTATTTCCAGAGGCAGTTTTTCTTTTAATAAGTTTACCTTTTCAAAAAGGTTTTCATACTTTTCTTCGCCCGAGATTCTTCTTTCGTCAAGGGAATAATCAATGCTCGAAAGGGTAAGATAGCACGGGCTTGTAGTGTGCAAATCGGCACGTAAACGCAACAAATCGTCAGTTAAAGTATCGTTATTGCAAAATAAAGCCGCCCCGCCCGAATACACGGGCAAGGTTTTGTGAAAGCTTGTAACGGAGATGTCGGAAAATCCCGAAAAGCCTTTTTCAAAGCGTTCTGAAAACGGGAAATGCGCGCCGTGCGCCTCGTCTACGAAAAGAATTTTGCCGCGTTTTTTCACAAGCGCGGATATTCTTTTTGCGTCCGCGGTCATGCCGAAGTAATTCGGCGACGTTATGACGCACGCGCCCGCAGACGGATATTGTTCAAGCGCGGTTTCGACGTCTTTTTCCGTCACGGGCAAAGGGATTCCGTTTTTGTCGAAAGACGACGGAATATATCTTACCTTAAACCCGAGCGTTCTTGCCGCCGCGTAAACCGACTTATGCGAAGAGCGGGCAACGATTATTTCGTCGGTGCGGTTTCGTATCGCGCTCATTGCGATGAAAACCCCCGTCGTGCTGCCCGAGGTCAGATAAAAGCAGTTTTTCGCGCCGTACGTTTTCGCGCATTCCTTTTCGCTTTCAAGGATAGCGCCCGTCGGATTTTGCAGATTGTCTGAAAAATCAAGTTCGGTCACGTCGTATTTCGCGCTTGAAAAAAGCGGATTATCGCCCGTGCCGAAGTGCGCCGGCATATGGAAGCGCGCGGGATTTTTTGCGGCGTATTCGCAGATCTTGTCGTACAACGGTTTCATAATCCTTATTATATATTGTTTTCGCGCGTTTGTCTAAATAAAAGTCAAGTAAAATTTGAAAACCCTTGCAAATTCCGCGGCGGTGTGGTAATATAATGAAAAGGGGAAAACCCAAATAAGACAAATTAGAAAAGGAGACGTTACTATGGCACACAAAATCAGTGATGAATGCATCGCTTGCGGAGCGTGCGCGGACACTTGCCCGGTAGGTGCTATTTCCGAAAACGGCGGTAAATACGAAATCAACCCCGACGAATGCATCGATTGTGGCGCTTGCGCAGAAGGCTGCCCCGTCGGAGCAATCCAAGGCTGACAAACACAAAAAGAAAGAACCCCCCGGATTTTTCCGGGGTTTCTTTTTGGAAAAAACACGGCGGAAATTGAATAATCCGCCGTTTTTTGACAAAATCCGAAAAAATGTAAAAATCGTCAAATAAAAAAAGGGATTCGATTGTTTATTTGTTGCAAGGGTTATATCGGTTGCAAAATTCTTCCCGACTTTGTATAATATGCCTATTAAATAAAAGAGGTATTCCGTTTGGATAATAAACGCCTTGACATTTTAATAGCGCGCATCAAGGAATCGGGCGATGAAACCGCTTTTGCGGAGTTTTACGAACTCACGTCAAAAGGTTTGTTTTCGTATTTATTGTCGATAGTAAGGAGAAGGGAAGTTGCCGAAGACCTTATGCAGGATACGTACGTGCGTTTCAGACAAAGCGTGCAAAGTTACAAATCGGGCAATCCGGCGGCGTTTCTTATCGAGATCGGCAAAAACATCGCCTTCAACCACATAAAGCGCGCGAAGTACGAGACCGCGACGGATTTTTCGGAGTGGGAACCCGTGTCCGGCGAAAAGAGCGTCGAAGATCTTGCCGACACCACCGTCACCGACGCGATGAAAAAGGTGCTGACTGCCGACGAAGCGCAAATCGTTATGCTGTACGTCGTGGCGGGATTCAAACATCGCGAGATTGCTGAAATCGTAAAAAAACCCGTGGGCACGGTACTCTGGACGTACAACAACAGCCTTAAAAAACTCAGAAAATACTTAAAGGAGGAGCAAGCGTGAACAACAAAGATTTGAAAAACAAATTAAAAAGCGAAATCGAAAGTATTACGCCGCGCGTTTACGACAACGTCGTGCAGTCCTCCTATATCGAAAAACCCGTGGCGAAAACAAAGAAAGCGGGCGCAAGCAAAGCGTTCAGAATCGCGACGTCCGCCGTGGCGTGCGTGCTGATTATGGCAATCGCGATCACCTGCGGCGTTATGTTCGCGCCGAAAAAAGATAATTCGCCGATAAGTAATTATTATTACGTGCAGGTTTCTGCGGGCGCGGACAAAGCGACGGCGGCGGCGGACGAAAAAACCGACGGCGCAAAAATCACGCTCACGTTAAACAGCGAGGAAACCGTGGAAACGGTGCGTGCCGAAAACGTGGACGGCGACATGATACTGCATCTTTCGGGCGAATTGAAAGGGCTTAAATTTGACGCTGCGACAAGAAAAATCAACGAAGCCGCGCGGACGCTCAAATTCGTCGATGACGCGGACGGGCTTTCCGTTTCCGTCTCCGGTGAGACCGCCGAAAGCTTTGCAAAACGACTTTTAACGGCGTTTGACTTTTCGCTGTCGATAAAGACGATTTCAAAGGAAGACCTTGCAGACCTGGCGAAGAAATATTTGCAAACCGCGACTTCATCAATGAGTTTTGAACAATTAACAGCCGCTTTTGCTGAAAGAAAGAGTCTGCTGGAAGAATCCTGGCGCGGCGACAGAAGCATTTTTTCGGACATATATTGTCAGATTGCCGTAGCACAACTTTCAGACATTAAGAACAGTGGGTTTGATGTATTCAAGGAATTTGTGAGAGGCAGTTATAAGGAAATGATTGAAAGCCTTAAAAGAATCGAAAGCATGTGCGAGAATTTAGGGCTGACCGAGGTGCAGACAAAAGTTGCGGAAATCCGTATCTCCCTTGAAAACATCGACTTTGCGAAAATCAAGGCGATGTATGACAATTATATCACCGGTTTAATCAACGATATTCTGAACCCGAGCGAACAAACATCGAACAGTATTTTTAATATTTAATAAACAATATAAAAACAAGCCTTATCGGAAACGGTAAGGCTTTTTTATTGAAAGACACCTTGTTATAAAACCCACGCAAGATACATTTGTACTTGCGTGGAGTAAAAAATTAAAAAAGTTTCAAAAAATCCCAATAAAACGCGCTCGTCGATTGTTTACTTTGCGAAAACAATTTGAAAAACACGGAGGTTTTACTCAATATGAAAAAGAAAATCCTGGCAATACTTCTTGTAGTATCGATGGTAGCGGCTCTTGCGGTCGGACTTACCGCCTGCAATAAGGACAAGAAAACCGCGCCAGCAAAAGCAAACAACGCCGAAACTCTCGGCACGGCAATCGCGGTCGCGATGAACTCTTCGGCAGCGGGCACTGCTTCGGCGGAAGGCGATGAAAACGTTGATCCTTATTTCACCATCAAAGGCATTCCCGGCATCAGCCTTGCAACCAACGAAATCGCAAAATACCTTAACGAATACGTAAACAACGCAAAGGCGTACATCAAAGATCACAATGTTGACGTCAAAGTGGAAGCATCCAACGAAAAAGACGGCTATAACTACAAAATGCTCGTGACCGTCACTTATAAAGACGCCGAAGGCAAAGACGTATCCGACGTATCGACGATTTACATCAACGCAAAGAAAATCAAAGACGGCGAAGTTACCGAGGAAGACGCAGACATCAACGGCAAAGACGACTATGCTTTTGAAGCGGTTGTAATGCACGGCGAAAAAGAATTTGTCAAAATCAGCGGAACCTGCACTTATGACAAAGAGAAAGATACAATGGTGTTCGCATTTGGAGCAGGCACCGGTCTTAAAGTTGACGGTGTTGGCGTAAACGTCAAGGCATGGTCCAACGACAACGGTGGTGTTGTGGTTGAAGTTAACGTTGGTGTTGACAACGCATGCAAGGTCAACGTGAAAGTCGAACTTGGCAAAATCAGCGATACCGAAACCGGCGCGAAAGTCTACGTTGACGTAGCGGTCGGGAAAGAAGGTCAAGAAACCGTTAAAGTGAACGTCGTTGCAAACGTTATCTCGAATGCAAACGCAACCAACCTTGACAAAAACGACTTTGCAATCAACGGCACGGCGACGGTTGTCGTTGTGGGCTCTGTAAACGTGAACGTCGACATCAACGGCATTGCAAAATATATCCCCGGTGAGCCGGAAGTCGAAAACGGCAAATACGTTGTACAAGTCAGCGGCAACGCCAGCGTCCAAGTCGGCAAATAATATGCTTATTATCGGATTACGACAGTAATCTTTCCACCTAAATCAAAGGAACGTCCCGATTTTCGGGGCGTTTCTTTTTGCAAAAATTCACCTTGCGAAAAAATAAAAAATATCAAACATTTTTCAATAATATGCAAAGTATTGTCATATTTTGTATGCAATAATGCAATCAAGAGGTGAACGAAATGAAAAAATTATTTGCAATAATCAGAAACACAAAGGTTAAAACCCCCGCCCGCCGATCGCTCGAAATATATCATATCGACAAAGGATTTTCGGAGCCCCTTTTTGAGTGCGCGGATTACGTCGTGTCCCGCACGAGCGGACTTTTTGAAAACGCGGAGTATCACGAAGTCACAAATGCCTACGGCGTAAAGTTCAACGTGACGAAAAGCGTTTTATAAATCGCGAAGCGCGAAAAAGCCGTCGGGAAACGACGGTTTTTTGTTATCGTATTATTCACGGTTGGTATTGTTTTCGGTTTATCAAAACTTCACAAGTTCCGGCTCGCGGTTCACGTATCGGGTGAAACCTTCAAAGCCGATTTCTTTCATTGCCTCCGCGATTTTGTCGTAATTATAAGCGATGCTGTTGGTGCGGTGTGCGTCGCTGCCGAAAGAAATTTTCCTTCCGCCGAGTTCGTAGTATCGTTTCAGGACGTCGACGTCGGGGATTGACAGGTGTCGCAAAGAAAACTCGCTTGTGGTTTTTCCGCCGCGATAAGTTTTGCTGTTGACTTCCAGGCACTTATCTTTTTCGATGATAGCGGTGAGGATATCGTCAAAGACGTCCGAGAACTCCTCGTAAAACATATCGGGCTCCTTATACGGCGCGTTTCTCTGGATATAGCCGATGTGGCCGATGATGTCGTAGGGGTAGGGCGCGTCGACGCTTTCCCGGACGGCTTTCAGGTATTCGAGATAGGCAAAGTGTTTATAGGGGCACTTATTGAAATATTCCGCGTAATAGACCTCGCTGCCGAGCACGCAGTGAACGCTGTTGATAATGACGTCGAAGTCGATATCGGCAAGGTCTTTGATATACAGATTGTTTGCCGATTTAAGGTAACCGAGTTCCGCGCCCATGGCAAGGCGGAAGCCTTTCTTATTGAAGCGGCGTTTGAAGTCCTGCATTGCGGCGACGTACGCCGACATATTTATTTGCGGGTTGTCATATCCGATGACCTGATAATCGCGGTTGACGTGATCGGTGATTGCGACATAGTCGCAACCGCGCGAAAGCGCCGTCGCAACGACGTCTTCGACCGCCTCCATGCCGTCGTCCGAAAAAATGCTGTGAACGTGCGAATCGTGCATAAAATTCCTCCTAACGATTATTATACAAACGTAAGGACAAGATGTAAAGGTTTTTCGCAAAATATTACACGCGGGCGCATTTGTAACGTTTAGGTTAAAAATTACCTTAAAACGATTTGCCGATAACCCCGAAACGGCGCGCATCGGGCGGAAATCCCGACTTAGCCTTGACAAGAAAACTAATAAACATTAAAATATAAAATGTAGAGATATACGCACGTCCGCGTGCGTGTACAATTTAAATCTCGAAAGGAGACCAAAAATGAAAAACAAGAATTTTTTGCGAGTACTCGCAATAGTTTGCGTTCTCGTTTTGTGCGTCGGCGTTCTGGCTGCCTGCAAAAATAAAGGCAACGGTGGCGGAAACCAAGGCGGCGGAACGGGCGGCGGTGGCGGAACCGGCGGTGGCGGAACCGGCGGCAACCAAGCAGGCGCCTCGATGAATGCGTTTGTCAACACGATGTTCCAAAGCGCAAACGAAATCGCAAACGGCACTTCGTTTGAACTTGCCGACGGCAAAAACATCGCTTTGAGCCTCGGCGCGACAATCACCCTTAAAAAGGACGGCGGCGTCGCAGAAAAAATGCCGATCGAACTTGCTCTGAAAGGTTTTCTCGACCGTCAGAACGTCATCGACAAATATATCGTCGACGCAAACGGCGCATACGTCCTTATCGACGGCAAGTACGTGTCGTACGACGCAAGCCTCCACGAAGGACAAACGAGATATTCGAAAGCGGTTGCTCTCACGGAAAACAACGAAACTTATATCGACGTGTCCGCGCGCATTAACGGCGTCGATTCTTTCCGCCTTATTTACGAAAAAGACTTCCTTTACGTAACGATTGCGGGGAACAAAGTCGGCGTTGACCTTTCAAAACTTGAAAAGACCACAAACGGACAAACCGTCAAAGACGCGCTTTTCACCAAGATCGAAGGGCTGCTCAAAAACAACATCGTAAAGAGCGTTGTCGAAGCTTTCAACGGCGGCGACTTTGACCTTAACGAAGTTATCACCGGGCTTATCAACACGTTTGTAAAGAAAGAGTATATGCCGTACAGCGACACGCTTGTCAATGCGGCAAGCAGAAATCGTTACAATTTAGTTAACGGCGAATATGTTAAAGACGCAAACGGCACACACGTTGTGAAAACCCTTGCCGACACGATTTTTGAAAAGAACATTTCTTTCAGCGGCATTTCGATCAACAACATGCTTTCGGATATATTCGGCGGCAAAGAAACCTTTTACAGATACTTTGGCGAAACCCTTGACGTTCAGGGCATCCTTACCGCGGACTTAAAAGGCACACCGTTTGCAAGCAACTTGTTCAGCGAACCTACCTGGTACACCTGGAAAAACGGTCAGTTCCAAGAAGCGAACAAAGGTTACACGTCCGTCAAGAACGACCTGTCGCAAAAACTTTCCGCAACGATCGCGCTCAATCCTTTCAGCCTTGGCGAAAGCATTGCCGTGACGAAAAACAGCGCAATCAAGTTGGGCTTTGAAAAAGAAGCGGGCGCAAACGGCAGCATCGGCAAGATGAGCAAATTCTTCCTTGACCTTAATCTGCCCGCAGGTACGGAAAACAGGACTTTCGGTATCGAACTTGCAATCACTGACCTTAAAATCGGAAACAGTAAAGACGCGATTTCCACGACGGCTGTAAACAAAAAAGATTACGGCGCAATGAATATCGACGCAGGTCTTGATTTCGACTTCGGCGAAGACCTTCTGAGCCTTGTCGCACACGATTACACAAGTCCCAACGGCTTGACTTTCAAAGTCGGCGGCGACGATCTGACATACGACAAGGAAACGAACACGCTCACCGTTCCCAAAACGATGAAACTCAATATCAAAGGCACGCTCGATTTCGTAAATATCCAAAACACCCGCGCGGTCGCAACGATTACCGCAAACGACAAGGTGTTTGCGAAACTTCAACTGTATTCCGCCAACATAGGAACAGCTGAAAACCCCGATTACGACCTGCAACTTGACGCGAAAATCATGGAAGAATACAAAGACGTTCTCCCCGGGATTCTCGATATGTGCGTCGCGCTCGGTAAAAACGGCGCAATCGGTATCAACGGCTTTAAGAAAGTAAACGTTGGTGGCGAATGGAAATGGGGCTTCTATGCAGAGGACGGCACAGACAAAGTCGGCGGCGTCCTGTACTCGGTCTATGAAGAAGCAACAGACGGCAATTACGGCAAAAATGAGGAAACGGGCGAATACTTCCTGCTGACCGCTGACAACTCGGCAACCTACACCGGCACGAAATATAAGAAATATAACGTTTCTTACAGCTTTGCAAAAGTCAATGAATCCATCGATCATTTGATGACGAGTGGCGAAGCGCACGTCAAAGGGCTCAACTTCGTAAAACTTGTCAACTACCTTATCAATAAGAACGGCAACGGCTTGTTCGTGAACTACGATGATTACAAAGCCGAAGCGGCAGCGGAAAACGACATCACGATTGGCGACGTTATTATGAACCTGTTGCTTAAAGACAACGTGGGCATAATTCCCGCAGTGTACGGACTTATCGGCATCAATCAGGCGGACGGTCTTGACAACTCGCTTGTTATCGGCGGCGAAAAACTCCTTGCGACGACGTTCAAAAACTTGTTTGAATACAACAACAATAATATCGACGCGGTGAGCATGGTCGCTCTTGCAATGAAATACTTCACGAAGTATCAGGTTGACCTGAAAGGCAAGACTTACGACTCGGTCGCGGTTTATAAGGAATTCGAAACCGAACTTTACAAGTTGACGTCTCGCGGATTTTACGCGCAAGGTCTCAGCAAACAGCTTTTGTTGCTCCGTCCCACGGGATATATGACGACAGGCGAAAAGTTCTTTGCAGACAATAAAGCGACGGCAACGACCGCAATAATGCACGAAAACGGCCACAAAGAATACGCCGTGGTCGAAGACAGCGCGGGCAACAAATATCTGTACCCGTACGTGCTTTATGCAGAGCTTGAAAACGCCGTAAAGAAAAACAACGAGACATATATCCGCGAAGAAGGGTTTGAACTTAAAAACGGCACACTCGTGCTTATCAAAACGCCCGACGTCCTTAAACAAGCAATTGTAGACGAACTCAATCGCACAGCGGGGGAATACACGGAAAGCAACTATATCGACGGCAAAGCCGGTTCGTTGCTCCGTCAGGCATACCGCCTCGGAAAGACCTACGTCCCGTATTTCGATAAGACGGCAAACAGCTGGAAAGTCGAGGAAATAGCTGCGGCCGGCACAAGCGCAAATGCGGAAATTATTGACGACATCGCGCTTAAAGTCATCATCGGCACGAAGAAAGACGGCGACCGCGAAACGTACGGCACCGCAACTGTCGAAGGAAAAGTCTACGGAAAGACGTTCTCGATCAAAGGCTACGTCAACTACCTGACGGAAGCGCCGGAAATCACAAAAGAAAACCTTATTTCCGACGAAACAAAGGGAAAGGCTTTTGAAATCCAGATCATCAATCCGCAAACGTATAACAAATAAGTAATAAGTAAAAAACAACACAAAGGGCTGCACGTTCACCGTGCAGCCCTTATTTTATTAAAAAGTCATAATTTTGCGATCTTTTGAGTTTTTTCGGGAACCCGAAAATCCGTGTACGCATTAGTACACTAGGATTTTCAGAGCCCCAAAAGAAACGTCAAAATCTCATCAAAATTCTGACTTTTTAGGGGTTTTGGGGACCCCACAAGATACTTTTGTACTTGTGGGGCTTAAAGACATCAAATTCTCGCCGTTTTAAGGAGCTGGGGGGCGTTTGCCGTTTTAAGGTGTGTTGCACGGAAGAAAATAAACGCAGTGCGCGCTGTGGGCAAGTTATGGATAAATACCGAATAATGACAAAGACCGATTATAAACGCTTAAACTATTTATGTAAAATTCATAATAAAATTAACCGAATAAACATTGTACGGTATTAAAAGCAAATTTTCTTATCCAAAATACACTCAACCAGGATACCAGACAATTTCTCATTAAAAAGATGTTCATCTATACAGCAAGAGTGTCTTATTGACAGTATGACGTTTTTTATTTGTTTTGTTTCATCTGAAAACCACATTTTTTTGAAAAGCCTTTACTTAACAAATATCGTGTGTTAAAATATTGTAAGATTGTATAGGGAGAAAGTTATGTTACTCAACAGATTGCTCATAAAAACGGTCGCACCCGTTCCGAAAATCGAAAAATTCAAGACGTATTTGTTCGTTGCGCCGCACCCCGACGATATCGAAATTGCCGTGGGCAGCACCGTCGCAAGGCTTGCGCGCGAAGGGAAGGACGTATATTATCTCGTTTGCACCGACGGACGGTTCGGCACGGAAGACGAAAACATGT
>ULXN01003640.1_pt1 | contig 22659 bp, 20 predicted proteins | sample 1961311 | NCBI WGS metagenome assembly ULXN01 (sample SAMEA4835839, study PRJEB28245) | human gut metagenome | biome: gut microbiome; material: fecal sample | place: Denmark | collected 2008 | reverse complement strand
TTTAGGAAAGTCTTGTTCTAACTCTAATAATCAGTGGATTACAACGGATATTGTGATTTTTGTAGAATATTTGTAGAAATAGTATGATAATTAGGCTTTCTACAAAGAAAATGGAAAACCCCACTTCTACAAAAAGAAGCGAGGTTTTCACTAATGCAACACCGATATAAATTCGGCACTGCAAAGATACAAAAAACGTGCGTACTTCTCAGTATGCACGTTCTGAAATGAAAAAAGTATTCTACAAAAGCTATTTTTTTAGCTCTATATATTCAGTATATGTAATTTTGTTGTGTGGATTTGAATTTACAACATCCATCTTTATAGCCTTCACCCCAAATCGGAAGAAAAGAAACTTTTTCGGTATCTTGTGTATGATATGGTGTAATGTATCGGCACTTTCTATCTTAGCGGATAATATCCCTTTATCAATAGTTCCCCTTAAATCTATCCAAGAATCACGCCATCGAAAATTTGAAAGAGTATCAAACTGGTTGCGATACACTATGCTATCACGTACTTTTGTTTTTATTTCTATTTCCGTTTTAGTGACTGTTGTTGTAGCTGCCTGAATGCGTTTGAGCTTTATATTCAAATCATCTGCTGTTTTGGCAAGATCCTTGTTTTTCTTTTCCAACTCATTTTTCGTCAATTCCAGCCTTAAAACAGAAGTAGCGTTTTTCCCTGCTTCCGTTTTGTAGTGTTCCACATCTGAAAGTAATGCTGCTTGATTACTATCCAAGCGATCACGTTCTTTCCTTACGCTATCCAATCGTTTAAACAGAAAGATATTTGTTCCTACGAGTAAAACAAGCGCAATAAATAAAAATTTACGCATACTCTTCTATATATTTAAGGATTGAATCAACGTGCAACTGGATAATTTGAGCCTTTCCTTCAGGAGATAGTAGAAACTTGCAATCTGTTTCATTATCCATAAAGAAGTTTTCCGTTAAAACAGCCGGGCATGAAGTCTTTTTGAGAATGTAGAAATTATTTTCCCAATCTCCATCCCCATCCGACCAATCACCTCTAATTTTCCAAGTTCCTCCAAACATTCTATTAGCCATATCCCAGAAAACTTGCGCCAAATCATCAGCTTTTGTTTTTCCAGGACTGGTATGTATTTCCCATCCTGTACCCTTGCCAGTTCCAGAAGCGTTACAATGAATAGAAACAAGAAGCGTTTTTGTCTTACCGTATCGGGCTGCTATCTCGTTTGCTCTTCTGGCTCTTTCTGCTAAAGGTACGTCTATATTTTCCTTTACCAACAATTCAGCATCTATACCTTTTGCTCGTAATTGGTTATATACGCCTTTGGCAATTTCTCTGGCATATTCCCACTCAAATAACTGTGATCCGTCCGACCACTTCGGAGATCTTTTACCTGGTGTATTTTCTCCGTGTCCGTTGTCTAATAATACTTTCATACGTTTTTATTTTCATTTTTTTCGCTTAAACATTTAGTTACTCCAGCCGAAGCAAACAAAGCAGTGATAGCACCGACAAAAGCCGATAATCCCATAAGATCGGTTTTGATAGACTTGTTTACGATTACTTCATAAACCAAAATAAAACCGACAATAAGCAGAAGGAAGCACCCCATTAAGGTAACGGCAACAAGAAAAAAACTCTTGCTACTGTGCCCTGATCCATTTTTGATAAGTTCTTTCAGATATTCTGTTACTCTCATAACTTGCGCTCTTTTACTTCTGGAAGGATATACTGAATGTGCATGGCTGCAAAATGAAGTTTTTTCCTGATTGCTTCCTCATCAAAATCATCAGGGATGGATTCTGTAAAATCACAGACCAAAGAACCAACCCAATCATGGGTAGTATCATGTAATTTTTGAACGATTAAAGACTGTGTTCCATTGGAGCTAAACATAGCCTTTGCACGTGTTCCATCCAAACTATCAATATCACGTATCAGCATAAGTTCATTTCGAGCCATTGAAGCCGTAAACTTTGGAAGTTCAGACATCTTAATATCTTGCCAAAAGTCACTAATACGGGCAACCCCTTTAGCGGTAACTTCATACAAGATTGTGAGATAATGATTATCTCCTAAAGGATATGGTTGTATAATATACACACGATCACATGAAAGATCATTCAACACTTTATGAATTTCACCATACACACGAGCAGAGTTTTCACTTCTGCGAGTGCTTTTTCTTTCTAATTGTCTTTCAAGTTCTTTAGCCTTAATATCAGCAAGCCGATTATGCTTTAACTGATTATACGCAAACCAGCCCGTACCCAAAGCTGTTATACACGCAAATAATGCTGCCCAATCCATATTTTATTAAGTTATTGATTAATAACTGCAAATATAATCATTATGGCGTATATATACACCAAAAGTAAAAAAATAAATGCTTCATTATTAATAATGGATATACTCTATTGAAACCCCACTCATGCTTAGAACACTCCATCCGCATTTCTCAGCCGTTATAACATAGTAACTTATATCTTCCCATCTTATTCCATTATAAATGAAAACAGAATCATACCTTGAAATGTACACCCAATTTTTTTCAGGATTTTCTGGAGCTTGATCCAGTTTCCCTTTCCATATTATCGGGTTGTTTTCGTATGTTGGGATTTCATTCCATTGACCGAACCAATAGACATAATTTCTGTTTTTTTCAGTATTATAATACATATAACCATTTGATGGGTTTGGGATAACCTTATTTGACTGACCTTTCCAACTTAAAAGTGACGGGCTGTATGCCCCTTTTTCAATAATACCTATTAGTTCAATGACACCATTTATCCATGTTATCTTATTAGGGTCTGTCCATGACAATAAGTTTGGTTCAGAAGAATTTGAGGATGTTCCCCTTAATTGCCCCCCATCATCAATACAAACTGAACTGTACCTAATACTTCCTACTGTTCGGGTATATGGTGGATAACAGCCATTATGTAATATTACCCTTGAACCTATGTATTGGATTTCATTTGGCAATATTATAGTAGCCCCGTTACTTTCTCCCTCCATATCGACCTTTAGATTTAATTCTTTATTGATTTTATAGCCGTATTGTCCTTGACTGCTGTCTTTTGTATATATAGCGTCACTTTCCTCTACTAAATGGAAATTCGTTTTCAAATACCCAGAAAATGTTCCCGAAGTTCCTTCCATTGAGCCATCATCCAATATCTTAAACTTTCCATCCTTTGAAAAAACTTTCTTTACAATTAAATTGTTTGTGTCAATAAGGTCATTTTTCAGATAACCTCCTTCAATAATTGTCTGTTTTAGTACAGCATTGTCCTTTAAGTCCTTAAAACTGCCACCAATAAACTCATCAAACTTTTGTGAATATTCATCCGAATACCCTTTCAGTTTGTCTTGAATAGCCTTGTTTGCAACTTCTACAGCAGTGTTAAAGTCGGCATACGCACTGTTGAAAGTGGCATATTTGTTATCAACATTGTTTTTTTCAGTTACGGTGGTTCTACCATCGGCGATAGCGGAATTGATTGCGCTGATAAGGTTTTCAATACTGCCCATAAGCGTAACCTTGGCATTCAGAAGCCCGGTTTTTGCCGTTCCCGTAAGATAGGCGTTTGTGTACAGTTTGTTATACGCAGCTTCCACGGCAGCTTTCGTGTTGTTCACTGTGTTGATGTACTTTTCAATTGCTTTCGCTTCCGCTTCCGTAATTATGCCGTCAGCAAACGCACCGTTCACATAGTTATTCAGATTTCCAATGGCAGTATTAGCGTTTTTTGCGCTCTCAACAGCGGTGTTGGCGGTGTTCTGTGCTTGGGTTATTAGATTGCTCACATCTTCCCATTCGCTAAGTTCGTATAATCCCGATGAACCCGACTGGAATCTTATCTTTCCTGATATAATACTATTCAATAGATCAAAATAAGTTTTTCCATCAGTCGAAACAATTTTATCAGTTGTTATTCTTCCAGGAACTATTTCAGTAAAGCCGAATAGTTCAATAAATGAACGTTCTCCTTCAAATTCACTGTTTAGAATACCTACAAGGAAATGATAATACCCCTCTACACCTTCCAGCTTGATAGCGTTTTTACTTAAAACGTATGATCCAGTAGTGCCATTTTTATTAGCCTTCACATAGAGATAATACCCTACGGTTTCCGTCAAAGTTGGAGAAGTGTATTTTTCAATATCCCAAAACTTATACTCACTGGCTTTATGCCCAGAAGAAAGTGTATCAATCCCGATAGTCATGTGTTGTAATATTCCACCTGGAGCTGAAAGCACTTTCTTTTTGCTGTCATAGGTAACGAAATATTCTACTTGTGTCGGATTGGTTTTGTTGTTCACGAAACGAAACTGCAAACTTTCATCGCCAACAAGCAAACTCATTGTTTGTACCGAAATCGGACTGATAGAGCCTGAGAAATGCAAAAGAGCGTCATTCAACATTGAAATAGTTTCTTTTGCATCCCTGAAACGTCTTTTTGTAAACTGGATAGAGTTTTTATATTGGTTATCGGTTTTAACCTCGTTACTCTCTATCTTGTTTAATTCGCTTGAAACCGTTACGCCAGTAGTAGTATTGGATAATTCAATAATCGGGCTGTAAGGTCTGTGTATATACTCCTTAATACTGGTAATCCTTATCTTTATACCTTCTGGTATGAATTGCGGATCTTTAAAGAGTATATAACCGCCCAATTTTATTTTACCACCAATAGAGAGCCAACGCTTTTTGGAATAAATGCTATCCAATTCTCCTTTGAATGTGAATTTTGGATCTTCATTCTCATAAAGATATTTGGCTGCTTCCCTGAACATATCCCAGCTTGCGCCTTCTTTCGTTGAATTATTGCAAATGTAGGCATCCGGCAACTGTATTCCGAATACTGCGTATTTATCCCCCAGGTTAGGCTTATATATCTCATTGGGCATAATCTGACCGTCTATTTCTTGTGGCGTTATCAAGAATTTACGTTCTTTATGAACATATTTAACTTCAAACTCTTTATTACTGCCAGCAAGCATACCAGACTGAAATATAACAGTCATGTTATTGCCTTCTATCACGTAATCCTCAAAATTCAGATCATCAGGAATAGAACTATCTATAAAATCATAGAAATTCTTTTCTTTATCAGAAACAACAACATTAGAAACACTGCCTACTCTTTTAGGTGAAATATGAGAACAATCCAAACTATCCTCTTGAACATCCGTAAGGGTTGTATCAGCCCGTTTTATATACAAGCCTTCCGCATCCGAAACGTAAGTGCGTCCTTCATACTCCAATCTTTGATTTTTGGGCAAAAGCAATTCCTTTGAACCATATTTGCTAAAATCTATATTCTGCTCCCCACCTTGAACGTACAATATGGCAACAGGTCTATTTCCGTCCTGGTTGGAGCGTCCTAAACCTGGTACAAAACCTTTATCTTTCCCATATTCAAGAGGCAAAGGCTCACCCTTGTTATATTCAACTTTACGCAAGTGTATCGTTTTGATAGCCGGATCTATTTCATACTCCGTCTTAAACGTATCGGCAATAGTAGGCAAAGCCTCACTACAAAAGATATGGTTGTAGTTAATAGTCTTTTCTTCTGCTTCGATACATTCGCCAACCTTCCAACCGCTATCTCTCATGTTGAGATTATCTACAATTAACTGTAGATGCTCGTGAGGTTTTGCAGTGTAATCGAACTTTAAACGCTTAGAAACAATATCCCGGCATTTGTATTTACCCAATATTGCGCCTATGTCATACATTACAAGAGTGTATTCAAAATTCCGACTGCTTTTCTTCTTGAAGTCGTCAGGATCCATAAGGTAGTAAGTGATATTCTTGTAGATACAATAAGCTCCTACGGGAATGTTTATGAACTCTTCACTGGCAAAGTACAGATAAAGAGTGCCTACATTCTGTAAAGCCGTATATCGGTAGCTGCTTGTATCTACCAGAATATCAATCTCCTTGTTGTTGAAATGTATTTTCATGTTTACTAAGTGAATTGATAGATCTTACCATTTCCGCATTTCATCCCTTTAATCGTAGTGCTGAAAGGGAAAGCGTCTTTGGGGATCTGATCCAAAGTTTTCTTTAAAGAAGCTGCGTTTGTGAAAAACTTACCATCCGCACCATTGCTATGTTTAAATTTCACAAGGTATCTTCCTTCACCGTGCGAAGTCTTTACATCTGGAATGAAATCTTCTACAATGAACTCACAGTTCAGCACATCCGAAATAGAAACCTGGCTACAGTTGAACATTTTACGTTCATCTTGTACGGTTACACCTAACTCACTAAACTTTTTCATCATAATATAATATTAAGTTCCTTACAATCGCTATCTATCATTTCTTTGATAGCTTTTCTCTTTTGCAAATATTCCTTGTAATCATCGGTAGCTGATTTTTCAGTAAGAATACCGAGCTGGGCAGCATTATAATCATTGATAATCTTGGCTTCTTTATCCGAATCCCACAAATGGGTAATAACTGCCTTTTTCAGCTTATCATTTGTAACCATTCCCCAAACAACAACTTCGTTACAAGTCCATTTTGTAGTTTGCCCATTATCTCCAGCTTCTCCAAAATGGTTTTCTACTTGAACTTCCTGAATATCCCAACGGTATGTGTAAGAACCATTCCCGTTAGCCTCTAACTTAGAAGGCTTAAAATCGTAGTGTATCATATACTTGCTTTTTAATTATTGTTTTTAATAGATGCTTAGAATTACTGTATTTAGCCCAGCCAAACCAACTGCAAATAACTTGCTTGTATTCCATATCGGAAATGTGCTTTTTCTTATTCAGCTTGGCTGCCTTCCTACATAGGTTCTTTTTGATTCCCTTCCGAATAAGGGTATGGGTATGGTAAAAGACATACCCGACAAAATCAATACCTCTATGGCTATCAATTTTGAATACTTGAAACTTCCATTTCTTTTTTCCAGTTTTAGGATCCACTTTACGAAGTGATAGCTTTAAATTGTCATGCAGATATTCTTCAATCTCTATACGGAGTTTGTGAAGCTGTTTAGGATCATCGCCTAAAATCACAATATCATCTGCATACCTAAAGTAATATCTTACCTTCTTAACCTCCTTTATCCAGTGATCGAAGTAAGCCAGATAAATATTAGCAAAATACTGACTTAGATAGTTCCCTATGGGTACGCCATCGGCACTGTCTATAATCACGTCAAGCAACCAAAGCAGATCTTTATCTTTGATTTTCTTCCGTAATATTGTTTTCAAAATATCATGGTCTATACTTGGATAGAACTTCACTATATCCATTTTCAAGCAGTAAGTAGTGTGTTCTGGATCTTCTTTCAAAGCCTTCTTTACTTTATCTGCTGCTTTATGAATACCACGATCCTTAATGCAAGAATAGGTATCTTCTGTAAATAAGGACACCCATATAGGCTCCAGAATATTCATAATGGCATGGTGCAAGATTCTATCAGGATAATAAGGCAAACGGTAAATAAGCCGTTCTTTGGGATCTCTGATTATAAATACCTCATATTTAGAATTTACAAAAGTCTTGTTTTTCAAAGATTCGTGAAGAGCCAGTATGTTTGCTTCCCTATTCCTATCGTGTCGTTTGACACCATAAGAACGCAACTTGCCTTTTCTGGCTTTTTCATCAGCCAGGCGCAAGTTGTCAAGTGAAATAATTTGCTCGTATAAATTACTTAATCTCTTCATATTCTTTGTTTTTCGTACTCAGAGCCTTCGGTTTCCCTACCAGCACCTTTATGAGTTATGTTATCTTCTACCAATAGGTAAGGTCGTTGCTTCGTATGTTGAGTTAATTTTGAAAAATCATAGCTGAGAGCTGACATTCGCATTCGTATTCGAGGGGGTGTTATTCGTATTCGCATAACCGAAGCCTGCATGATCGCCATTATTCGTATTACCGCTGAAAAGGACACCCACCAGCAACCAACCTATATTTATTTGTTTATTAATCATTTAAGTTTTGCAGTCTAAACCTGGCTCGCTTCACGATTCAGGAATAAAACAAAGCCGAGAGCCGACAAACGCAGACGTATCCGAGGGGGCGTTAGACGTATTCGCATAACCGACGCCCGCACGATCGCCATCATGCGTACTACCGCCGAAAAGGACACCCCTAAGAGCGTTAGATCCTATATTGGTATAGAAGTAATCACACCAATAGGTAGTAGATCCACCTCCGACTACAGAAGCAATCAAATCGCCAAATTCACCGAAAATCATTTCTTTTGCATAACCTTCTGCACGTGCAGCCAATCCTCTAAGCGTATAGCCTGTGTAGTTACTATCGTTGTATTTAGAAGGATCATCGCAAACATACACTTTAGAAGTTCCTCCGTCTGAATTGGTTTTCACTTCTATATTTACTCCATCCGTCCACTTCCAGACGTGCCCGAAGGGATTTTCAATACCACGATAGCGAGGTACGGTAAATACTTTGCTGTTTTCTCCTTCTGCTTTCTCTAAAGTGTAAGCTACTTCACCAGAAGCATTTCCCAATTCATCACTCGTACCGCAAGGAATAATAGGATAATAACCACTAAAATTGTTCCACTTTGTACCATCCCATGTGGTTACACCATTACCCAAACCACCCTGAGCATAACCGTTGCTATCTTTCTGGGCATTGAAAGCCAACTGGCAGTTAAGGTTTCCATACTCTATGTAATAGAGCCATGCCAAAGTGATATAAGCGTTATAGTCCATGCAGTTCCATTGCGTACCAGCTCCCCTTTTACGAGCAGCAGCACGAAAGTTTGTTCTACTCGTAGATGTAGCTGGCTTGCCTAATTGGGATTTAGGCAAAGCATCCCAATCTGCTTGGTTATTACCACCTCTGTAATCAGTCGAAGTATTTACTACAGAAGCCAGTTTACCAGTGCTACGTTGGATTGTTGCCTCATAAGCCGAGATATAGCATTTCTTTACGAAATGATAACCAGGTATTGGGTATTCACTGATTCGTACACCTCTTTTGTTTCCATTGGTATAAAATCTTCTCCAGTGAGCAGGGATTTCCACCATAACCATACCATTGGAACCATCCCTTTTATGCGCTTTCCAGTTGGTAGGGTTTAGGTATTCAATAACCTTGCCTTCATCTGATAGCAAACACCCTTTCATCTTGCTTTGAATTGGCAATGTTTTATGCAGTGTCATATTGCCAGTACGGGTAAGAACCGAAGAAGATACTGTTACATCTAATTCTACGCCATAACTACATTGATCCTCTGCATAAGGTAGCATAGCAGCCAGACCAGCTTGTTTGCTTTCTCCGCTTTTATCCAATACCTCAGTTGTGAGGTCGAAAGGGTTACTGCTGTCTGCTACTGGTAATTCATTTAATCTTTTGCCATTGTCGTAAGCTGTAATAATCTTTTTTACTTTAGCTTCCTCTTCTGCTGTAAGTGCCATATTTTATAGTGTTAAGAAGTTAAACAATAAAATTTACTAAGTTAATATGATACCACCAGAGCCGGATAAACGCATACCCTTACCAGAAGTAAGCCTTATTCCTGGCTCCTGTACTTCAATCTGTATAGTTTGATAAATACCCGTATTTTCCGTTGGGATAACGTGAATTTTACTCATCCCTACACCGTTAATCATAAATACGCCATCAGGAGTGATAGACACCGCCCGATCATCACCGAGAAACAATACATTCCTACCAGTATCTACGGGAAGTAATTCTACCTCAACTTTGAAAGGCTGGGTATTCCTGTAAGTAACTTTTTTCGGGTAGTTTAGCTTCATGGAAGTAGGGATCAGCTTGTATTTTGAGATTAGCGATTCTTCCAGTTCCTCCAGCCTTGCGATAACTACCCTTGCATCGCCAGTAGCTTCATTTGCATTATCTTTAGCAGTATTGGCTTCTTCTGCCTTTTCGTGAGCTTCATTAGCTTTTGCGTTGGCATTGTTGGTAGCCTCTACTGCCTTACCTGCTGCGCTATCGGCTGCTGTAGCTTTTTCATTAGCCAGTTTAGCAGCGTCCTCAGCCTTTTTAGCTGCTGCTGTGGCGGTTGTTCCACGAGCTATACATTTCCACCAAGTAGTTTCGGTTAAAGCGTGTCCTTTGTTCCCGTCCTTGATACAGAGATAGCAACTATCATCCGTAGTAATGAAATCAAATGTATTATATGTGGTAGCTGATGAATAAGTTCCCTTATCCACGAAAGCAACCTTTCCTAATCTTATGTTTCCTTCTGCCATATCACTTGGGGTTAAAAATTAAAAATCCTTCATTGTCAATATCAAACATATCAGCAGCTATATCATCCTGGTAATACATGATCAGTTCCATTGTATCGGGATCAATCGTAAAAGTAGGATAGAGAATACCGCCTTTTGCCAAAATCCCGGTATCTACATACTTCTTTTGCGTTTCATCCCATTTCCACCAGTTGCCATTTTCACCCATTTTCGGGGGATTATCCGCTTGTTCTTTTGCCCTATTTGCCTGAGTATTTGCATTGTTAGCTGCTGTTTCTGCCTTTTGTGCTTTCTCATTCGCATTAGTAGCTGCTTTGTTGGCATTGGCTGTAGCACTTTCAGTTGCACTTTTTATCTCTTCCAATCCTTTTCGTGCATTATCCGCATTGGTAGCTGCTGTATTCGCTTTTTGAGTAGCCGAGTTTGCGTTGGAAGTAGCAGTTTTAGCCTGTTGGGTAGCCTCATTAGCATTATTGGTAGCCGTTTTCGCTGCCTCAGTCGCTTTATTTGCGTTTGAGGTTGCAGTGTTGGCACTTGAAGCAGCATTGTTAGCAGACTTGGCAGCTTCATTTGCACTGTTGGTTGCTTTTACAGCGTTCTCGTATGCCGTTTGAATGTATTCCAAACTTACTTTCACGCTGGTTTGTACCCCATTGATTAATTTAACTCCAATAGTGTACAATCCTTTCAGGTTATCCGAAAGTGTCAGCTCGCTTATTTTCTTCTTTTTAATAGCCATAGCTTTTCAAATCTATATAAAACTCACCATCTTCTGTAACTATCAATTCTCCAGCCTCAGAAGCAAGTAAATATTCATCCCCTCCAACTCTAAAGGCAGTAAATACCAACGTTAAGGTAAAAACGCACCAAATTTGATCGTCAGGGGAAAACAGACTTACTTTTGAGCTTTTGTAGTAACATGGGTATTCCTCGTAAGTGCTTTCAACGAACAAGGATCTTTCAGCCGTTTGTACCTTCACGCCTTCGCCTTCGTCTATTTCCACAACCTTTATCAGATCGTGAAGGAAAGCATTGTAATTTCTCCAGAACTCCGTTAGATTCTTAGCGATTAAGCAACAATTCAAGGCAACTTCTTTATGTTGGTACACTACTTGTTTGCCATCATAAATAGCCCCATTTTGGGTAGAAAGGTTACGTAACATATTTTTCTTCACTGCTGGAGCTTTAAGTATTTGTGCTTCGCTTCCTTCCAATACACGAATACCGTAAACGGAGAAATCTATCCCGTCTATTTCATACCCCTGCGTAGGTATATTGGTTGTCGATAAAGGAGCCGTATATTTATAATCTCTCAAAGGGAAATCATCTGCGAATTTTAACGAGAAACTTTTAGCACCGATATACAGAGCTACATTTACCTCTGAAACCAATCGGAGTTTACAATTATATCCGATTCTTTTAAACTCAAAGGTATGGTAAGCTCCATCGGACAACAGAGAAATGAAATCTCCAGTCTGATACATACCTACTGCGTTGAACTTTATTTCAAGTTCTTTAGTATCAAGTTTAGGATCCGACAAATCCACTTCGATACCGTCATACTCAGCCCAATCATTAGAAACTTCTGGTGCTTTTAATGCCGGGAAAGCAACAACTTCGTTATGCCCACCCTCAGCAATAAAAACCCCGAACCGAGTAAAAGCGTCCGTACCGTCTATGTATAAGTTATTTTTCATTTCCTCATTATTACACCTTTATCATTCATGTTACCTATGCTTTCTTTCATTTCCTTTATATTGGAATTGATAGATTCCAGATTCTTGCAATAGCTTGTATTTTCTCTGATACCAGTTAATACCTCAAGAAATTTGGCACAATGGCTAACCAATGATTTAATACCTTCATTTATAGAATAGGTATGCCCTTGAATTGCAGTTGTCCTTCCGTTCAGCTCGTTTACGCTGTCCTGGCTTGCTGCTATGCCGTTATTGCTGGAAACCTCACGATTCTCTGTTTCCCAAAGGTGAAAGCCTTGTTTGTTTGCTTCTTCTTTCCAATGCTCCATCCATTGTTGGGCATTATTCATATCCGTACCGATACCTTGATAGAAAGAGGAAACCAAATCCCTTGCTTCCTTAGCTATTTCTTCTTTTGTTTTGCCGGATCCATAGATTTTCTCCAGATCCGCTTGTAGTCTTTTGAACTTATCAGAGAAGAATAAAGAGTAGGCAATCTGTTTACCCAAATCTTCCAATACAGAAGATCCTTTTTCTCCAAACTTTTCCCACGCATCTACACCGTCATTTTCAATAGCCTCAGTGATACTATCCATTATACTATCACCTAAAGAGCCAAAAGTACCCTCTAAGTAATCTCTTAGTGCTTGTTGGGCTTCTTCCGCTAGTTCTTGAAGGTCTATAAGGCTTTGCAACAAATTCCGATTCTCATCGCTCATTGTTTGAGTGTCAAGAATGGCTTGCGCTCTTTCTTTGTTCAGATTTTTTTCACCATCTATTAAATCCGGGTAAACCTGGAGTACCGAAGTATAAATATCATGCTGCTTTTTCCAAAACCAAGCTCCAGTAGTGTAACTTCCCGTTTTTATGGTTATATCATTAAGCGCACCTATACCCTGATTGTACGCATTTAATTTTGCATTGTATTCATCAAGCCCCCAGTTCCCTTTAGGGTTAAACTGAAATTGATAAGTTGGTTTATCCCCCTTTAGGACTTCTTTATATTCAGCTATCGCATCACGATATACCTCTATTGCATTGATAGCTTTTCCTATTTGATCTGTACCAAAAATAGATGTTGCTTCCTCCAAAAGTAAATTTTGCTCCATGAGCATTAAGTTGTACTGGCGTTGCATTTCCAGTTTGTTCTCGGCTACTTCTTTAAGTGCCTCTTGGTGTTCCTTTTCAGCCTTAGAGGACAACCCAAACAATGAAGTGATAAGGGAAACGGCTGTACCGACTATGGAAAGGATAACCGAAGCTCTTTCTACTCCTTTGATAGCTTCTGCACCAGTAACCGCCAACGCTTGAATACCCGTTATCATAGAAATTATACCTCCTGCGATATTGGTAGCAGCAGACAAAGCAGCTTTGGTTGCATCATCCATCCCGTCAAAGTCTGAAATGATATTATTAACAGTATCATCTACCTCATTCATCACCTTTAGGGTATCGCTCCACTTCTTTTTGTTTTTTTCAGCAGATGAAATGCTTGCGTCTTTTGCCTCAGCAACCTCTACTTTTTTCTCCAGGGTTTTAATTTGCGCACGAAGAGTAGCTTTTTCTTTATCATCCAGCTTGCCACCTTCTTTTTTCAGCGTGTCTTGGGCTGTTTGTAAAGCCTCCTTTAGCTGTCTTAACCCCATAGAGGATATTTGTTCTACCCATACATTAAAAGTCGCTTCACGAGTAGCTATCTCTTGATCTAAAGCGTCCAAAGCATCTTGTTTATCACTTTCAGCCTGAGCGATATTTTCTTCGGAGAAAGTAACTTGCCTTCCGGCTTTCTTATCTTTCTCATTAACAGCTCGCATTTCGTCAATATCTTGCTGAAAATTTTCCTCTATCTCCTTGCGCTTTTCCGCATAGGTCTGATACTGCTTTAGCATTTCTTCTATTGCAGTCTGATTGCCAGTAGACAATTTCTTTCCAGCAGCATTTTCAAGAGCTTTAAATTGTTGCTCATTCTGCTCTGATAATTGGGTGGTAGTTGGCTTAAACGTACCTTTTTTGCCCTGAGATTCCCATATAGTTTTTTCCCACTCTTGAATTTTGGTTAGCTTATCCTCCTTTTGACGTTTGATCTGCTCCATTTCCTGCTCATAGTTGAGCTGGTTTTGTTTCAATGTTTTAGAAAGTCCTTCCTTATAGGTGTTGATCTCAGCTTGCCTTACAGCAAATTCCATATCCTTTTTAATACGGATCTGCTCTTGTGCATTACGTTTTATCTCATCGGAATAATCCTTTTGAGAAGAGGACGTTTTTCTATCTGGTAACTTTTTACTCAGTGAATCTATACGTCTTTGATAGTCGTTGTATTCAGCACTACCCTTAACGGTTTCTTTCTGCTCCTGTTTCAGCTTAGAAATACGGCTCTCTACTTGGCTAATAATTTGCAGCTCGTTTTCACGTTCAAGAACGGTAGCCTTTAATTTAGCTATATAGCTTTCCTGCCCTTTTACAACAGCATCGGTTACTACTTTGCCATCAGACATTAAGCCGTTGTTCTCTTTGAGAGCCTTTTTGAAAGCCTCCAGTTTTTCTTGACCTTTAGTAATGGCTGCTTCTATCTCAGAAATGGATTTACCTTTGGTATAAAATACCTCTTCCTGATTACCCGTTTTCTGATTTTGGTTGGGATTCTCCCCGAAGCGTTTTTGAGCCTCTTTTATGATATTATTATAAATGCCACGAGCTTTGAATACTTTGGTTATTTCATCTTGCAAGTCATTAGCTATGTAGGTTTGCGCACCTATACCAGTCATGGGATCGCCAGGCAAGTATTTGGTTTCGTCAAACTGCTTTATAATATCCTGGATTTCTTTAGTAATTTCCCCCTTACCTTCCAGCACTGGCTTAATCTTCCAGTAATAAGTTTCCGCAAGGTCGATACCGTCTTTATCCTTCTTTCCCTTGAACTTATCTTTTAGTAGCTCTTCTACAGTTTCTTTGGCTTCTACCTCCTTATCCATGTAGTCATTAGAAGCCTCATTAACCGCTTTATCCATAGCTCTTGCACGAGCTGATTTTTCGGCTTCTTGCGTAATGATACGATAAGCCTTAGCCAGATCATCCAAAGCGTTCTTTTCATCCCCCAGCCCCTTCAAATACTCACCGTATTTGCTCATTATGGCTTCCTTTGCAGAACGGTATTCATCCGTACCTTCTTTGGCTGCTTTCAAACGTGCAAACATCGCATCAATTTGCAATCTTTCAGCTCCAATAACCTTTTCACTCTCAGATATGGCGTTATTTAGTTTTTCTTGCGCCTTTTCTGCGTCAGTCTGATAAGTGATAAGTTTATAAATACCATAACCGAGAGCTGCTATGGCTGCTGCTGCCAAAGTATAAGGATTTGCCAGCATAACGGCTTTCAACCTGGTAGCTACAGCCGTAAGCCTGAGCTTTGCAGTTGCCAACAAGTTTGTTGTAGTTACATTGGCTGCTTGTGCTGCTGTGTTGGCTGCTGTCTGAGTGGTATTCAATGTTTTAGCAGCCGTTTCTACCGCTACTTTCTTGGTGCTAAAATCACGTGTGGCTGCTTGGTATTGTAAGGCTGCTGTTTCTCTGGCTGTTTCGGCTGCGACTAATTTTCTTTCTGCTGCTTCTACTTGTTTTGCAGAGCCAGTAGCACCGATAGACATAAGTTCTGCTAATCTTTGCTTCTCCAACTCTTTAGCAGCAAGGTATTCGGCTTTCTTGGCTGCTACGGCTTGGCTGGCTGCTGAAACCTCTGTACGAGCTTTGGCTAAAGCTGCGGTTTGAGCCTCTATATTTGCTGCCATTTCAGCTTTTACGGCAGTTGCATACTCTAACGTGCCTTTGGTTAAATTCTGTTTTGAAATGGCTGCTTGCTGCTCTACAGTAAGCAATTTGCTTAGTTCCTCAGCTTCTCCAGTGGCTTTAATAGTAGTAACGGCATTTTTTGTAGCAGCAACCGAAATTACAGCAGCTTTGTACAAGCCATAAGTAACAATCAATTCTTGTATAGTTTCACCGATAGCCTCGTAGTTCTCTATAGCGGAGATACCAGTTTCCAGTATTGAATTGATTGTTCCCTCGTTAGCTTTCCCTACTTCGTTAAGCATTACAGAAATAGCATCGCTCATGTTGGAGATCTTACCCGTAATAGTCTTACTTTGCTCTTCCATCAGGTTGTAGAACATACCGCCAGAATTTGTAAGGTTTTCTATAACCTTCTGAACTTCGGGGAATCCTACCTTTCCTTCGGAAACCAAAGCCTTAACTTCATTTTCAGCTACACCCAACTCTTTAGCTAATTCACGAATCATCGGAATACCTCTACCCGTAAATTGGTTAAGATCCTCAGCATATAGCCTGCCTTGTGTCATGGTTGTACCGTATAACCAGGCTATATCTTGTAATGGAATAGATAAGCCAGCAGCGATATTTCCTAACCGTACCAAAGTGTCATTCACTTTGTCAGCAGCTATACCATAAGCAAGTAATTGTTTTGCGCTACTTGACACACCAACGAGATCAAACGGAGTTTTAGCAGCAGTATTAACAAGCTGTGTCATTAAAGCATCAGCTTTAGCCTTACTGCCCAACATTGTATTGAAGGCAACTTCTAACTGTTGGTATTCGCCTCTTACCTGAGCTATCTTCTGAGCATATCCCAACGCTTGTTGAGCCGTGAAAAATCCAGTTGCAGCAACCGTTATTTTACGGAAAATATTGTCTATCCTGCTACCTTCCTTTTCGGCTGTGTTGCCTATGCTTCGGAAAAGAGAGTTAGATTTCGCCACATCGCTTTCAAATTTGGCGTTATCCAATCCTAAAGCCCACCATGTTGTACCTTCGTTGTTATTCATCTTCGTTTACGTCAAATATTGCGTTATTTACTGCATCCTGATTATTGGGATCATCACCATTTAGAATAATGCCAGTATCTTTTTTACCATCCTTCTTTGCTGAGAAAGAAGGCAGAACCGCATTATACAGACGAACATTGGCAAAACTCATTTTATATAGGATATAATCAAAAGTCAGATTATAAGCCTTTGCCATTCCTGCTACTACCGCCCAGATGCTATCGTTTCCTTCGGATCCGCTTCCCTTGCTTTTGTCGGTTTGAGAAGGTTTATCTCTATCAGGGAAGCGGTAAGCCCGAAAAAATCTCCTATCTCCATCCTGTTTATGATTTTAAGGGTAAGAGCGTTCACTTTACTTGGTGAAATTTGTTTCAAGATCTTATCGGATAAAACAGCCCTGTTATCAATCGTAACCTTTTTGCGTGTGCGTACCAAACCGAATAAAGACTTTTGAACTACGGTTGCTTCTGTAGTTATATTCTCAGCTCCTAAAATGAGAGTAGCTACAATATCGCCTAAAACCTTACAATCTTTCGCAATACGGAGCGATTCAAATGTAACCAGGCTTTTATCTAACTCTACTTTAGGAAGCTGAGAAATAAGTTCAGAGGCAAGGATAAGAGTAGCAATAGAAGGAGGTGCAACCTCGTATGTTTCTTGTCCTATCTGTATAGAATACGGCTTTTGTAAGATCGTATCAGACACAAGCCCTTCTATGTTGTCTTTTTCCTTGTTCATAGTTCAATTAACCTACAGCTAATGATTCTGCTTTTTTATACTTCTCAATCATTTTACCCGTCTTGGGCTTCAATGAGCTAAAGATGTATTTTAGCATTTTACCCTTTGCGGACGACCATTCTTCTTCAACCTCAACAGAGCATTTACGCATGATGAATCCATCCAGCGTATCATCTTCAGGAGTAAGGCGTACTGCATATTCATCTTTTACAACTCCGTCCTCTTCCGGAATAGGATCCTCTGTGCCAGAAGGAATAAACACACTCATAGCAAGCTGCTTATAAGACTTTTGCATTTTTCGAGCTACCAGTTCATGCCCTTCTCCGAACAATTCTTGCGCACTTCCTTTTACAGTTGTAAGAAGAACTGTATTTTCTTCGGCTGTGGGCATTGTTTTGAAATTGGAAGGAGCTGCATCTTCAGCACCAGTTAGCCCAAATTCGACCAGGGGTTTACCCCATGTAATACCACTGTTTCCCATAACTTAAAATGTTTTTAGTTCAAAATTGATCTTTACGTTTACAAAGTGCATAGCTACCTTTTCTGCTTTGTAGCTTTTAATTGTTGCACCTAAAGAAAATCTGTAATCAGTAGGTTTCAAGGATCTAACAACCTCATCGGCTTTGCGTGCCAGATAACGGCATCTGCCAACATCTTTAACCAATACCTTACTGCCATTATCTTTGTCGGGAACATAAATATTTACCGTTACGGAGCCAGTTTGAAACTGCCCATCTAAACCAGTAAGAAACGATACAATTATATCCTCTTCCATAGAGTTTAGATCTCGTGTTCCTTCACGATAAACGTTACCTTTTATTTCCTTTGCAAGTTGGCTGTTTGTGATAATGTTGAAAACGTCCAGCTCTATTTCATCACCTGTCTTATTCATTTCATTTCAAAGCCTAATTGTTTCATAATCTGAGGTACAAGTTTGTTAGCCAGCAGTTCGGAAGAAGTAAGGACATTATAATTACGGGCTTCTACATAAGCTGCGTAACTCATTCCAGTAGATACAATCAAGACAATACCGTTTTGATAGTTCTTTTTCAAGCTATCCAAATGCTTCTTTCCGTTTTGCCCACCTTTTGTGTTGGCAAAAGCACTTTCTTCCATAACTTCACCATTAAAAAGCACGGCATAACCGATAGAGTTTCTAAGGTTTCCCGTTCTGTCTGTATAGTTGCCGTTTAAACGGGCTTCTTTCAGACACGCTTCACCGACATAGATAAAAGCCTTAATAGCTCTACCTATAACGGCTTTCTTGGTATCATCAAGAAAGTTGCTAAAAGCACTATCTGGCGTTTTCTTCGTGAATCCCATCAAACCGTAATCTTTACTCTTCCTGAGCGATTAACAAACTCAATATCCTGTACTTCAAACTCACCCAAAAACTGTGTTCTATCATTGGTAAGTTTTACCGTATCAGCTTGAAAATCCCTACTTTCAATTAGGATCTCATAGCTTTTATCAGTAAACTTACCTTGTTGATAGATTGTGTTGCTATGCTTTACCGTTTTGTACAGACAACGTATAGGCTCACTCCATGATACGGTAGATATAATCGGCTCACCGTTACCATCCAAACCGCCACCAGATAAAACCTTATACTGTATTGTTCCGTTGTATTGCATAACTTACCATTGGTTAGAACCGTCTGATACAGAAGATTCTTCGACAAAATCAGAGCTATCTATATTGTACTCCCGACAAATAGCGGAGATACTTTTATTAATACGATCCGCATCCCACCCGTCAGAAATTCCACTTTCCGAATGGCTGTTTTCAGTCATTCCCTTAACGACACTGATAGCAGCCTTCACCAGTTCAACATCTTTGGGGGTGAAGTTTTTAGAAGGATCTATACCATTATCCAAAAGGGTAAATTCAAGTACATTCTGATCCGGGTAGAAGCCGGAACATATTTTAGTGCATAAAGCACGGATAGCGTCTAAATTCGTCATAGGTTACTCTTTACATAAGATTTCAGAAAGAGCCTTGTTTTGCTCTTCTGTAAGTTCACCGAGTTTGTTGGTGATTGCTTGAACGCCAGCATTTTTATTGATTGAAACGCCAATCTCAGCCAAAGCACCTTTTACAGCACCGATTTCAAACTCTTTATCAAAAAGGCTAATTTTTTCGGGTTTCTTTTCTTCTTTGTTAGCCTCCTTGATAGCAGAAATACTGCAAATTCCTCGTGAAACAAGATTATTTACACGATCCAAATCGCTTGTTGATAGAGTTTCACCGACTTGGTAAATTTTCTCCTTGTTGTCCTTATCTTGGAACTTCTTTAATACTTTTAATGTTACCATATTGCATCGTTTTTAGCCGACCAAAGAAGCTGCTGCTGCCTTCTGATCGAATTGTTCTTTCGTATAAAAAGTTACTCCCTCTACTGCTTCTTCCGGCTCTTCAAAGCCTCTAACTTGCAAGCAGACAATACCGTTAATTTCAGTGATAACCGGGATCAAACGGGCAGATCCTTGTGTATATTCACCAGCCTTTTGCCCTGTAGATTCACCAGTACGCCATTTGGCTATACGAATACCGTTACCAGCATTCATGTAATCTACATTGTCCTCTTCAAACAGCTCGTTATCTTCAATAGAAGGCTGGATAAAGCCAATCTTTCCAGCAGGTTTAAATACAATCATATTGTGATTCCAGGGATCTAACGGCTCACGTTCTCCGTCCTTTTCAATACCCACAAGACGGGTGATCTCACGAACTTTAGGCAGACCGTTATCAGCAAACAAGGTGTTCAAGTCTGGGATAGTAACAACCTTGCCGGATTTGTCCTTACCGTAGGCTGCTTCTCGAATTGTAATATCTCTTCGGATAAATGCAAGCAGTTCAGGAGCCATCAGTAACTCTTCAAATACGACACCTTTGTTTTTGAACAAGGTAACGATCATGGTAAGAGTTAGAATAATATCCAACTTGCCAGCTTTTGAGTTAGCGTCATTCCACAATAAGGCTGAAACGAGTTTGTTAGCTTCATCCATCAGGTAATCAATTTCAAACTCACGTCCACCAGGGTTGTTGATAGAAGGAATGAAACGACAAACACCGAAGTTTGATATAGCTTTCAGAATCATAAAATCAGCAGTATCTTTGCAGCCCAGATAAGCGTTTTCCACATCGTTGCGCAAAGTCTTTTCAATCTGCTTAACCTTTTGACCGTCTTTCAAGAACGGAGATTTATAAACTTCCAGCAACTTGCGGTAAGTGGAAGCCTTCATAAAGAACTTATGTCCGACACGTGGAATTTCTTCATTCCAAATATCAAAACCGTCAGAACGTCTTAACGGAGTGGGGGATTCATCACCGATCAGGGTTGCCATCACACGCAAATGATATTTGCCCATAATACCCTCAGCTCTCAAAGAGAGTTGCGGAGCCTCCCAATCAAACCACTCATCCGAATAAGTTTTCTGGAACAATGCTACTTCACGTTCTGAAGCCTTATCCAGTGTCTTTTTCCACGTTGCGAGAAAATCAATAGGTTTGCCATCTTTAAACAAACCAGTAAAAGTTGAATAAATAGATTTCATTTAGCACCTCCTTTTAATAAGTTTGCGACAATCGAATGTGAGAGTTCGCTTTTAAATAGCGTTTCGTGCTATCCTTCATGCTGTCGGGAATAGGCAAAACACGTCTTTCCATTACAGCATATTGCATAGTGTCCTCTGTAACATCTATGGCTGTTTCAAACTCTTTTACAGTAACTTCTTCGATTGTTAAAGAGTTAGGTTCACCAATAACAGCAGCATTAGTAGAGCTTTCAACAACCTCTACAAGCACATCATCTACTGCCAAACCTGAGATCTCAGCAGAAAGTGTAATTACATACGGAGCGTTTGACACACCAGGCTTTTCAATAGATACAATAGAAGGAGCATCTTCAAAAGTTCCACTAACGGATTTAGCTTGTAACAGCTTATCTCCAACAGAAAAGCAGGGTGAACAATAGCCATTTGAATACAAAGTGATAACTTTCTTATCCTTTGTGCCGATAGCTTTAACCTTCGCTGTTTTTACAATCTGTACCTTTCTTGTAACTTCATCGAAAATAGCGAGTGTTCCGGCAGGGATAATATCACCTACAGAAAAACGCTGTTTCTCCCGATCCAGATTAAAACCGCCTGGTACAATTTGCGGACTGCCTGTGAAAATCGGTTTTTCACCGACAAATGAGATTTTTGTTCGTTTCATTGTAAAATGATTTATTTAACAATAATTGATTCCAGCAACGCATCAGAAGCCTCTTCAACATTCTTTGCGTTTGCTGTTTTTACACTCTCTGGATCTTCCGAGATAAGGTTTTGAGTTATTAAATCTTGTTTCAGACCAGCGCAATAAGCATCTGGATCCTCTTCATCAGGAATAACCAAACCTTTTCTTCTCCATTCGGGAATACCATGCTTGTTAAGAGCTGCTTGAACGGCTGTTTCACGATCTTTCTTAGCTTGCTCTTGTTTCATTTTATCCATTTCCGCTTGAAGTTCGGAGATCCGTTTGTTTGGATCGTTATCAGGTTCCTTTGGCTCCTTCGGTTCTTTGGGTTCTTTGGGTTCCTTCGGTTCTTTGGGTTCTTTGGGTTCCTTCGGTTCTTTTGGCTCCTTTGGTTCCTTCGCTTTGTTAGCCCACCTGGTAGCTTCTCCTTGACTTTCTTTTGCCACATCCGCTATTTGGTTTGCTACTTTTTCGATTTCCGCTTCATCAGTAGAATCATCCTCAATGCTGCCACCCATTTTTTCGGTTATCGCAGTAAGGTACTTCTCTGATAAACCAGTGTCCTTACATAAGTCTTTGACTTTCTTAAAGAGTGTCTTATTCATATCAATATTACTTTAGTTATACTGCAAATGTAGGTAATATTTTCAATAACGGTGTATATATACACCAATGTTTTTTATACTTGTTTTCTTCAAAATCAGAGCTATAATCTTAAAATATCTATTTTAATAAGTAGAATAAATTAAAGAGCATAGATTTTCGCAATGTTAAAAAATGCTTTTTCTGAAATTATTTTGCAGTGTTTTTGAAAAGCTATATATCTGATAATGATAATATTTCTATGTTTCACTTGGTAAATATTGGTAATATCACTTGAAAATATTACCTATTTCACTTGGTAATATTACCAATGTTACATATATTTGCAACGTAATA
>ULXN01006653.1_pt1 | contig 22687 bp, 18 predicted proteins | sample 1961311 | NCBI WGS metagenome assembly ULXN01 (sample SAMEA4835839, study PRJEB28245) | human gut metagenome | biome: gut microbiome; material: fecal sample | place: Denmark | collected 2008 | reverse complement strand
CTGCCTAAAACTCAAGCAACGCTATGACGGATACCATTTCACCGCCAAGTCCGAGGGTATATACAATCCATTCAGCCTATTGAATACCTTCGCTAAGATGGAATTCGGAGACTACTGGTTCGAGACCGGAACACCCTCCTACCTCGTGGAGCTGCTCAAGCACACCCATTACGACCTCTACGAGATGGCCAACACGGAGACCGACGCCGATGTGCTGAACAGCATCGACTCCGCCTCGAACAATCCCATACCCGTCATCTACCAAAGCGGGTATCTGACCATCAAGGGCTATGATCCTGAGTTTGGCATTTATCGACTGGGTTTCCCGAACAAGGAGGTGGAAGAAGGTTTCGTCAAATACCTACTTCCTTTCTATACGAGCATACAAGCCTCTAAGACCCCCTTCGAGATCGGACAGTTCGTTCGGGAGATACGGTCTGGCAATTACGACGCCTTCTTCCACCGCCTCCAAAGCTTCTTCGCCGACACACCCTACGAGGTGATCGCCGGGCAAAAGCCGGAGCGAGACACGGAGCTGCATTACCGGAACGTCCTCTTCATCGTCTTCAAGCTGGTCGGCCTGTACACGCAAGTGGAGTACCATACCTCGAACGGGCGTATAGACCTCGTATTGCAAACCGATCGCTATGTATATATCATGGAGTTCAAGCTCAACGGAACCGCCGAGGAGGCCCTGCGGCAGATCGAGGAGAAAGGCTACGCCCTACCTTTCGCCGGAGACAATCGGGAGGTCTTCAAGATCGGCGTGAACTTCTCCTCTGAAACCCGCAATATTGAGAAGTGGCTGGTAAGGTAAAAAGCCTGCTTTTATCCATATATACTTACTTTGCCGATGAAGTATATATCCTATGCCCGGAGAAGATATACTTCAAGTGGCATCTAAGTATATCTTCTCCCCAAAAAGGCTTCTCAAGTGAATAACTAATCATTTCCCAACTCGTAAGCTTACGGCTACCCCTACTCGTAAGTTATTCATTTGACAAGCCATAAACAGACAGTTTGCATCTAGCATAACAACCTGTTATTCAATGCATTTACAACAGAAATAAAAACCGTTCAAAAAAGTCGGACTTTCCAGCCGGAATATCCTCGCCTTTTTGTATTATCTTTATCGCCAACAAATAATACGCAGATGAAGAAAAACATTGTTTTCCTGTTAATTCTAATACTTATTATATGGATCTCTTGCGACGGAATGGGCCATCAAACCATAGACTTCCGAAAAATAGAGAACCTTATGCCCCAACATCCGGATAGCGCCTTAATGCTCCTTGAACAAATAGAGAACAAAGAAAACCTATCCCGAAAAGATAAGGCACATTATTATTTGCTGTTAACAGAAGCACAAGACAAGACTTTTGTTAAGCATGAAACCGACTCGCTGATCACGATCGCAACGGATTATTATGAGGAAACAGACGATCTGGAACGAAAAGCGAAAGCTTGGTATTACAAAGGACTGATAAATAATGACCTCGATCAACCAATGAAAGCACAAGAATGTTTTTTAAAGGCTTTGCGAGATGAAAAGCAAGTGAAAGACTATGCATTGCTAGGACGAATCAATAATCAGATAGGGATGCTCTACACTTATCAACATGTATATGAAAGAGCAATTCCTTATTTGAAACAAGCCAATAATTGTTTCGAAATGATTCGTGATACGATAGGACAGGCCTACGTGTTAAGAGACCTAGGAAGAGCATATACCGTAACTCAACAACTCATCGATGCAATAGAGGTTTACCGTGAGGCATTACCTTATGCCCCTGCTATGGGTAACGGAACTATTCCCAATGAATTAGCCAATATTTATTTAGAAAAGGGAGAGTATGAGGTCGCCGCAAAATATATAGATCAGGCCTTACGGCTTTTTCGAACAGAGGAGTCACGTTTTCCGACCCATTTGGTGCTAGGCAAATACTATTTAGAGACAGCGCAAATCGATTCCTCGGAATATTATCTGCAAAAGGCATTAAGCAGCCCTTCTTTACAAACTCATGCGGGAGCATTGAAATATCTGTCATATGTAAAAGAAAAACAATCCGCATGGATAGAGAGTATCACTTTAAATAAAAGATATGAAGCGTGCAGAGACTCTATCGATAGAATCGTGGAAACAGAGTCAATCCGGAGAATGGATTATTTTTACAACTATCAGAAAATTCAAGAAGCACTATACCAGTCTCAAATAAAAGTAATGAAAAAAGATAAGGAACGCTATCTGTATGCTTTGATTATCTGTGCATGTGTTTTTATAAGCTTAGGGATTTATTCTTATTGGCGAAGAAGAGAGAAAGAAATAAAAAACCAAAAAGAGATATTGGAGCAGACTATCGAGAAACAACGTCAAAACAATCTCCGGATAAAAGAAGAAAACAGACAACAGATTGAGAAATTGCAAGAACAACTAATAGCCATGGAAAAAGAGCGACAAGAAGGATGGGAAGGTCAACAGCTCTTGCAAGAGAAGAGAGTACTGGAAATTCATAATGAGAGTATAGATGCTGATGAAAAGAGGCAATCTTTACGGATTGCTCAAATGGAAGACTCTGATATTTATAAAAAAATCCATACGGAAGACTGTGTAAAACTAACCGATGATGAATGGAGAGCATTAGAAAAACTATTAGATCAAACCTTCAATAACTTTACGGCACGATTAAAGAAGAGCTATCCGAAGATCTCCTATAAGGAAATACAGGTTTGTTACTTGACAAAGATAAAACTTAGCTCTACAAAGATGACAAAGATATTGCGATACAATAGCTCGCCACTCCGTTCTCGTCTCTATAAAAAAATCTTTAAGAAAACTGGAAGCGTTCAGGATTTTAATTCGTTTATCGCTGGTTTTTAACTCTATACAAATCAGAACAGGTTCAGAACAAAAATATGTTCTGAACTTTGTTCTGGATTTCTTGCCTTACCTTCATTAAACTTTTTAAATTGCAAAAAATTTAAACCATAAGATATCATGAATAAGCATTTGTTGACCTTATTAATTATCTGCTTAGGTATATTTTTACCTCAAGTAGTATTGGGAGATACCGTTCCAACCGAAGGAACATGGGGTAAAGAAAGATATCGTTCGATAATCCCCAATCCTCCAACGGTATCAATCGACGGAAATTTATTGAGCATACATTTTATAGATGCTCTGGATGATTTGACTGTCCAAGTTGTAAATGAGCAAGGAGCTATCCTATATAACGAAGTAGTCTCCGGCGAAGCAGGTGAATGTGTATCCATCTCTTTAGATCAGGCTGGCACAGGATGCTTTTATCTAGTGTTAGAACATCGCCTAGGGCAGCTTACGGGAGATTTCATCATACAAAATAATTAGGTATTATTCTTTATCATATGCAAGCTTCAGGATTAAACAGTATTATATAGTTGATCCATCACTATTGTGATAATCACTGTACAGTGCCCCCAATGATACGTTTTTCCTGGATGCTTGCATTGAATTATGTTATTAGGAACTCTAAGTGTAACCTTACAGAAATACTAAGTTTGTCATTAATCAAGAACTAATACATATTATGATAATCTACGACCCCAAAATAGCGATTCTCCTTATAGCCTTTAATCGATCAAATATAAAGCAAGTATTTGATCGTATCAAAGTGGTGAAACCAAGAAGACTATATATAGCAGTAGATGAATCAACTAATGACACACAGTGTAAAATATGTAAGGAAACAACGTCCATTGTTTCCCACATTGATTGGGAATGCCAAGTATTTAAACTATATCAGGAAAAAAATCAAGGATACGACAAACACTGTTTTCATTCGATTTCTTGGTTCTTCGAGCAAGAGCCCGAAGGAATCATACTAGAAGATGACTGTGTACCCTCTCTTTCATTCTTTGGTTTTTGTACGACATTACTAAAAAAATTCAGAAACGACGAACGCATCGGACATATATCCGGAAGTAATTATCAATTCGGTAAAAACAGGGGAGACGGAACTTACTATTATTCTAACCTAACCCACGTATCCGGATGGGCTGGTTGGAGACGAGTTTGGCAAGAGCACTGCCTTAACGAAAACAAGTACGATCTTTTTAACCAACTGGATTACTTATCAAATTTACCTTCTCACGCTCCATTCCAATATCGCTGGAACAGGCTCTTCAATATAGCAAATCACAGTAATGAACATTTTTGGGAGGTAAAATACGCATACACGAACCTTATCAATAATCGATTATCGATCATTCCAAACAAAAATTTAATAACAAAGATCGCATATTATGACAAAATGCCCCATGCTATAAAAAATCATCCATTTACCAACATCAAAAACGAGGAAATCGACCATATTGTTCATCCATCTTTCATCTGTCCGGACATAGAAGCCGATTTATATTCACAAACCAAAGAATATAATACATCTTTCGAGGAACTGTATATGCCTAAAGAATACTTTTACTTAAAAGAGCACTTTGTCGCCGCAATCCGAAATAATCATATACATCCTAAAATTCCACAGATCATTCATCAGATCTATGAGGATTTAGCGGGACCACCTCCTTCTTTAGTCGAGATCTCCCAATCATGGAAAGAGCTAAATCCCGATTGGGAGTATCGGTTTTGGAATAAAAATGATATTGAGACATTTTTGAAAACCTATTATCCGGAATTTATTCCGGCCTATAATGCTTTTTCACATAATGTACAACGCTGGGACGCAATCCGGTATTTAATACTTTATAAGTTTGGTGGTCTATATGTAGACATGGATTATGAATGTACGGAAAATATCACCCCTATATTATGTAATACAGAATGCGCCATGGGATTGGAACCGGAAGCTCACGCTGTCCGTATCCATGTACCTTACATTGTTGGAAATGCTTTTATGGCAACAGTTCCGGAGCATCCTTATTTCAAAGAGTTGATCGATGCAGTTTTTTATGATAACACAAAAGCCGGAACATACACTGATTCAGTAGAATTAATACTTAACACCACAGGCCCATTTCTAACAACTCGGATATATGATAATAGTAAATATCAGGAACGGATTACGTTAATTCCGGCAGAACTCATCGCTCCTATAACTCATTCAGATATAAGAAAAATCATGAAAGAGGAAACATCTATGACTATTGAGAGCAAAGTTGAAAAATCATTTGCGATACATTATTTCTTCGGCAGTTGGCACGAGTAAACTAAAGAATTAACCTAAAAATAATATGATTATGAATACCTTTGAAGATTTTTTTCCCAAATATGCCGGGAAAATAACAGATACCACTAATGATCAAGAGTCTGCATTTATTCAATATTGTAAAGTGTTTTCTTCACTTACCACTGATAGCTTTTATGTATTTGACGTGGTCCAAAAGCGATTTTGCTATATTAAACCTGATAACCTTTTCTTATGCGATCATTCCACGGAAGAGGCAATGAAGCTTGGCTATGATTTCTATAAACAAATAATCCATCCTGATGACTTGCCTTTATGGACAAACATACTTAAGATCATTCCTCAATACCTAAATGACCGAAAAGATAAATGGAATGAAATAGATTATTTTTCTTGTACCCTTCGTTTGCTTCGCAAATATTCTTTTTCATTACGCTTCCTATCACAAATGGTATATCAACGGATGAAACCTATTTGTCTAAATAACCAATTGCGCTACTTTATTTGTATTGTAGGAAGCTCAACCTACAAAGAGACTGGAAATTTATTATTGCATAACAAAAACATATTAATATACGAAGAGTATAATTTTATCACTAGACGCTGGAAACAACAAACAAGAGAACTGCTTACAGAACGAGAGAAAGCGATACTTATGCTTGCCAAACAAGGTAAAAATACGGTAGAGATAGCTAATGATTTATACAAAGGTCAAAATACTATACGTAATCAGATAAAATCTTTATTTAATAAATTAAAAGCACATTCCATACAGGAGGCTATTGAATTTTGCGACTATTATCACCTATTAAACATTAAAATAAATAAATAAAATCAATCTGCATTATTATGATTCCAAAGATAATTCATCAGATTTGGGAGGGACGTACCGAATATTTGGGGGACGCATATAAATTGTTAGGTGAAACTTGGAAAGAGCATCATCCTGACTGGAAATATGAGTTTTGGGATGAAAGCCGAATAGTTGATTTTATTTACGATTACTATCCAGAAATGATTGATATCTACTTTGGATATCAATATAATGTGCAACGTTGGCATGTAATACGCTACCTAATTCTTTATAAGATAGGAGGTTTGTATGTGGATTTTGACTATGAATGTTTAGAATCTTTCGATAGATATATATTGGATGGAAGTAAATGTCATTTTGCTTCGGAACCAGAAGGACATTATCGCTTTTGTAATAAAGTCCCCTATATTAATAATGCATTGATCATTACACCTCCAAATCATCCATTTTTTATCAATATTATTGTGCATCTTCAAACCACACCAATATTCTATACAGGAAATAAATATCAAGATGTGTTAAATACTACAGGGGCGTCAATGTTAACCAACCTCTATGAAAATTATCATAATAAAGATACAGTTGATATTTTGCCAGCAGAACTAGTATCTCCTTTCTCAAGAGAAGAGGTGAAAAATTATATTCATGGTAAAGCAGATGAAAAGATATTGGAAAAAAAACTACAAAATGCTATTGCTATCCATTATTTTTTAGGTTCATGGCTAATAAAAAATAACGATTATTTACCACAAAAAAATAGATTATCCTATATGCCTATCTCTGAACTGTATCAAATTTTCAAAGAATATCCAGTCATTTGTACAGATAGCCAGATGAGTTTGCCTAATTCTCTTTTTTTCGCTGTAAAAACCTATTCTTACGATGGCAATAAATTTGCACAAAAGGCATTAGATGCGGGATGCCGTTATGCAGTTGTCGATAACCCCATGGTAATAACTAACAATCTCTATATATTAGTAGATGATGTTCTGCAAACATTGGAGCAATTAGCAAAAATTCACCACAAAATTTTAAAAACGCCAGTCATAGGTATTACAGGTACATGTGGTAAGACAACAACTAAAGATTTAATAACAGCCGTACTTTCTACCAAATACAATTTAGTATCTACAAAGGGAAGTGAAAATGCTTCTTTAGGTGCTTCTCTTACTTTGTTACGCTTAAAACCTGAGCATACAGTAGCTATTATTGAAATGGGTGCTTGTTGCCCTAGAATGATACGAGAACTAGCTCGAATTATCCAACCCTGTTATGGCATTATCACTAATGTGGGATTGGCCCATCTCAAAGGATTCGGCTCACTTGCAGGTGTGATACGTTCCAAAGGTGAGCTTTATGATTATTTACGCCAATTTGGTGGTAAAATATTTATCCATAAGGAAAATACACATCTTCAGTCCATAGCCAGAGGTTTAGAGCAAATTTCTTATGGTGAAAGTAAAGATGCTTTTGTTTCCGGTCGAATGATAAGTTCAGAACCGTGTCTCTGTTTTAATTGGGAAAATGCCGGAGTTGGGTATACCATATCAACACACATGGCAGGTAACTACAATCTGTGGAACGCATTAGCTGCAATTGCTGTTGGACTTCATTTTGATATTCCTTGTTCAGAAATTAATCGTGTGATTAGCGACTATATCCCCACTAATCATCGTTCACAGTGGAAAAAAACGTTACGTAATGAGCTAATAATTGATACCTTTAACGCAAATCCTTGTAGTATGCATGCTGCTTTGGCTAGCTTTTCCACACTGAAAGCGAAACCTAAGGCTGTAATTTTAGGAGACATGCTCGGATTAGGGATAAACAGTTTGCAGTACCATGCTGAAATAATAGAGGCACTTAATAGATATGGTTTTGAAAAAATCCTACTTTGTGGTGATCAGTTTACGGCAGTGAGCTCTATTTATCAGTGTTTCCTTGACGTTGAGGCATTATATCGGTATTTATCGACTAACCCACTCCAAGGTTATGAAATTTTAATCAAAGGCTCTAATAGAATCCATCTAGAGACAATCATTCATTTACTATAATGTGTTATAATTAATATTAAATTATGATGGCCTGAAGCAATAAGCGCAAAATAGACTCAATTAGGCTAATTATCAAATAAACACACACACTTATATTTGTAATATATATTATTAATAATGAACTAATTTAATACGTAAGAAAATGAAAACATTAGGTAAACTTAAGTTAAATGAATTCAGAAAAGCCGAATTGGAAAAGCGTGAACTAAATGCTTTAAAAGGAGGTTGTCAATGCAAGTGTGCTTGTGCAGGCGTTTCTGGCTATGAAAACACTGGAGGAGGTTCGAATGGTGCTGGTGCTGCATATTGACATTATGTGGAAAAAACGCATGCTTAGTTTGTAGTAGTATTGTACAGATTTTATAACATGTGTCTCCCAGTAAACAACTTCTTGCTTATTGGGAGATATGATTAACTAATCTATTATGTTTAAGACACTCATTCACACTTCAGAAAATGATAATTTATATATCTATAATCATCAATCTAAATTATCGATATTAGTACATCCTGATTTCAGAAAAGCTTATGAAGGATCAGCAGATGCAGATCCGTATTATATTAAAAAATATGAATATCTGAAAAAACATAATTTTTTCTCCACAGTAGACCCTGTTAATTTTGGCAAAATAGATGAGTCTGTAATAAAAAACAATATAGCGCAAGTTCCACAAATTGTATTTGAAACGACAGACTTTTGCAATTTGAATTGTTCGTATTGCGTATTTGGCGATTTTTATGAAGAGTTTGACGTAAGGAATCAAAAAATGATCAATATTGATCATGCAATTATTTTGCTGAAATACATTTTTGAACTTAAGCATAAAAGTAAAAAAAACCAATTATACATCAGCTTTCATGGAGGAGAACCTCTTTTTAATGGAGATTTTATCAAACAGATCGTTGATGTCGTTAATCAATTGAAATCAGGGAAAGAAATTGAAATTGTATACACAATGACTACAAATGCCACATTGCTACATAAATATTTGCATTTTTTAGTTGAAAACAACTTTCAATTGCTTATAAGTTTAGATGGGAATAAATCAAATCATAGCTATCGAATTTTTAGAAAAAGCAAGGAAAATTCTTTCGAAAAAGTAATCGTAAATATAGATAATCTTCAGAATAAATACCCTAAATATTTTACCGACAATGTAAATTTTAATGCCGTCTTGCATGACAGAAATTCAGTAAATGATATATATGAATTTATTTATTCAAGATATCATAAAATTCCAAGAATTTCTGAATTAGCACCTAATGACGTAAATCCAAGTAAAAAAGAATTTTTTAATGAAATATTTCACAGTTATAGAAGAAGTGAGTCTGAATACATAAAGGACGATTCAAATCTATTACCTCACGAAGAATTATTACAATATAAAGAATTAACTTCTTTTTTAAAGAATTATTCAATTAATTATTATATTTCAAATATAACAGATTTGTTATCTAAAGAGAAAAAATATCTACCAACAAGTACTTGCCTGCCATTTTGGAAAAAATTGATGTTAACTACAAGTAGCAAATTAGCTCTATGTGAAAAAGTTAACTATCATAAGTTAACCGTAGGGGAAGTAAATGAATCTGTAAAAATTGATATACCTAAAATTACGCAATTATATAATTTTTATTATGATCATGTTAAAGAAAAATGTCAGCATTGCTACATCAACAAATCCTGTGATGTTTGTTTATTTCTCATGAAGAATAATAATCTAGATAAGTTAGATACAGAGGAGTTCGTTTGCGATAGTTTTCACGATTTAAATACTTTTGTTCAAAAATTACACCGAATTTTCTCATTTCTTGAAAAACACCCAGAAGATAACTCCTCAATAATAGAAAATATAGTAATCATATGATAACAAAAAAAGAGACAACTAATTACTGGTTTAAAATAGAACCATATGTGCACATTAGCATTGTTAATAGCAATGTATTACTGTATAATACTTTTGATGGATCATTTATTGAATCAAAAGATATTGAAATTGTTAAACTATTAAAAGAAACGCTTCTAAAAGAAAATTGCGGTGTTGTTTTGTTAACTGCTGAAAGATATAATCTAGACAATATAAGAAAATTTATCATGGAGCTTAGGGCGAAATATATGGGTGATATAATTGATATTGAATTATCTAAATCAAAACCCGTTCAAATAATGCCTTTTACTAGTTTAGTAAATACTCAAGAGTTGTTTAAAAAACAAAATTTTCCAACAGGTAAAAAGATTTTAGAATATCTATCTGAAATTAGTATTTACGTGGATTACAATACTAATATAATGGACTTAAATTCTTTTCTAAAGTCATTGCCAAACATTTCAACTGTTAATATTATTGGAAATTTAAAAGATGTTGCGAATTATAAAGAGCTATTACTTGTTTTAGATCAATTTCCTTCATTAAAAAAAATAACATGTAACTATTCAAATGTTATATCTTTGCAGCCAGAATTTGTAAATAATTTTTCATACTCAATATTAATAAATTACCCAATAGATATATCAAAATGGAATTATTCAAGGCGATTATTACTTAATCAATCAATACCTTTTGAATGTATTTTTGAAGTAACATCTATGGATAATTATTCGCAAATAAATAAATTTATAGAGGAATTTGGAATTGAAAAACACCAATTAAAACCAGTATATACGGGAGATAACATAGATTTTTTTAAGGAAAATGTTTTTCTAACAAAGGATGATATTTTATCCACACCACTTTCCATTAGTGATTTTTTTATAAATCAATCGATGAATATTTTTGATTTTGGGAAAATAGCCATTATGTCTAATGGTGATATTTATGCAAATGTAAACTATCCAATATTAGGAAATATACATACACATAGTATTTATGAGATCATATCTAAAGAATTAGAAGAAGGCAGATCGTGGCTTCGTATCCGTAATCAAGCGCCATGCAATACTTGTTTATACCAATGGTTCTGCCCCTCTCCATCTAATTATGAAATAGCCATTGGTCGTCCTAACCTTTGTCATGTAAAGTGACAATAATGGATCGTGATAATATGTTAATTAGAGAGTCGTAATAAGATAAACGAGTATATATGAAAAATATAAATTTAGTTATTATCCTGTTTCTATTGATTGGATGTAAAAAAAATGAACAACCAATTAATAACTTTATAACTGTAGATATTACAGCAAATTACCCTAAAAAGGAGATGATTCTTCAAGATTTTATGGATGTCGAATATATTCCGTTAGAAACAACAGATGAGTTTATTTGCCAAGGTTTTATTCAAGCTATTGGTAAGGATATGATAATTGCAAAAAACCGAAGCAATGATGGAAATATTTATATCTATAATCGGGAAGGAAAAGCTTTGAGAAAGATAAATAGGAAAGGACAGGGAGGGGAAGAGTATACGGATATTTTAAAAATCGTTTTAGATGAAGACAATAACGAAATATTTGTCAACGATATGTATGCAAAAAAAATACTTGTTTATGATTTAGAAGGGAATTTTAGACGAAGTCTTCCTCATAAAGGAGATTTTTTGTTTTTTGAAATGTTTAATTTTGACAGGGAAAATTTAATTTGCCATGATGCTTTTAATGATAATAATTCTCTGGCTTTTCATACTGGTCATTCATTCATGCTCGTTTCAAAGCAAGATGGTAGTATCACCAAAGAAATTCAAATACCATTTAAAGAGAAAAAATCAATAGTGATGAGGACTAAAGATGAAACAACTGGTATGACTTATGCCTACCTTCCTTCGTGTGTTTATCCGATAATTCCTTATTTTAATAATTATTTACTGATGGAACTTTCGGCCGATACATTGTATACATATTCACAAGACCATACTATGAAACCTGCTATAGTAAGGGTTCCATCTGTTCAATCTATGATGCCAGAAGTATTTCTTTTACCGAGTGTGCTCACCGACCGCTATTATTTCATGGGAACAGTCAAAAAAGAATATGGATTTCCGGGTATTGATTTGGTATATGACAAAAAGGAAAAAACTATATTTAAATATACCGTGTATAATAATGATTATTCAAGCAAAGAAGAGGTATATATGAAATCATTACCAGGCAATGAAGAAATCGCATCTATCTTGTACCTAGAGGCTCCCAAACTTGTTGAAGATCATGAAAGGGGAAGACTGAAAGGCCGGTTAAAAGAGATCGCCGCAAGTTTAGACGAAGAATCCAATCCGGTGATCATGCTGATAAAACATAAAAAATGAAACTATCGTAAATAGTTATGAATCCAAAGGCGATCTCTTCTAATACAACAATAGAGAAACAAATATCTCATATTGTTGGTACACTCCTACTTAACGGCACATTGACAGAAAGTCCCGGATTAGTACATGGCAAGATGGGAATTGCAATTTTCTTTTTCCATTATGCGCAATATACAAAAAACATGTTGTTTGCAGATTATGCCTTAGATCTGATTGGAGAAATACAGAATCAAATACATGTAAATAGCCCCGCAGATTATGAAAAAGGTATAGCAGGAATAGGCATAGGAATTGATTACCTAATCCGTAATAATTTTTTAATTGTAGAAGATGATATTTGTGAGGATTTTGATCAAAGGATGCTTCGTGCAGTTATGTACGATCCTTGGCTGGATTTCAGCCTGTATGACGGATTAGCTGGGTATGGTCGATATTGGATTTCGAGATTACGTTATCAGAAGCCATCCTCTCAAGCACGAGAATGTCTATGGCATATTGTTGAACTGATCAAAAATAAATTACCGGAGATTTCTCCGGAAGAACAAACAGATGTATATTGTTTCTTACTTGACTTACAAAAGATATTTGGTTATGAGGATTGTAAAGATCTCTTAGAACAATGTAGGGAATGGAGTTTGGAAGTATGCTTTCATCGTTTAGAAAATTCTATGATAGGTAACGTTGCGTGCAAAAGTATAAATAGCCAATATTTCCATAATACTAGTCAAAACGAAATTGATAATATCTTAAAACAACTTCCTGATCTAGATATGGAGAAACAGCCTGTTTCTATGGGGCTTCTTTCTGGTTATGCGGGTGAAGGATTGTTGCGATTGACCGCACTTAATTCAACGGATCTGTCATGGATGCAACTTTTATAATCTTTTATTAACCAAGAAAATGTCGTTAATATGAATCTATATATCTTTAATGAAACTCGTCGAGGAGCTGTTTTTGGTGTCGGGACATATATCCGAGAACTAACTTTTGCTCTACAAAATAGAAGTTTGCACATTTGTATAATAAATTTGCTATCTGACAAGCCATATATACAGATGGAGAAAATAGAGAACATTGAGCATTGGTATTTTCCCTCACCTATACCAGAGCAACGAACATCAGATAGCCAAAAACAAAGAGCGTTGTATTTTCGTAATGTTGTATATTTACTTCAATTACATATTAAGGACAAAAAGGATTTAGTGTTCCATTTGAATTATCATCAAAATGAGAGTCTTGTCAGCGAACTGAAAGAAGCTTTTGATTGTAAGATTATTTCTGTCGCACATTTTTCTGACTGGGGATTTACTGTTTTTGACAACCTGAATCGCCTACGTAATATTCTCAATGAAGAACATCCGGATAGTTTTAGTGAAAACGTAAAAAAATCGTTTGAAGAAGAAAGGGCGTACTATACCCAGGTGGATCATACAATTTGCTTGTCAAATTATATGAAAAAAATACTATGTCAGGATTATGGACTTGATTCAATGAAAGTTTCTGTTGTTCCTAATGGTTTGGGTGATGTAGTTGATATGTCGGTAGATAAAGAACTTTTACGTAAGAAATGGCACGTAGGACCTAAAGAGAAAATTATTCTTTTTGCCGGTCGGATTGACGAAATAAAGGGTGTGAGTTCTTTGATCAAAGCGTTCCATCTAGTCTTAGAAGCTTATCCTAATAGCCGTTTGCTAATAGCCGGTAATGGTGATTACACAAGAGCCTTTCAAGAAGCAAAAAATATTTACACTAAAATTACTTTCACTGGGCTATTGAAAAAGGAGGAGCTGTTTGAGATCTATCAATTGGCCGATGCCGGTGTTGTACCTTCTCTATTCGAACCATTTGGTTATGTCCCTGTCGAGATGATGATGCATGAATTGCCCATTATAGCGACCACTACATCCGGATTAAACGAGGTAGTAGATGAGTCTTGCGGATTGAAAGTACCATTAATAGTATCTCCTGATAATGTAGAGATCGACACCTCTTTATTAGCACAGAAGATCGTCTACCTATTACAGAGCCCGGAAGAAGCGAAACGACTCGGGAAGAACGGTCGCAAACGGTATTTGGAGAAATATTCCTCGGAGGTATTCGGGAAAAACATGATAGAATTTTATAAATCCTTATTCCAAGAATGCAAGTAATAAACAACTAGCCTGATACTATTATATGAATACGCCCAATCAAATCGACATATCGATCATTATCCCGATATATAACGTGGAAAAATATTTGACGGTTTGTATCGACTCGTTGATGAACCAAGGTGATCTACGTATGGAGATTATCTTGGTTAATGACGGCTCGACTGATTTGTCTGGGGAAATTGCTGATGAATACGCTAAAAAAGAGGAGCGTATCAAAGTGATTCATCAAGAGAATGGGGGAGCATCCGCAGCCCGCAACGTTGGTTTGGATATTGCCACGGGAGAGTACATCGCTTTTTTGGATAGTGATGACTGGATTAAAGATGAATCATTATCTCTTTTATATGATGAGGCGGTGAAACATCATGCCGATGTCGTGATGGGAAATATGTGGCTATGTCATCAAGACGGAAGTATGGATAAACCTTTTAAATGTATTTCCAACGGATCTATAAAAAAATTGCTTTCCGGTAAAGAAGGTTTCATAGAATTAGTCAAAACGTGTTTCTATTTGCCTACACCCGTCAGATACATATACAATAGGAAATATCTGCATAAAATGCAGGCTCGTTTTGAGGAAGGCATCATGCATGAGGATGAGTTATGGTGTCCCATCGTCCTTTGCCAAGCGGAGAGGATGGTTATCACCAACATTGAGTTTTATTATTACCGCCAGAACGAAGAATCGGTCATGCATACGACAAGCCTAGCCCGAAGGCTGAAATCATTATTTCAAGTTACTGAGGGATTGATTAAATTCTCTGATCAATTTGTTTCCTCTAAGACGAGCGTTGACTTGAGAAGCTGGTGGTATGTAAACATCCTCAGGCTTTATTCCATGGCCTTCACACTACTTCCCAACATAAAAGATTCCTCATACATAGTACACAAACATTATCTGGATCGATTTTGGAGGGATTGCGGGCAAATGATTCCGGAATCTATACAAAGATGCAGAAATTATTACTACAAGGCAGAAGCCGGGCTGAAAGAATATACGGATTGGCGTGTGTCCGATTGGGTAGCAGGCGTAGATTGCCAAATAAAGGCTGGTAAAAAAGTGATGCTCGTATTCAACACGATAAATGGGGAAGATCTACAGTTGAAAATAGAGGATATACCCGTTGATTGGGTGATAACCGCCGACAGGAAATATTTCCAACAGGCGACTATAGTCGTTTTTCACCTTCCCACATTGCATTATGAGCTAGAGAATGATCTGGATAAGTTGGAAGGACAAACATGGGTCAGCTGGCATCTGGAGTCCGAAAAGGATGATCCGGGAATCAACGACCCGGAAATAAGCGAACTATTCGATCTTTCGATAAGTGACCCACAAGATAGCGAGGGTGAACAACATCCATTGCTAAGACTGTGCCGAAATTATGTAAATAATGGATAGAATTCCATTCATCGCTATAAGTTTTGAGCAAAAAGAAGAGATCACGAGAAAAAATAACCTATTTTTGTAATTAGGCATAATTGAGCGAACGTATCGCCCTAAGTGTTTAACCTTAAATCGGAAGAATAATGAAATGGATAATCACAATACCAGCGATCCTCCTCTTTGCGTTAGCGGGATGTGGAAAAGATAAGCAATCGACAAATGAGCTTATCACAGTTGATGTTACGGCAAGTTACCCTAAGAAAGAACTGATTCTTCAAGATTTTATGGATGTCGAATATATTCCTTTGGAAACAAAGGACGATTTTATTTGCCAAGGTCTTGTCTTAGCAATCGGAAAGGATATTATTCTTGCCAGAAACCGAGTCAGAGATGGAGATATCTTTATCTATGACAGAAAAACGGGAAAAGGATTAAAAAAAATAAATAGAGAAGGGCAAGGTGGAGAAGAATATACGTTCATCCAAAGAATTGTGCTTGATGAAAAACAAAATGAAATATTTGTACTCGATCATTTTTCAAGGAAAATATCAGTATATGATTTAGATGGGGATTTTAAAAGAAGCCTTAAACGAGGTGATGAACTCTATTTCTTTCATTTATACAATTTCAACCAAACAAGTTTAATAACTAATAATTATTGGGTAACAGACAAGCCTGCTTTTACTATTATATCTAAATAGGATGGAACAACCAAACAAATCCAGATTCCATTTAAAGAAAAAATATCAATGGCTGTAAACTATTCTAATAAAGCAAAGGATATATATTACAACGTGATCCCTGATAACTATAATCCTATAATTCCCTATTTTGATTGTTGGGTACTTGTAGAACAATCATCCGATACAGTATATAAGTACCAATCAGACCATAAAATGATACCGATTATAGCAAGGACCCCATCCGTACAATCCATGAATCCGGAAGTATTCCTCTTCCTAGGGATTCTTACTAACCGCTATTATTTTATGGAAACGGTTAAAAAAGAATATAACTTCGAGACACATGAGGGATTTCCCACTACAGACTTATTATATGACAAACAAGAAAAGGCTATTTTTGAATATATTGTATATAACAACGATTATTCTGAGAAAAGAGCGGTGAATATGAAATCACTTCCTGTAGACGATAAAATCGCATCTTGGCAAAGTATCGAGGCTTCCCAGCTCATTGAGGATTATGAAAAAGGGAAGTTGAAGGGACGATTAAAAGAAATTGCCGCAAGTTTAGATGAAGAATCCAATCCGGTAATCATGTTAATAAAACACAAAAAACTAACCAATCCCTAATGGTTATGAATCCAATGGAGGCTGTCTCTTATAATACAAAAATTGAGAAACAATTATTCTTTTTGCCGGTCGGATTGACGAAATAAAGGTTGTGAGTTCTTTGATCAAAGCGTTCCATATGGTCTTAGAAGCTCATCCTAATAGTCGTTTGCTGATAGCCGGTAACGGTGATTATACAAGAGCCTTCCAAGAAGCAAAAAATATTTGACCACATGCATAGATTCCTTGATGTACCAAGGCGATCTGCACTTGGAGATTGTCTTGGTGGATGATGGCTCGACCGACTTATCCAGAAAGATCGCTGACGAATACGCTAAGAAAGAGGATCGTATCAAGGTGATTCATCAAGAGAACGAGGGAGCGTCCGCTGCCCGTAACGCAGGTTTGGAGATTGCCCAAGGTGAGTATATCGCTTTTTTAGATAGCGAAGACTGGATAAGTTGGAAGGACAAACATGGGTCAGCTGGCATCTGGAGTTCGAAAAGGATGATTCGGGAATCAACGACCCAGAAATAAACGAACTATTCGACCTTTTGATAAGTGACCCACAAGATAGCAAGATAGCGAGAGGAAACAACATCCATTGCTAAGCCTTTGCCTAAATTATGTAAATAACGGATAGAATTCCATTCACCGCTATAAGTTTTGAGCAAAAAGAAGAGATATCGAGAAAAAATAACCTATTTTTGTAATTAGGCATGATTGAGCGAACGTATCGCCCTAAGTGTTTAACCTTAAATCGTAAAAATAATGAAATGGATAATCACAATTTCAGCGATCCTTCTCTTTACGTTAGCGGGATGTGGAAAAGATAAACAATCAACAAATGAACTCATCACAGTTGATGTTACAAAGAATTATCCTGAAAAGGAATTGACACTACAGGATTTCATGGATGTAGAATACATCCCGTTGGAAACAAATGATGAGTTTGTTACCCAAGGCAAAGTAATGGCCATTGGTGCAGAAGTTATATTAATAACCAACTGGGCCAACGACGGGAATTTGTTTGTTTTTGACAGAAAAACCGGCAAAGCCTTGAAGAAGATAAACAGGAAAGGGCAAGGTGGCGAGGAATATGTAGATATTACTGAAATTGTTTTAGATGAAGCAAACAAGGAAATATTTGTCATAGCCTATACCGGAAGTAAAATCTCAGTATATGATCTATACGGAAATTTTAAAAGGAGTTTCAAAGCCGAAGGTACGGAATCTCATATAAATACATTTAATTACGACCGGGATAATTTAATCTCTTATGTACCAGATAATAGTCTGGAAAACCCGTCAAACGCCATACCTCCATATTATTTAATCTTTTCCAAGCAGGATGGAAGTATCACCCGGAAAATATCAATTCCTTTTGATGAAGTTAAAAGCCCGGTCGCAAGAGATGGGGAAAACTGGGAGAACTGGGCCGTTCCAGTACCAACCGCCATGTATCAAATAGTTCCAGATCATACCAATTGGGTACTTATGGAGACATCATCCGATACCATATACCACTATTTGCCGGATGCTAATACGACAATCCCCCTTATCGTAAGAACCCCCTCCATACACTCCATGGATCCTCCTGAAGTATTTCTTATACCAACCGTTTTTACCGACCGTTATTATTTCATGAGCCTGTTGAAAGCGGAATTTAATTTTGAAACAGGGAGAGGGTTTCCAATTTCCGGTTTGATGTACGATAGACTGGAAAATTCTTTATTCATACCTAAAATATACAATGGTGATTATACCAGCAAAAGAGAAGTGGATATGATGTCGAGACCTTTAGATCCGGAATTCGTAATCGGACAGTCATTGCAAGCCCACGAACTTGCCGAGGCTTACGGGAAAGGACGATTGAAAGGCAAACTGAAAGAGATCGCAACTACATTGGATGAAGAGTCTAATCCGGTGATTATGCTGATAAAACATAAGAGATAAGAACTAAATCATGTCTATATCCTAATGTTTTAATTTATGCTAAGATCGTTTCCACATTATCAGCAATTGGATTCTATGGACTGTGGTCCTAGCTGCCTCCGTATGATCGCCAAGTTCTATGGTCGTGTGTACTCGATCCAGAACTTACGGGAGAAAGCCTTCATCACACGGGAAGGGGTCTCCATGCTCGGTATCAGCGAGGCGGCGGAAGCGATCGGGTTCCGAACACAGGGCGTGCGGATCACGGTGGAGGAATTGGAAAAGGAATGTCCCCTACCCTGCATACTACACTGGAACCAATGGCATTTCGTGGTTTGCTACAAGATAAAGAAAGGGAAGTTCTACATAGCGGACCCGGCGGCGGGACTTATCACCTATACGAGGGAGGAGTTCAAGCGGTGCTGGGTCAGCACCAAGGTGGACGGACAGGATACCGGGACGGCGCTCTTGCTGGAACCGGGGCCGGAGTTCTACGGGATGGAGGACGAGAGGAGAGACAGGAAACGTAACCTCGGATTCTTTTTCCGATATATATCGCCCTACAGGCGTGAGATGGCACAGCTCGTGCTGGGCATGCTGACCGCCAGTGTACTGCAACTCATCCTGCCTTTCCTCACGCAGAGCTTGGTGGATACCGGTATACGGGACAACAACCTAGGTTTCATAACCTTGATCCTTATATCGCAATTGGTGATCTTTATCGCCAAGCTATCCGTGGACTTCATACGGAGCTGGATATTGCTGCACGTAAACACGAGGATCAATATCGCCTTGATCTCCGATTTCCTCGCCAAGCTGATGCGCCTGCCCCTGCATTTCTTCGATACCAAGATGGTGGGCGATATCATGCAGCGCATCGGAGACCATGACCGCATCGAGGCTTTCATGACGGGGACATCCATCAATACGCTCTTCTCTTTCGTTAACTTCATCGTGTTCGGGTTCGTGCTGGCCTATTACGACTGGACGATACTGGGACTCTTCTTGGTGGGTAACGGGCTATACGTGGCGTGGGTACTCGCTTTCATGAGATGGAGGAGGGAGCTGGACGTAAAGCGTTTCTCGCAGGCGGCCGGGGAGCAGAGCAACCTATTCCAGCTCATCACCGGAATGCAGGAGATCAAGCTCAATAATTGCGAGACCAAGATGCGGTGGAAATGGGAACGGATACAGGTAAAACTTTTCAAGATAGGGATCAAGGGGTTGGCGTTACAACAATATCAGCAACTCGGGGCGGTCTTTTTCAACCAGACCACGAACATACTCATCTCCTTCATTGCGGCGCGGGCCGTCGTGCAAGGGGATATGACACTGGGTATGATGATGTCGGTGACCTACATCGTGGGGCAGCTCTCCTCACCTATCGAGCAATTGATCGATTTCTCACGGTCCTTGCAGGACGCGAAGATCAGTTTGGAGCGGCTCGGCGAGATACACGGGAAGGAGGACGAGGAAGAGGTAGGCGGGATAAGACTGAATGTTCTCCCCGATGACAGGACGCTACGGTTGGAAAACCTCAGCTTCAACTATGACGGGGCGGACAGGGATTACGTGCTGGAGGATATCAACCTGACGATACCCCATAACAGGGTGACCGCCATCGTGGGGGCCAGCGGAAGCGGGAAGACGACGATCGTGAAACTCCTGCTCGGTTTTTATAACCCCAACAAGGGGGACGTGAGGATCGGCGATACCTCCCTCAGGAACTTGAATCCTCACGTATGGCGTAGCAAGACCGGTTCGGTCATGCAGGATGGTTTTATCTTCTCGGATACGATCGCCAACAACATCGCCCCCGGCGAAGAGGTGGTGGACAAGGAACGCCTGCTGCATGCCGTGACGGTGGCGAATATCCGGGATTTCATCGATTCGCTCCCGCTGGGCTATAATACGAAGATCGGCATGGAGGGCAATGGAGTAAGCCAAGGGCAGAGGCAACGGATCCTGATCGCCCGGGCGGTGTACAAGAATCCCGACTTCATCTTCCTGGACGAGGCCACGAACGCCTTGGACGCAAACAACGAGCGGGAGATCATGGAGCAGTTGCACGCCTTCTACAAAGGACGGACGGTGGTGGTCGTGGCGCATCGACTAAGCACGGTACGTGACGCGGACAAGATCGTGGTGCTGGACAAGGGACGCATCGTGGAGGAAGGGACGCATCAGGAACTCACGGCCTTGCGGGGGACTTATTATAAGTTGGTGAAGAATCAGTTGGAGCTTGGGAATTGAGAATTGAAAATTGAAAATTAGTTGGATAAGAGAAATAAGGACATAGAACTGAGGAGCGAGGAGGTACAGGAGGTGATGGGGCAAGTGCCGGCCTGGATCGTACGGTGGGGGATAACGCTGTTATTCCTCGTGGTCGTGACATTGCTGGTGGGAAGCTGTTTCTTCAAATATCCTGACGTGATCACGGCAGACATGACATTGACAGGGCAACATCCCGCGACGGCGGTAGTGACACGGGCAGCGGGAAAGATACAGGAGCTGCTCGTCAGGGATAATCGTCCGGTAAGGGAGGGGGATTGGCTGGCGGTCATAGAGAATCACGCCGACACGGACGATGCCATCTATCTGGATAAGGCGCTGGAACGATCCGGAAGCGACGTGAATAGCTTGGACAAGGCATTATCAAAGTACAAGGAGCTATCGCTGGGTGATATGCAAGCGGCTTACTCGGGACTACTCTCGGCGCTCCATGCCTGCATCAATTACAGGGAGATCGATTATTATCCACAAAAAATGGCCTCCATCCGCAAACAGATAGCGTTGTATAAGGCTTACTACAACGAGACCGAACGGCAGCGGAAGACCCTCTCGGAGCAATTCGCCTTGACAAGGCGGCAATACGCCCGGGATTCATTATTGTATAGCCGGTCCGTGATTTCCTCCTACGAGCATGAGACCGCACGGGCTTCTTTGCTGCAAAGCCGTTATTCGCTGGAAGGGGCGGCAGCCTCGGCCGAGAATCTCCGGATACAGATCGGGGAGCAAGAGCAATCCTTGCTGGATCTGACGCTGGAGCGGAGCGAGAAAGAATTTACGCTACGGCAGGAATTACAGACCGCCCGGGAACAATTGCTGAATAGCATGAACGAGTGGAGGTTGCGTTATTGCCTCATCGCCCCGGTAGGGGGTGTCGTGACTTTCACCAAGTACTGGAACGAGAACCAGTATATCCCATCCGGAGAGGTGGCTTTCACCGTCGTTCCGCAAGGCGAGAGCCGGCTGGTGGGGAAGGTGCGCATACCGATAGCACGCTCGGGAAAAGTCCGGAGAGGCCAGCGGGCGATCGTCCGTTTCTCCAATTTCCCGGATCAGGAGTTTGGCGTGGTAAACGGCGTGGTATCGAATATCTCATTGGTCCCCACCGACGAGTACTATACGGCGGATATCGATTTTCCAGAGGGTCTGAGAACCAATTACGGTATCGACCTGCCCGTCTCGCCCGAGACGCAAGCCTCCGCGGAGATCGTAACGGAAGAATTACGCCTGATCGAACGATTCTTCCTCCCGATCAAACGGATCGTGAAAGAAGGATTTTAGTGTAATATTATCCTTTCTTTCCTATGCGTTTATCACAGATGTCACGAGTGACAGAGTTCGCCGCAGACT
>ULXN01027516.1_pt1 | contig 23862 bp, 49 predicted proteins | sample 1961311 | NCBI WGS metagenome assembly ULXN01 (sample SAMEA4835839, study PRJEB28245) | human gut metagenome | biome: gut microbiome; material: fecal sample | place: Denmark | collected 2008 | reverse complement strand
GCTTTCATTAATTGATATACTAAACCTGTTACGTATTGTATTATTGGTGCAAAAGCACTTCCCATTGCATATTTCATATAATCAATATTTGCAATTAATTGCTTTGCTCCTGTGTTTTGACTTGATAACCAAGTCTGTGCACAATTACTTAATGTAGAATATATGCTTCTTAAGCTAATCAATGCAGCTGCATATTTTAGTACTGTTCCTATTCCGAGTTTTCATGCCCATTTCAATACTTTTTATATGGTTTGTAACATTTTGTGTCACTTTTGATAAACTTTGACCTATTGCTGGCATTTTATTAAAAGTATTTTTGGCATTAGATATACTAGGTTTTATTTTCTCTATTTTCTGTTTAAATTCATTAAAAAAACTACTCAATTTATTTTGAGTAGCTGATGTTTTAGAAGTTTGTTGCCCTAATTCTGCCATTTTAGATTTTGCACTATTTAATAATGCATTATATTTCTCAATTTCACTATTTAATTTATCACTTTGCTTTACTAAACTTTGATAGCTTGCATTGTTGTCTAATTTTTTATATGTTTCTGCTTTTATTTGTTTATTTCCAGCCTCTGGCATTTCTTTAATTACAGACTGATTTGTGTCGTTTCTTATCTTATCCAAAGCATTATTCGTAACATCTAGCTTTAACTGTCGACCAGTTATTTTCTTTTGTAGACTATCGATTTCTTTTTCAATTTGTGTTATTTGTTTTTGTGCATCTTTGTTATTAACTTTAATTGCTATTTTGTTGTTTTCAGAACTCTTTTTTAAGTCTTGCATCTTCTTTTTCATAATGTTAACTGCATGGTGTAATTTATTTGTCATTGTTTTTGTATCAACTTTTGAAAAAGATTCTTGAGCTTGTTTCATTGTTTCTTTTAATACAGGTAATATTTTTTGAAACTCTTTTAGTGCATCTTCTACTTTTGCTGTTACTACTATTTCTATTTCTTCTACAGTGATAAGTCATTCCTCCTTCCATATTTTCATTATAAAAAGCACCAGTTTTACTGATGCTTTATTTTAAGCTACTTCTTTTAAATCTTTAACATTCACTATCATGTTTCGTAAATTCTCTATAATATCTTCCCAGAAATATTCTGGTAATTCTCTATACGTTGCTACTCCATATTGGTCATTTATTTTTCCATATACTCTAGGGAATATTTTAGATTTCATTTGATGATATTCAAGTCCATTTTCTTCACAAATTATTTTCACTTTCTCTTTTACTGCTTTTCTTAATAGTCTTGCTTTATTTGAACTTAAATATATTTTCTTTTTAATTATTTCGTCATGTTCTTGAAGTCTATTATCAACTTCTTGAAATTTTTGTTCTGTTTCAGTTTTAAAACCTGCAAAAGCATAATTCATAACTGTTTGACTTTCTGTAAGTCCCTTTATTAAATCTTTAATGTCTAAATCCTTTGTTTCTTTTCTTAAATCTTTATTTTCTTTTAATATTATATCACTCATTTATTATCTCTCCTTCTCCGAAAATCACATTTCCGACCATATTATTTTCATTTCTTAATGCTTGTTTCATTAAAATTGTCCAACTTTCAACTTCATTTATTTTACTTTCCAATATTTTTCTATTTTGAGTAGGTATTTTTTGCAATTCTTCTTTTAAGTAAGTATATTTAGAAGCATTATCAAGAAAAGTTTTTATATTTATTAGTAAATTATCTAATTTTACGTTACTATATATTTTGTCCTGCTGTATCTCTTTATCTAGTTTCATTCTACTTAATGTATTTTCTGCTTTTTCTGCTCTTTTTCTTAGTGTTTCTAATCCTTCTTCTAGTTTTTGTTTTTCTAAAATTAAATTTTCTGGTATTACTTCTTTTACAACTTCTTTCTCTATTACCTCTTTTTTTGGTATTTGAATATTCTCTATTTCATTTTGTAGTACTTTAATTTGTTTTTCTTTTTCTTTTATTTCTTCTTGAAGTTCATTAGAAAGTTCTTGTTCTTCTTCTAATTGTTTTTTTATTTCTTTCTTTTCTTTTACAACTCTTTCTAATTCTCTTGTTGTCATATCTTCAACTTTATTTTCTTTCATTACTTCTTGTCTGTCTTCTTCATCTAGTCCAGCAAGTGCAAGTAATTTTCTAGTTCCTAAATTGGCAACCGGTTGCCAATTTTCAAATGTATTTGCTACTTTCATAAAGTTTCTTGCTGTCCTATCACTAAAATCCACTTTATTTTCTAGCCAACTCAAATATTCTCCATGAGGTAAATTATTTTTAGCTTCTATTAATCTTTTACCTATTTCTATTATATTTTGTGCCGTTTGGTCTTTTAGCATAAGAATTTCTGCCGTTGTTTTTTCTATATTGAACTCTGTTAGTTCTTGCATATTTTTTACCTTCCTCTCTACCTTCATAATAAGATATTATTATGATTAATATTGCTGGAATATAAAAACAAAATAATATTCCCCATATGTTAGTTACATACATTCAGAACACCCTCCTTCGTTAAAAACTTCTATTAGATGTTCCCAAGTTGTTTTACCTTCTTCAATTAATTGATAAGCATTTTTGCAAATATTATAAACATTTGAATCAATTCTTTTATTTGTTTGACTTTCATATTCAATAGCACACCTATCAAACTTGCATATTTCAAATTTTTCATCCTTTTGTAAATGATATCCATCTTGAAGTTCTCTCTCAATTCCATATACAATATCTTTTAATTTTCTTGTTTCATTTGTTGCAATGCTTATTATAGTAGTCCTATCCTTAATTGTAAAAGTAAAATAAGTACTATTCTTAAAACAATTTTCTTTGTTTTGTTCTTTTGTTCTATATTCGATTTTTAATTTTGCCATAATAAAAAGACCTTCCTTTCAATTTTGTATTGAAATTCCAGCCCTACTGTGATACAATATATTTGTAGGAACTAAAATTTCTATGTGTAAGAAACTCGTGTATCCGCCAAGATATGTAACGGGTTTCTTCTTTTATTTTTTTATTTCATTATAGACCTTATCTATTCCTTCTCTGACAATTTCAGACTTATTTTTATTGCTATTATTAATACAATATTCTAATTTTTCTTTATCTTCTTTAGATATTCTTACTTTTAATTCTTCATTTTTAGGATTAGTAGTAGGCCTACCCATTTTTTTATTTTCTATTTTTCTCACCTCACTTTTGTTCACACATATATATTATAATATGTTCCCACAAAAGTCAAGAGGTATTTTAAAATTTTTTTAAAAATTTTTATATAATAAAAAACACCTACCTAAGTAAGTGTTTTATTTTATTTTATCTAATAATTCTTTTTTCTTCATTTCAAATTCATAGTCTGTCAATATTTTATCTTTATGTAATTTGGATAATCTTTCAATTTGAATACTTGCATTTTCTTCCGTTATGTATTTATGTTCCACCTTTGTTACTGTCCCATTTTCTATATATTTTTCATTATTTCTTGAAATGAGCACTTTTAGCATCGAAACAGCTCTCTCCGCTTTCGCTATTGTTTCTTTGTATCTTTTACTGTTAACATTTAAATTGTAATTTTCCTTTAGATTGATTTTTATATTTGGTTTTTGCAAATCATCTACTAATATATTTATATAAATTTGTTCGCAATAACTTGTTTGACTATTGTAATTATAAGTATTAGCTTTTATTTTTCCATTCTTTTTTACTTTTCCTTTAGTTTTACTATATACATTGTCTAAAGATTTATTTTTTGTTATTAATTCGCAATTAACTATTTGGGAAAATCCATATTCTTTGTTTAATATATTTATTTTTTGCTTTTGTTCATCTACATAAATTCCCTTACATATTTTTTTATATCCATCTTTTAGTAGTTCGTTCTCCATATCCAATTCATCTCTTAATGTTCTTTGTTTCTTAATATTTATATTTAGTATCAATAATATTATACCTAATAAGAAAAATAATGGCATTACAAGTGTTAAAATAAAACTAAGCATTATCATTACTATAAGTATTATTCTTTTACTCTCAATTTTTTCTATCTTTTCTTTACTCCATACCTTCATTTTATCCTCCTCTTATTTATTATAAAAAGATTATAGCACTTTAAATTATACTTTTTTGTCGAAGTTTGTCGAAAATATGATTTTTTTAATTTTTTTCTGCTTTCATTATTCTTCTCATTCTTCTTATAATTTCTTCTGGAGATTGTACCTGTTGTTCCTCTTCCTTAAATAGTTCTTTATAATTATCTCTAATTGGTACTATTTTAGGGTTTCTGCTCATACTATCTGCTCTTATAAGTTTATTAGTAACCGCTTCTTGCAAATTAATTTCACTTTTTAATTCATCAATTATTTTTACAAGATGTATTTGACAATATGTATTTATTTCTGAGTATCTGCTATTCCAAAACTCATGTGGTTTTATATCAAAGTAATACGCTAGAGATTCTATTGAATATATTAACTCAACTAAATTATGAGCTGTTTTTATTTTTTCTATTATATCATTTAGGCCTCGTAACCTTGAAATCCTTGTTCTTGAAGTTGTTTCTCTGCTATTTTGCTCATTGCACTTTCTGCTGACTTTTGAACTAAATCGTTCATATTCATTGTCGATAAAGGATTTGAGGTCATTTCTTTTAATTCTTTCTTGCTCATTTTCTTTTTGAAAAAACCCTCATCATTCAATGCCTCTGCAATCTTTTCATATAAATCATTTGCAGTTATTCCTTCTAGTCTACAATCATCCATAAAGTCATATACTTCATTTGATGTCATAAATGTACTTTTGCCATCCTCATTTTCTGCTAATTTAAATATTATTTTTGACAAAGCTTCTCTATCGCATATTGAATATGCTCTTGTGAAGGCTTCTTCAAAATTTTTATTTTTTAGTAGATTAGCTATGTCTACTATTTTTCGTGTTTTTAGTACTAAATTAATTGTTTTATTTTTTATTTCTATAATCATTTTATTTTCTCTCCTTTGCAAAAGAGAGAAGGCTTATTCTGCCTTCTCATTATTTTCTTCTATTGTGCTAGCAACTTTTCTTGTTCTACTCCTAGCACTTAATGTAGAACTAAGTTGTGGGAAAGCCTTTACTTTCTTGTATTTCTGAGCTTCTATAAATTGTTAATTTTGATTTTAACATATCATCTATAGCAATTTCACTCATTCCAACATAACATGTTCCAGTAAAGTACCATGTTAATGGTTTTCCTGCCTCTGAAGCTGTGCTTTCTGGTAATTGGATTGCCCAATAGCCATTTGTTTTTGCAGTTTGTAGTGCTTTTAATTCATCATATTGGTCTTCTTTAAATAATATTTCTATTTCTAGATTTTCTGCTTTCTGTCTTCCTTCTGCCATTCTTTCATCCGGAATATCTAAAGCACTATAAGTCACTCCTTCTGGTGCTTTTAAAAATTCTGGTATACTTTGTACAAAAGCTATTTGTTTTCTTTTAGCCTGTGTTTTTAAGTCTTCTAATGTATCTGCATGAAACAATTTTGTCATTGTACTTGTTTTTGGGTCCATTTAAAATTCCTCCTATTATCTTATAAAATTAAAAGAGGCCGTTATTGAATTATAACGAACCTCAAATGTTATTGTTATACCGTATTTTTGCAATATAGGATCATACATTGCAGGGCTGGTATTTGTCCTTATAAAATTATATTCTTGAAGTTTTGTATCAACTTCATCTGTCATTTGCATGGCTTGACGTTGCTTTTCATTCCAACAAGTTATTGATATTTGGAATGTTGATTGAATTGGAAATGCATTTTCCGTTTTATTCACAGATTTTAAAGGTGTATGTAATTCTAGGCAAGGAAATTTACTTGTTGTTGTAGGATTTGTTAATATTTGCTTATATTTCAATGATTCTAGTTTTTCATATACTAAATCACTAAACTCTAATTCACTTAAATCTTTCATTTACATACCTCCTTTAACATCTCATCTAATTTTTTCTTAACTATTTCTGCATTTTCGTTTCTACTTTTAAATTCAGAATCACTTAAAAAGTGATTTGCTTTTGAGCCTACTGCAACATAGAATTGTTCTCCTTTTATGGTTACAATTGGATAACTTAATGAACTACCGACTTTATTCACAGGTATATACCATTCTGTATAGCCTGATTCGATAAAGTGTTTTGTTTTTCCTATGTGTTCTTGCTCCGCATATTGTCCGAGTTCCAAAATACTCAAACCATAAATATGATTGTCCATTTTCAGTCATAAATTTAGAAGGGTCAGCATATACACGACCGTTTCACTTCTTTAGTAGACATATCAATCATTTCTGCTAATATACCTTCTTCCTTATGTCCGTTTTTCCAATTTTATAGCATAACCTCTAATGTTTTTTAATACATCTTCAGTTGCCATCTTTGCAGTTTGCGGTAATTTTTTAATTATAGCATCTATATTTTTAAAATTATGTTTTACTTTTATATTGCAATTGAAATTTATCATTGTATTTTCTCCATTCTATATACATAAGTACTTCCTATTTTATTTTTGTCCAGTACTCTATACTCCGGAATAAACTTCTCTAATTTTGAGATATCTTCAAATGATATTCCATTACCTTTTTGTATATCATAATTTCTAGTCGTACGACCTTTATATGTACTATAATCCACTTCACCTGTGGACTTTCTATCTAACTCGTTGACATCTTGTTGCATATTTAACCAAGCCTGTACTTTATATTTCCATGCTTTATCACTCTCGCCGTGGTCTTCTATCTCTTCATATTCTGATATATATACTTTTGTTAAATCTCGTAATAACACTATTTAATCCTCCTTAATCCAGATTTAATAATATCATTTCTTAATTTATCTATAATGTCTTCAAATGATGTTGAAATAGAACCTTCATTTCGACCTGTTAAGCCTTCTGCTCCCCTTGAAAGATATATTGCTTTTGTTGCTTTCTTTATATATGGAAATAATTTTTCATCATTTTTTTGTCTATTAGAAATATCAGAGGCAATAGAAGTTACTTCCTCTAATATTTCACTTAGAACTTCTTTGTCGTCTTTATAATTAGCTCCTAAATCTGCTATTATTTTATCTATATTACTGGTTTCTGCCACTTCTATTACCTCCTAATTCTAAGCCATTGAAGCAATTGTTGCTATTCCTGCTTTTTTAGCCTTATTTGCTGAATCAACTTCAACAATTACTATTTTTTGTCCAGATGTTGCTGTGATTTCGTCTGTTCCATTCCAAGCTGTGTATCCAGATGTGCAAACTGCATCATATCCTGGTATTGTTGGATTAGCTGCTGTTTTATATTTATAACTGTTTCCTGTAGATAGTGATGGTGTAACAGTTATTTTTGTTTTTCCTGTTGTTGTTCCTGCTTCTGATTCTACAGTTAATTCTGTAAGTTTAGCATCTGTTACATAGAATATAGTATCTTCCATTAATGCTTTTGTTCCTTTATATAAGAAATCTTCTAATGCTACAGCATCATCGAATGGTACTTTTTCTGCTCCATATTCTGATACATAGAATGGTTGAGCTATAGCTCCATCCATCATTACAACAGCTTTTACACCTTCTGGTAATCTTGTTGCTTCATAAACTCTAACAGAATCATACATACCAATTGCTTGTTCCTTTGGATCTGTTCCGTTTGGTAAATCGTCAAGAATTTTTTTCATTCCTTTTCTGTATTCGCTATCAACAACAATTACTAATAAATCTGATTCTATTCCATCAATAAAATCATTTCTTAATGTTCTTGCTTTTTGTAACAAAGTATCAATTGTATCTTGAATATTGTCTTTTGCTTGTACTTCTGTTCCTTCTAATACTTTGGCAAAAAATTCTCTATCTAAGTATCTTATAATAGCTGATTGATGATTTACTTTTCTTTTTTCAGCCATACCATCAATACCATAAAGTTTTACGTCTTTTCCTTGTAGTTCTTCTACAATTTCTTTATCAGTATCTATAACAACTTTTACTGGTTTAGCTTTTACTTTATCTCCTTTACCAGCTGCTCTTGCAGTACCTTTGTCTTTTAATTCTGCATTTACAAATCTTTTGTATTCAATTACTCCACCTTCTGGATTTCCTGAACCATTTTTTGCTTTGATTTGTTCTGATATTGCTCTTGATGCAACATTTTCTAGAACTCCACTTAATACTTGTTTTAAATTATCTTTTGTTTTACCATCTTGTAGCATTATGTTTAATGCTTCTTGTGTAATTTCTCCCATTTTTTATTCCTCCTATTTTTTAATAACTTGATCTAGCTATTGATTTGCTTTTTGTATTATCAATACCTGTTTTTTGTATTGGAGTATCTTCTTTTAATCTTTCATTTACAGCTTTTTCAACAGCTTTATTAAAAGCATTTGAAACTTCTTCTATTTTTGAATTAATTTCTTCTGCCTTAACTGTTTCAAAATTAAAGAAAGTCAATAAAGATATATCCAATCCTTTTTCACTTGCTATTTTTGTTGCTTGTTCTTTTAATTTATAAGCATTTAATTCTGCAAGTGCTTTTTCTTTGTCTGTTCTTTCTTTTTGTGCTTGATATTCAAGTTTTTGTTCTTTGTTCATTTTTGCTAACTTTTCAGCTTCACTTTTTTCACTGTTCATCATTTCTTCCCAGTTTGTTTTTGCTGTGTTTATAGCTTTTTGAACTCTTTTGTCAAATTCTGCTTGATTCTTTCCATCTTTCAGAAAATCATCAAATGTAACAGGATTGTTGTTTGCTCCTGTATTGTTTTGGTTATTTGCTCCCACTGATTCATTATTTGCCCCAGTATTAGCATTATTTGGATTATTATCTTGTCCTTCCATTCTTTACTCCTTTTGCCCCAGCCATTGCTAAAAGCCCCAGCCATTGCGAATTTGTATTCTGTTGTTCTTTATAGCCTGCAATCAGTAAAAAGGCATAAAAATAAGAGCTAGTCGACTTAGCTCTTAAATATTGGTATATAGGTTAGGATTTGCACCTAACATAGAGTGCCAGCGTACACTCCTACGCCACTTCTGATAACGGTTACAACTGCATTTTATTCGATTCGGATATTTCTATCTCACTTAGCGTCTACCTATTCCGCCACTATATACATATATAATTTTAAAATGTTAATAACTTATTTATTTTTTTCTTTAACATTAAGATATATTGCATATCCTATTATTCCTATTAATTCTGTTAATATTGTGGCTATTACTCCACACCAAAATGGATTTATATACATATTTTATCCTCCTTTAATTTTATTTAAATCATATCATTAAACAATAAACCAAATAAATCGTTCTTTGAAATCTTTATTTGTGATTCAATTGTGTTTCTTTCTTCTAATGACATCTTATCAATTATTTCTTTAGCTACGATATCTAATGATTTTTCTACTGCCTCATTAAATTCTTCTTCAGTAAACCATCCTTTTTGTATCATTACTCTTGCTAATATATTTAAAATTGCACTTATTTGAAGATTTGCTCTAATATCTTTATTTGTCTTTAAGTATTCAATAATTTCTTTATCTGACATTTACTATCCCTCCATAATAAAAGCACCTACTTTTTAAAGTAAGTGCTAAAATTTGATTCTCATCATTTCATTGTAATATTTTTCCCATTCTTCATATTCTTCTATGATTTTCTTTGGTGTATTTTCTTTCCATTTCCATGGTTTTTCTTCTCCTAGTGTATCTATTTGCCAATCCGTCCAAGGGTGTTCCATAGGCATCATATTAAATCATCCCTTTCATAACTTCTATTATGTTTTTGCTTAATAATGAAGCATTTTCTTTATTAGCATAATAATCTGCAAATGCTTCTGCAATAATTTCTTGTCCTCTTTCTTTATATGCATATCCTGAAATATTCCTTATTAGCAAATCTTTTTCTTTTATATCATTTACACCTATTTTATTCAAGGCTTTATTTAATATTTTATTTACTGTTATATTATTTTCGCTATCAAAAACTATTGCATTATTATTGTTATGATTTAATTTTTTTATTATTTCTGTTACTGCTATATGTCCTGTTTCATGTATTGACATATCTTTATAAGTTGTGTTGTTAGGATGAAAATGCTTCTTAACATCCATTTCATATAATTGTTTTGGAACTTTACCATTATAAAATTTATTTTTATTTATATACATTACATATGTTCCATCTTTTTGTAATTCTACTGCTAGTCCACCATTTGGATGGTCTATTTCTTTTATTTCTTTAATCTTTCCTCTTATATTTGGAAAATCATTATATACTCTACTCATATTGTTTAATAATTCTTTTAAAACTTCTTTATCTATATGCCTTGTATTCATTTTTTTAATATTGTATTTTTCTTTTATATCTTTTTCAAATTTTGTATCAAATATATTAAATTGTTTTTCTGTTTCTAACTCAATATGCTCATTATTAGAATTATACACAATTGTACTTCTACAATAGTGAAAGTGATGTTGTATTGGTGGGAGATTTAAGCCTAGTACTAATCCATTGCATCTAATTCTTTGTACTGTTAATTCTTTTTGTGTCTCACCATAATATCTATCAAATACATTTTCTTTGTTAATATAAAACTCTTGATTATTTAAACTATCACACATTAAAGTTGTTTTATCATCTTCTACTGCAATAAATCTAACTTTTGAATTATCTTCTGTTACTTCTTTTATTCCTTCTGCTTTTGCTAGATTATTTAAGCCAATCATTTGTAAATCTGCTGCACCTGATATTTTGCCATTATTTATATTAAGTTTTTGATTGTTTTGCCTATTTATTATTATTTGAAACTCATTAGAATCAATTTCTAGGCTTTTTTGTTGTTGTATATTTAAAATTAATTGTTTATATATTTGTTGTGCATTATATTGTATTGTTGCTTCAATATACTGTTTCCAATTAAAGCCACTATAATTTGGTTGGTCTAATAATGCAAGAAATAAAGCCATCGTTAATATTGATGGCTTTTTCTTTTTGTTTACCTCTTGTTGACCCTGTTCGTAATAATAATTGGCATCTTCATACATTATTTGTGTTTCTTGCTCTGCAAGTTTGTTTTGCTCTTCTACATATGAACTGTAAATAAGTAACTCTAGTATTTCACTATTCTTTACTCTTGTTCTCTTATAAATATTGTTTGCTAATACAGTAAAATAGCTATTATTCTTTAATAAGCCTTGTTCTTTCCATTGTTCTATATATGTATTTATTCTTTTTTTAGTTTTATTATCAGCAATATTATAGATGTTTTCGGTTGTAAAATTAAATATATCAAAGATTTCTTGAAGTCTGTTCTGTGTTTGTTTTGATGTTTTATTATATAGTTGTTTTAACTGTCTCATATAATTATCATGTACTTTCCACATATAAAACACCTCTATTCTTTATTGATTTGCTTATTACCAACTTTTGTTTGCTCTTTCTTGTTATCTGCTGTTAGTTTTTGTGCTTTTTGTTGATCCGCCAAATCAGTTACTTTATTATCTTGATTGTTTTCTTTATTGTCTTGATTTTTTCCTGCTTGTCCTATCATTTGCATTTGTTGTAAATTCTTTTGAATATTCTCTTCATTTTGTTTATCCATTTCTGCAAGTTCTGATTCTGCATCTAATCCAAATGGTAAATGACTTATAATTGATTTATCACTTACCAATCCTCTTAATTTTAACCAAGCAGTTGTAAGACTTTCAGTATCTGTAGGTAAATTACGTATTAATATAACATCTATATCTCTAAAATCATATTCTTTACCTTTCTTTAGATTTATTCTTGCTGTTATCATCTCCCACATTCTTAAGTATTCTTTTCTAAATAAATGATGTGCTTGTTGTAACACTTGTTCTAAAGGAAAAAACTTTTTTTCTAAGGCTGCTGCATTGTCTGCATTTGTAAAACCTTGATCTGTTACATTTGGCACTCCAGAAATCATAAGTGCCATATCTAAGCATGTTTTTTTATGATTTTCTGATGCAGTATCATTTATATCCTTTATTATCCAATCTATGTCTCCATCCTTATCTGGAGTATAAAATACTTTTGCATTTAAAACAGCCTCATCTTCTTGTACTCTTGCAGGATTTTTTGTCATTATTATATTTCCATTCTTATCTTTTTGTTCTTCTCCTTTGTCATTTACTAATGGTATTAAGGGGTCGTTTGTTGGAGAAAATCCTGTTACTTTTAATTTTGCATTATCGTTATAATCAAAAATATTAGCATTATTCTCTATTACTTTTTCATTTTTGTTTATTAAAGTTACAACATTTTCAAAAAATGACATTCCATAAGGGTTTTCTACTGCAAAACAAGGCAAATCAGTCCATCTTACTGGTTTGTCGCTACCGTCTACCTCTTCAAACTTATATTCAGAACTCTCGGTAATAGTCTTTTTTTCTATTCCATCAACAAATTGCTTTTTATAGTCTTTTGTTATTATTTCTAAATGTGTTTCAATTCCACCTGTTGTTGTATTTTCGTACCAGCACCTTAATAATCCTACTTTTGTGCTTGGTACATCATAGTTCCATATAGCTACTGTATTCAAGCTTGAAACATTGGCATATACTTCTTCGTTACTCTTATTTTCATACACCAATCCATAACATGCTCCAGTTGTAATATAATCAAGTACACAGTCATAAAAAAAGCTACCATTGTCATTATATTTTGCAATATAATCAATAATAGCTTGATAGTCTTCTGGATCATTCTTCTCTCCAAAAATCCTTTTAAATATTCTATTTAAAATTCCTTTTTGAGTTTCATTTATGTTCTTAACTTTAAATTGAGGCTCTTTTCCTCCAAAATATCCACTTGCAATAATACTTATATAATATTCAAGCGCAACAACAACATCCTTTTTATCATATTTTCTTGTAAATCTATCTTGTAAATATTTTCTGTGCATAAATATTGGTAATGCTTTTCCCCATAATATACTTATGTTTTGGTTTATATTTTTTTCGCTTAAAAAATCATCTTTATATTGTATTTTTTCTACAAAACTCATTATTTTTCTCCTTTACATTATATTGTTATAACCAAATTGTAATTTCTTTTGATTTATATATTTTTCCACTGCATATCTCATTGCATCCATCAAATGATTAAAATCATCTATTGGTCTATTTATTTTGTTTCCAAACTTGTCTTCATCCCAAGTATAATTGCTTATTTCTGTTATGAAATTTACACATTTAGGATGTATTATTATTTCAAAATCTTGTATAAATTGAATACCATTGTTTATACTGTCTTTTCCCTTTAACGCTCCTGTAATATGTCTTAAACCTAATCCCCTTAATTCATCTATTGACTTTGGTTCTGCACTATCTGCTGTTATTTTTTCTTTTGAATAACCCATCTGATTTATTTTGTCATATATTACTTTGTTACTCATTCCTTTTTGATATATTTCATCATATACATAAATCTTTTTGTTTTTTAAATCTATTGCACCACAAAATAGTGCTGTTGGGTCGTTTGTATAACCAAAGTCTAATCCCAAAGCACTATCTAAGTTTCTTATTGTATTTAATTCAAATTTTTCTTCTTTCCAATTTTCATATACTAATCCATCAACTATACCCCAGTTACCTAATCCTGCAACTTGATATCTTCTAGGATTATTTTTCTTCATTCTTTCAAATACTTTTTTATCTGCTTCATCTAGCCACTCGTTACAAAGATAATTTGTTGTCATTGCTAATATATCATCATCTTTAACATCAAAAAATCTTTTCTTAATCCAATGATGTTCATTCCAAGGATTTAATGTTATTGTTATTTGTTTAAATAATCCTTCTGGTACTTCTCCGTCTTATACTTTCATCTATTACATCAAAATCAGATTCTTTTGTTATTTCGTATGCTTCTTCAATCCATAACCAACATAAAACACCAATATCTACTGATATTGATGTTACTTTTAATGGGTCATCTAAACCTCTAAAATATATTTTCTGTCCTGTTGGCTTATACGTCATTTCTAATGGACTTTCTTTTATTTCCCAAAAACTATCTACTTGTAATCTATGTATTGCCCACTTTAATTCTGTAAAACAACTATCTTTTAATGTTCTAAATGTTTTTCTAATTACAAGCGTATTAGCTTCTTTATATTTCATCATGTTGCTTATTATCCATAATGCTGTTGTCTTTGATTTTTTACTTGCTCTTGAGCCTTTACACACCCTATATCTACATTTGCAATGCCAATATTCTGCATAACCTTTTCCAACTATACTTTGTAATGATATGTTATTTACTTGTTGCTGTGTATTTTTATTTATTATTTTATTTTGTAATATCATCTGTTATCACCACTGGTATATTTCCAGCCACTTCAACCTTTTCTTTAAATGTACCATATCTTTTTCCAAGTAGTTCTGCACATTTTGTTCTATCTTGTAATGATGCATCTAATCCAAACTGGTCTTTTTCTTCTCCTCGCATTACTTTTGTTAAGTATTGTAATACTTCTTCTTGTGAGGCAATTCTATTATTTTCTAATTGTTGTAATCGTTCTTGAATGAAATAGTTAAGTTTGGTTAAGTTTTCTGCACCTATATTCTTTGCTGTCTTAGAACTATACCCTGCTCTCTTTGCACTTTCTGTTGCATTCGCAGTTTCTATATAATAATCTATAAATCTTTTTTGCTTTTCTGTTAATTTATTATAATCTTTTTCATCTTCCATCTGCCTCACTTCCTTTTCTGTGTTCTTTTATTAAGTATTTCATTACATCTATTTTGTTATAACATTCTTCTTTTTGCTTATATCTATCTTGTAATTCAAATTCATCTGTTTCTTCATTGTATATTTCTACTTGTTCTCTTTTTAATATTTGGTATTTAGTGCAATATTTACAATTCTTTTCACTATAAAATTGAAAACTATTTATTTTATATATTTGTCCTTTTATAGATAAAGCATATAATAATTTATTTATGTTTTTATTTATGTTCATTTTTTTACCTCGAAATATTGTTCTACTATTTCATGAATAATGTCATAAGAATTTGCTACTATGTCTGCAACATCTTCTTCTGTATATTGTTTATCACAATGTGTTATATAATTATCAATATAGCAATGTGTTAATTCATGAATCAAAGTAGCTTTCTTTCTATCTGCTGGCAAATCTTCATCTATATATATTTTTTGTATATCACAATATGTAATACCGTAGTATCTTGTGTCTATTGATTTTAAGTTTTCTTCTTCATTTGCTCTTCTAATATTTTGCATATTTTTTATTGATTCTTGGGATGTTTCAGTTATTCTCCATTCTCTGTTGTTTATTTTGAATTTCATTCTTTTTTTCCTTTCTTGGTCTATATCTAAAACAATAGTCATAATGCTTGCACTCATCGCATCTTCTTTGCATACAATTTGCATAGTTAATTTTCTCGCTCATAATACACACACTTTGTACATATTACATCTCCATTTTGAAAAGCTCTTATTTCACAATCGTTCTTTGTTTTATTTTTGCATCTTGAGCAGTGTTCTTCTTTGTATTTTTTTATTCTTTCTTGATTAGTCATATGTACATCTCCTTTTATTTTATTTTTTACATATTTCGACAAAATTTTTGTTTTTGGTTTGATATAATTTCTTTTGAGCCTGAACATTATTTTTACAAAGAAAAGGAGGTGTTGTGTTATGACTTCAAAAGAAGATATTTCTTTACAATTAACAAAAACTATTATTGAAAACTCATCTTTAGCCAAAATGCCTGACCCAGCTCATGTAGTTTATGATATGTACAATGCAATTTATAACAATATTGAAACTCATGATCAATAAATAATTTCAGCTATATCACACATAGCTTTAACATTACATACAATTTGTTCAGGCTCATTATTATAATCCATTCCTTGATTTATTTTCTTTTCTAAACCATCATTTATTCTATTTAATCTTTTCATTTCATCTAATAAATAATCTCTTATTTCCATATCTTTTCCTCTTCTCTTTTATTTATAAACACTACGAAATATGTAAGTTATATATAATTGCACTCTAGAACTAAACGGCTTATACTTCATCTAATAGATTACTTTTTGCCACTCTGCTCTCTATATATGTTTACATACTTCGCACTATTTACAAATATTAATTAGAACTCGCTAGGAAAGTTCTGTAAAAGTTTATATAAAAAAATAACTTGAAAGGAGGTCTGCCATATCAAATAAACATAACAAACTTTATATTATCAGTTACCTAGCATACTGGTAATAACTAATCTACTAATTCCCAATCTTCTGCTAACATATCAGCTTGACTTGCTAACCAGCCTAATTGGACTCCTGATGTTCCTACAAATGCTATTGCTTTGTTTCCTATTTCATCATGTTCAGCATTTATTATTTCATTATTAGTGTTTTTATAACTTATACAAGTTGCAAGTTCTATATATTGATTTTTTCCATTCCAACCTTGCCTTTGTACTCTTTTTTCTTCTTTTAATAATTGTATTGCTTTTCCAAAATCCATTTTCTATCTTCCTTTCATAACATAATAAAAAGAGCAAATACAAAAAGGGGCTTGTACTTACTCTTTATTTTCTACTTACATTTCTCTTGATTATATAAACCTATTAAATAATAGATTTTTTATACTATAAAAAGAGAGAGACATTCATCTCTCTCCTTTTTTGTTGTTACTTACCGTCACGTCCTGGTCTATAATCGCCCAAAGCCGCTCCCTGTGCACCAGTTCTGGTGTTAATGAAGTAATGATCACCCGTATCAACGTCTTTAACGTTGTACTGCGTAAATGATTCATCCTGCTTCTGGCCGTTCTCCCAGCTTACGGTAGTATCGCCGTACTTACCATCATATCTTCCTGTCTCCGAATGTCTGTCTGCCATAATAAGCACTCCTTTAAAATATTATTCAATCTTACGATTGTGCTAATATTATATCACCCTTTTTGTATTATGTCAACAGTATACAAATATAAAAAGAATAGACATTTAAAACATCTATTCTTCTCAACTTAAATAAAAATTATAAGGGGCTTTATTTTTAATTTTTGTCGCATTGGGTTTGATATTTCTATCTGCAACTTTTTATAATTTTTCTATTATAATTATATAATATTAGAAACGAAATTTTAAATACAATTTATGCGAAATTTTAGCGAAATTTTAACGAATTTTATGTGTTTAATACCTCTAACATGTCCTTTAAAGCTACATCTCTTATATTTTGTAATTGTTTTATTGACAAATACTTTGGAAATTCATTTTCATACTCTTTTGCAACTCTTTTCCAATCTCCTTTTTCACTGTCTATATAAAATTTATTAATTACAAAACGTTGTTTTTCACTAAGTATAGTTAATAAATTTTTAACTCTTACTATTTTTTTATTTAATATATTTTCTTCTGCTTCACATTCTATAATTTTTGAATTTATATACTGTCTATCAAATTTATTTATATGGTTTAATTCATTTTTATAATTAGCAACTGTATTTGATACCTTATCAGATATTTTATTTGTATTACTATGTATACTATCATATGCTTGTCCAGCTACTTGCATATTTTCTATTATTTCATTTTCTGTATCTTCATATACTGTTCCTGCATAACATAATTGCTCTTGATATCCTTCCTTTTTTAATTGCACTTCTGTTAATTTTGCCTCATTTTTTTTATGATTTCTTAGCATTATTTCAACATCCTCTTTTATGTATTTACTCATTAGTATACCTCCTCATTAAATAAATAATATATTTTATAATGTTTTCTTACCGTGTTATTTTTCTTTAATGCTCTACTCATTTCTCTTGCTGTTAAATTTAAAAACTTTACCACTTCTTGCAATGTCCCTACTCTCATACATTGCTCATTATTCTTTATATCGTATATTCCATATATATTCATTTGTATTCCTACCTTCTATATTCTTCTTTTAGCCTTTTCTTAATTAGTTTTAATGCTATCTCATAAGCATCATTTTCGTCTTTTAGGTTATTTTCATCTTGCCTTAATACTTTTATTGTCTCTAGTAAATTATTGTTTAAATTTATCTTTTTCTCTATTAATTCTTTTGCTTTTAATAGATTTTTTATTGTTTTAGTCATTTGTATCACTCCGCTTCTTTTGCTTTATTTTCAAAATATTGTTTTATACAATTTAAGCACTTTTCACAATGCCCATCTATATAATTATCTGCATAGCAACCTTCCTTTGTACAAAATTCATCTACTGTTAATTCATCTTCAATAAACTCTGCCATTAAATCAATTTGTTTGTCTTTATTTTGTAATTGCTTGTTTAATCTTGAAAATTCTTCCTTATATAGACTATATTTTTGTAATTTTTTAACTTCCTTTACTCTGTTTCTTAATTTTCTTAATAATTCATCATTATGTTTCTTTAATTTATCTATTTGCTCTTTATGTTCTTTTAATGCTTCTATTGCTTGTTCTTTTGTCATATGTTAGTCCTCCTCTGAGTTATCTAATATAAACTGTTTTACTGTTTGTCCAGTATATTTATATGCTCTATCATCTATATATAATTGTGCTGGTAATTTTCTATTTGTTACACCTATATATTTCAAATCATTCCAAAATGTTTTGTCATTACTTATACTTATTGCTTCACACCAAAATCCTTGTTTATTCCACCAATTTATTATTTGTATTGGTTCTCTTGTAGAACATATAAATATTGGTATTTCTAATTTTTGTAATAATAACATTAAGTCTAATACTTCCTTATTATATTCATCATATATACTTCCATCTTGCCAACCTTTTGAATATTTATGTATTACACCATCAAAATCAAAACATACTGCATGTCCTTTATTTAATTTTAAATCTAAACTTTTTTCTTTTATTTCCATCCTAATTCCTCTACTTTCTTATTTATTGCTTGTAGTTCTTGCATAGTAATATCTATGTCTAATTCTGCTTTGTCAATTAAGCATATTTCTTTTGTATATTTATCAAATATGATATTTTTATTTTCTCCTTTGTAAAATACGGTTTCTTTATCGTCTGTCCATAGTTCATATCCTAATTCTTTAAACATCTCATCAGCACTCATTTTCTTCTCTCCCTTCTAGTAGTTCTTGTAAGACATTTATTGCACCTACAGTTTCATAGTGTTCAACTGTATACAAGTTTTTCTTTAATTCTTCTATCTTGTCTTTTACTTTTTGAACTGGAATAACTTGACTTTTTATTTTAACTTCTTGTGCTTTCAGATTTTCAATTTTCCCAGTATATAACATATAATACTTCAAATTTAATTCTTCATTCTCTTTTAATACTCTTTTATAATCTGATAAAATATGTTCTAATGCTTCTTTGTCTTTATTGTCTATTGAATAATCATTATTAAATTTTGTTGTTATCAATTTTGCTATTCTTGCTATATCATTCATGCAATTCCATTTTCTTACTAGCTTTCCATCTAAATTATATTGATTAACCCTTTTTGCTCTCTTGTTTTTTTCACCTTTAATTGATGATTTGCATAGACCATGTTGTTTTGCATGTATTTTATTTTCATTATTAGTAACCCATTCTAAATTTTCAATTCTATTGTCTGCTTTATTACAATTTATGTGGTTTACTTGTGCCTTATTTTTAATATTAGGTATAAAAGTCATTGCAATCAACCTATGTACTCTAATAGTTTTTGAAGTTTTTCCATTAGTAAGTTGAGTTATTAAATATCCTTTATGATCTTTATATTGTTTAATTATTTTTTTCTTTGTATTTCTTATTCTTCCTAAATTACTAACCTGATACAATCCATTATAGTTAATCGCATCTTTCCATTCTTCAATCATTCAATCATCTCCTCAAATATGTGGAATATGCTGATAATTTATTGCCTCAAATCCTGCTTGTGTTCTTTCATATACTGCTACTGTTTTGCCTGTGTATTCGCATTTCTTTTTATCTACAGTTTTTACATATCCCATTTTTTCTAATTCTGTTAGTCTTGGTGCTGTATAATTTCTTTCTGTACTTGGTATAAATCCTAAATCAAATAATTCTACTGCTAATTCCTTTGCCGTTTTAGGCTTGTCTAATCTATTTAAAATTTGTATATATCTTATTTTTGTTTTATCTTGTATGTCATTAAAACTCATTTGTCTTGTTTTAAATGTTATTGTATTCATTTGTTTATCACTTCCTCTACTTAAATCTTTTATCTATACTCATTAAATCTATAAATAATTGGTCTTGTTCTTCATCTGTTAATAAATAATACTCTTTACTATTTTTACAATCTGATATTATTGAAATTTTTTTTCTTGCATTTTCTGCTTTGATTTGCTCGCTATATTTATTAAATAAATATAAATAAATATTATTATCATTATTGTTTGTGTCCCTAGTATGTCCCAAGTCTGTCCCGAACTATGTCCTCAAGTATGTCCTTTTTTTCTAATATAGGTTGATATTTACTGTAATTTACAATACTTATAAGAGTTTTTCTTGTGTCCCTAACTTGTACTATCATAGTGTCCTGCTCTAGTTGGTTTAAATAATCACTTACTTTATGTCTTGACCATCTCCACCTTTCTGCTAATTGTTTTATTGATGTTAAAGTTTGTCCTCTTTCTATTTCAATAAAACCGTTTTCAAAAGGTATTTTTTTGCTCTTATGATTAACTGATAATAATAAATCAATCCAAGCACTTCGTTTATCGAAAGGCTCTTTATCTTTCCAAATCCAACTATTTTTAATTTGTCTATAAATTCTTATCCAGCCTTCCATATCTTCTCCTTTCGTATAATAAAGGGCTAGTTTACTGTCTAGCCCCTGTTGTCTTATAAATAACTTTTTCCTATTAATTTTATAAATTCTTCTCTTGTATGATTTTTTTCATATTCTTTTTGACATTCCTGTTTTAATTTCAAATCCAACTCATGTCCATATTTTCCATGTACTCCGTATGTTCCTCTATGTTCTAAATATGTTAGCCATACTTTGAATCCGTTTTGCTCTGATATTTTTCTTTTTCCTGAGCCAAAATATATATGATGTTCTTCTAGTCCATAAGTTTGTTCACTAACATAGCTTTCTTTTTTGTTTTGTAAAATTGATTTCATTTCTTATCCCATTCTTTCAACAAACTATTTATTTCTGCATCTGATTTGGTTTCTATTCCATAAGCCTTACAATCTTGAACTACACCATCTATTAATCTTGACATTTGCTTTGAATTAAAAGAACTTGAACCGTAATATGCATTTATTATTTTAAATTCTGTATTTCCTATATATGTTGTATCAGCTATCTCACAGAACCAAGCAATTCCTTGTGCTACCCACATTTTTTCAAATGTTTTGATATTCTCTGTCTCTATTCTAAATCTTCTAAATATTCCTAATTCTTTTACCCTTCTTTTGTATTCCTCTATAGTATCTATTTCTGATAAATCACATAATTCTTGCAAAAGTTTCCAAAAATAATTATTTGCATTAGTTGTTCTTTTTTTTATGTATTTCTTTGCATCTATTTTAAGTTTTAAACCTTTTAGTTGTTCTATATCTGATAACTTGTCCTTTCCATCAATTAGAAAGCTTATTTTTGGTTTTCCAGTCTTATAATCTATGTTTATTTCTTCTAATGTTCCTGTAGTTTGCATTTAACCACCTACTTTTTTTCAGCTAATGCATCACATATCATTTTATAATCTTTAATCTTTATATCTTCTATCTTTGCATAATTAAATCCAGCTAAAACTATACTTACTATTGCATCTGATATCTTGTAATTTTTAATTGCTTTATTTAATGCATTCACTTTTGTTTCATCTATTTTATTTTCTTTTTCATTTTCTTCTTGTGCTTCCTTACTGATATCTGCACCTTCACTGTCACTATATATGCTTTCATATGCTAGTCTTGAATTTTTTAGTACAACTCTGTCAAAACATCTCTTTAAAGCCATTGCATATGGGTATGAATTTTTGCAATTTGTTTTACTAACTTCTCCTACTTCATATAACCCTTGTTCTTTATTTATATATGTATATACTAACGTATCATTGTATCCATCTTTGTCTATAATTACACTTTCTGGATTAAATCTTTTTGTATCTTCTAATTTGTCATTTATTTTCAAACACCCTGTATGGCTTATTATCAATCCTGTATATTGCATTTTACCTGTTTTTGTTTCATTCATTAATATCCAAAAATCTGCTTCTGTTAATCCGTATTCTTTTTTATCTATAATTTCTATTGCCTTTTTTCTTGCGGATTTATATTTATCACTTTGCAATACTGGAATATTCTTACCTTGTTTTGTCGAATATTCTTCTTTTTGTTCATTAAACATTTTCTAGCTCACACTCCTCATTAATTAATTCAAATACACTTGGTTCTTCTACTTCCTTTATTTCTTCTTCAATCCAATTTCCACTGAAAAACCAATCAATTGTACTTTCTATATTTTCTATTTGTTCTTGTGTCATTTCTCCATTTTTGCCTTTTGGTGTTACAGTTATTCCCAATCTATTAAGTACATATCTTTCTGCTTCTTCTTTATAAACTACTTCATCAGTAGTTATATTTCTATAACATTTCATTTTAATTCTCCTTTGACATTTCTATTTATTTGTGCTAATATATAAATAGATTCGTTTATTTAAGTGTCTATGAACTAGTTTGATTTTAGTAGGTCTACTAGTTCTTTTTTATTTAATATAGTTCTTATTTTATTTTTTAGATTTTCTGTATTGTTGTAATCCTGTTCTTGTAAGAGTTTTTCTATTGCTAATAACTTTCTATGATGTTTATAATTTTCTAAATGTTCATCTTCTATTTCTGCTCTCAAACTTTTTTGACTTATTTCTAGTCTTTCTACTTTTCTTTCTGCTTCTTTTAATGCTTTTCTACTTTCATCAACTAAACTTTGTAATTCTTTTATCTTCTTAAACATTTCTTACACTCCTTTCCTTTTAATTTTAATTTTGCCAAAGTAATTATGTGCCAGTAATAACACTTATCTAACTTGTCCATCTTTTTGTACTCCTTTCTTGTAAAATTTTGTAAATTAATGTATAATACCCTCGAAAGAGAGGTTATTATTATGGATAAAAATTCTAAAAAAATATTAAAATATTTATGTAAAAACAAATTAAATCATTATAATCTTATTAATCTTTCAAAAGTTTTCCCTGATATTCCTAAAGACCATTTAATTGAAATCGTGCATTCACTTTATAAAGAGGATCACATTAAATATGTTAGTGATTCTTCTATAAAAGTAACTAATAAAGGTATAACTTATATTTCAGTAGTTCGTAATGCTTGGATTTCTGAACATATCATTGAGACTTTAGCATTAATTGTCGCTTTTATCGCATTAATAGTTTCTATTGTTGCTCTTGTTAGGACATTTTAATAATAGCTACCAAAATAGTAATCATTACTATTATTGTTGCTGTACAAAAACCTAATACAAAAGGTCTAAAGCAATGATGTTCGTTATCATAATCTATAAAATCTGAAATAAATAACTCAATTTTGTCTATAATACTTAAATTTTTATCTTTCATATATCTCCTCCTAGTATGTCATTCCCTGTAAGAACATCCAGTAACAAAATGTTACTCCTGCTAACCACATTGATGTATATGCTACTGCTTGTCCTAATCTCATGTAAACTTTGTTTTTGTCTATTCTGAAATTCTTCCAACTTCTTTTCATTTGTTTCCCCCTCCTTTATCCTAAAATTAATTTTTAACTATTTTCACATTTTGACAATAACTTTAAATATTTTTCATTTAATTTCTCATATTCTTCTTTTGAAACTGAATCATCATCTATTGCTATTTTGTAATATCCACCTTGTGTCATAAAGTGTTTTAGTTGATT
>ULXN01028847.1_pt1 | contig 24995 bp, 11 predicted proteins | sample 1961311 | NCBI WGS metagenome assembly ULXN01 (sample SAMEA4835839, study PRJEB28245) | human gut metagenome | biome: gut microbiome; material: fecal sample | place: Denmark | collected 2008 | reverse complement strand
GGAGCAAACCCCGGCCCTGCGCCGGTTCGTCTCAAGATTTATCACCTGCAAGGTGTTTTGAATAGAGAAAGAACAAAGGAGGAAACATCACATGAGAGTTACCAAACGCCTGATGGCCGCGCTGCTGGCGTGCCTGATGCTGCTGTCTCTGCTGCCGGTTCCGGCCTATGCGGCAGACGACGGGCGCATCGCCCTGCTGGCCGTGGCCCAGGACGGCTATGTCATCGAGCCGGAGTATATCGGCTATCATGACGGCGACACGGTGAAGGACGTGCTGAAAAACAGCGGCCACACCTTCTCCGGCATCGACAGCGGGTTCATCACCGCCGTGGACGGCCGGACGGACAACTATTCCCTGCACTACGACGGCGACGGCTATGCCCTGGACGCCTCGGCCAAGGGACTGACGGCCATCTGGTTCACCACCAATGCCAACCAGAGCTACGGCGAGAATCTGCTGCACCTGGCAGAGCGGATGGCGGCCTACAACACGTCCACCAACGGACTGAAGGACTACGCCGCCGCCAAGGAGGCCTATGACGCCGCCCACAGCGGCTTCTATGCCGCCGCCAACGCCGCGGCGGCCCCCCTGCGCACCGCCCTGGAAAACGCCATCGAAAAGTTCGAGACCTTCCAGGCGGGCGACCGGGTGACCGTGACCATCGCCGCCACCCAGGACGGCAATGCCGTGACCCCGGCGCAGGCCACCTTCACCAGCGAGTTCGGCACCGTGACCACCGTGAAGAACGCCGGTTCCGTGCAGCTGGTGCCCGCCACCTATCAGTTTGACCTGTCCGACGGCGGCATCAACCACGTCCGGGGCACCGTGGAGGTCACCGCCCAGGGCGCAGCCGTGTCCGCCCCCCTGCCCTCCGGTAAGTGGATCAAGGAGCTCCGCCTTGGCATCGACAACCAGTGGAAGGACGGCGAGGACGTCCCCAAGCTTGACGAGACCGACGGCGGCGCCACCTCCTGGGTGCCTGACTATTCCTATGGCACCCTGTATCCCTACATGGTCCCCGGAGACGGCATCGGCACCGCCGAGGGGCAGATGAACGTCCGGGTATACCTGGCCGGGGTGGAGACCCTGCCCAAGTACGCCCGCTCCTGGCAGAGCAAGGCCACGGCGCTGAGCCGGGTCCTTCCCGGCAGCAGCCTAGAGGGCGGGGACGTGGTGCTGGAGGCCCGGTATGCCGTGGACGGCTACGAGCAGTATCAGCCCTATACCCTGCACGTTCTGCGCACCCCCAGCCTGACGGACCTGGTAGTGTCCGACGCCTCCGCCCGGCTGAAGCTGGACTTTGACAAGAAAACCCTGAGCTATACCGTGGCCACCACAGAGGACGCGGTGACCGTTACCGCCTCCCCCCTGTGCGCCCAGGCCAAGCTGACCGTTGCCGGGAAGGCGGCCCAGGGCGGCGCTCCCGTGAACGTGACCCTGGCCGGCTGCCAGAAGAACGGCAAGGGGCAGTACATCATCCCCGTGGAGCTGACCTTCGAGGGCCGCGCCGTCACTTATACGGTGCTGGTGGAAAAGCGGGAAAGCGTTCTGGTGACCCTGGAGCATGAGCAGGATGTGACGGTGGAGCTGACCAACAACGCCGGGGCGGTGATCGCCCCCCGGCAGCAGACCGGCACCGCCGACGTGTACGCCCTGGTTCCCGGCGACAGCTACACCTATGTCTCCACCAAGAACAGCTATTATCACACCACCGCCGCCGTGAAGGCCTCCGCCGGGCTGACGGTGCAGGTGCCCACCCCCATTGTGGAGGACTGGCTCAAGGGCCTGGACGCCAAGAGCGGCACCTCCGCCAAGGCCATCCCCTATCCCATGACCCCGGCTTTCAGCGCAGGCGTCCACGAGTATGACTTCGCCGTGGAGTCCAACAACGCCTCCTTCTTCCTGAACCGGGCCAGGACAGACAGCACCTATGTGACCACCATGGTCTATTACGGTCACTATAACACCAACTTCGCCGACAAGCTGTATGAAGGCGCTGACCTCCAAGGACGATGGCTACGGCTCCGTGGCCAACTTCATGGCCGCCGGCGGCCATGGCAACTCCATGGAGCTGCAGGTGGCCCAGGCCAAGGCCGTAGGCGGCGTCACCTTCTATCAGAGCTATCTCATCTCCGCCCACCGGGTCATGACCCTGAACTCCATGAAGCTGGCGGACAACAACGGCAGTGCCCTGCCCCTGAACCAGAAGGACGATGCATCCAAGGCCTTCGACAAGCTGGTGCTGGATTACACAACGTCCCTGGGCCAGCGGGTGCCGGAGATACAGCTGACTCTGCGCCCCCTGTCCGGCTATAAGCTGGACGCGGACATGACCGTTACCGTGGCCTGCGGCGACTGGAGCCAGACCCTGACCTATGACGCGGACAACAAGCCCAACGTCCTGCGGACGGTGAACGTTCCCCTGAACGCCGCCCTGCAGACGGAGACCGTCACCGTCACCGTTTCCCACAGCGAGCCCACCTCCGTAGCGCAGACCTATTCCATCCGGATCAACAAGCTGCCGCCGGTGGAGACCACCGTCACCACCGACCCCGCCGACGCCACGGTGTTCCTGACCAGCAACGTCAACGGCCAGCGGATCCTGCCCGGCGAGACCGGCACCTATACCCTGGACACCAACGGAGCCTATACCCTGGTGGTGACCCGCAGCGGCTATGTGGGCCAGAAGCTGGACGTGATCGCCGGGGAAAACAGCAAGAACATCACCGTGAAGCTGGACAAGGCCCCGGAGAGCACCCACAACGACATTCTCCAGCCCGGCGACTGGCCCCTGTTCCGGGCGGACAGCAACAACAACGGCGTGGTCAGCGCCCCCACCCCCATCACCGCCGAGGACGCGGTGCTGGTGTGGGCCAACAAGGTGGGCGAGGGCTACGGCGCCAGCGCCGCCTCCTGCCCCATTATTGCAGGCGGGTATCTCTACGCCTATGCCCGGGACAAGCTGCTGAAGATCGACAAGGACACCGGCGCGGTGGTGGGCCAGGGTACCATGGTCACCAGCTCCTCCTTCGCCATCAACTCCCCCACCTATGCCGACGGCATGATCTTCGTGGCCCTCAGCGGCGGCCGCATCCAGGCCTTCGACGCCGAGAGCCTGGAGTCCCTGTGGGTGTATACCGACCCCCTGGGCGGTCAGCCCAACTGCCCCATCGCCTACTGCGACGGGTATATCTACACCGGCTTCTGGAACTCCGAAACCAAGCAGGCCAACTTCGCGGGCATCAGCGTTACCGATGAGGATCCCACCCAGCCCCGGGAGACCAAGCTGGCCGCCTGGACCTATACCCACAACGGGTTTTACTGGGCCGGGGCCTATGCCTGCGAAAACTTCGTCCTGGTGACCACCGACGACGGCGACAGCGGCTATACCACGGGCTACGGCTCCGTGCTGTCCCTGGATCCCAAGACCGGCGTTCTGCTGGACCAGCTGAAGGCCACCAACGTGGGCGACCTGCGCAGCAGCGTGTGCTATGACCCCGCCACCGACGCCTATTACTTCACCTCCAAGGGCGGCGACCTGTATCAGGTCCGCACCAACGAGGACGGCACCTTCGTGAAGGGGTCCCTGAACCGCCTGCACCTGGACAACGGCGGCAACGACGACAACACGCCGCCCATGTCCACCTCCACACCGGTGATCCACAACGGTCGGGCCTATATCGGCGTGTCCGGCGTCAGCCAGTTCGGGGCCTATTCCGGCCACAACATGACCGTGGTGGACCTGGAGAGCTTCTCCATCGCCTATACCGTCCCCACCCAGGGCTATCCCCAGACCAGCGGTCTGCTGACCACGGCCTATGAGGACCAGGACGGCTATGCGTATGTGTACTTCTTCGACAACTATACCCCCGGCAAGCTGCGGGTCCTGCGGGATAAGCCCGGCATGACCGAGGTGGACCACACCTACACCACCATGGAGACCTATAACGGCGATTCCGGCGAGGTCACCATCGAGACCGGGTATGTGCTGTTCACCCCCAGCGGCGCACAGGCCCAGTACGCCATCTGCAGCCCCATTGTGGACGGCGAGGGCAACATCTATTTCAAGAACGACTCGGCCTATATGATGCGGCTGAGCAGCCGCGTCACCGCCCTGGAGATCACCCGGCAGCCGGAGCGCACCGTCTATGAGATCGGCGAGACCTTCGACGGCGCCGGCATGCAGGTGACGGCCCTGCTGGCCAACGGCATGACCCAGGACGTGACGGACTATGTGAAGTTCACCGCCGAGCCCCTGACGGCGGAGGATACGGAGATCACCGTGTCCCTGGATCTGACCCGGCTGGACATCCCCGGCGGCCCCAACTGGGTTTTCTATCAGAATCGGGACGGCCAGGCCGGCCAGGAGTGGACCTGCCCCACCGGCACGGTGAACATCGACCTGAAGGACGGCCATGTGTACGGCCAGCCGGTGTGGACCTGGAACGACGATTTCAGCGCCTATGCCGAATTTGCCTGCACCGTGAATCCCCGGCATGAGAAGCTGCATCTGGACGCCCAGGTCACCAGCGAGGTCACCACCGGCAGCTCCTGCCTGGAGGGCGGCGTCCGCACCTATACCGCCAAGGTGGTCCTGGACGGCGTCACCTATACCGACGTCCGGACCCAGCCCATTCCCGCCGACGGCCACAAGCTGTCCGCCGTGGCGGAGGTCCCCGCCGCCTGCACCGAAAACGGCGTCAAGGCCCACTGGGTGTGCTCCGTGTGCGGCCAGCTGTTCAGCGATGCTGAGGGCCAGAACGAGACCACCCTGGAGGCCCTGACCATCCCCGCCACCGGTCACAAGACCCAGCTGGTGGGCGCGAAGGCCGCCACCTGCACCGAGGATGGCTACACTGGCGACGAGGTCTGCACCGTTTGCAACGAGGTCGTGAAAAAGGGCGAGGTTATCCCCGCCACCGGTCACAAGACCGAACTGGTAGGTGCGAAGGCCGCCACCTGCACCCAGGACGGCTATACCGGCGACCAGGTCTGCACCGTCTGCAACGAGGTCGTCAAGAAGGGCGAGGTCATCCCCGCCACCGGTCACAAGACCGAACTGGTAGGCGCTAAGGCCGCCGCCTGCACCGAAGATGGCTATACCGGCGACGAGGTCTGCACCGTCTGCAACGAGGTCGTCAAGAAGGGTGAGACCATCCCCGCTGCCGGCCACAAGACCCAGCAGGTGGGCGCTAAGCCCGCCACCTGCACCGAAGATGGCTATACCGGCGACGAGGTCTGCACCGTGTGCAACGAGACCGTCAAGAAGGGCGAGACCATCCCCGCTGCCGGTCACGACTACAAGGACGGCAAGTGCACCGTGTGCGGCGAGACCGATCCCAACTACAAGCCCGATGAGCCTGTGCAGCCCGAGAATCCCGGTGTCAAGACCGGCGATGAGGCTCACACCGCTCTGTGGCTGGCTGCGGCCTCCGTTTCCCTGCTGGCTGCCGCCGCCCTGCTGCTGGGCAAGAAAAAGCACCTGAGCTGACCCCAAAAAGTCAGGTAATAGCAATAGCCCCGGGACGCTATCGCGTCCCGGGGCTATTTGTTGCTTATGGGAGAAAAAGCGGTCCGCTCAGGCGCTTTTTGCGGCCGATGGTCAGGGCCATCAGCAGGGCGGCCGGGATCATCTCATAGCCGCATGCGCAGGGTGAGCAGTATGCTCAGGACGCGTTCTTTCATAGCTTCGTTTTCTTTTCTTTGTCCTCCGGGGCCGCCGGGGCGGCGGCCTGTGCTTCCTCCGACAGGGAAAACTCATAATGCATGGCCAGGGCCTGGAACAGCTTCTGCATCACCTGCTCCGCCACGGTGCGGATGTCCAATCCCTCCACAAAACGCAGAATCTGCCGCACCTCCTCCTCCGGGACCTTATAGCCCCGCAGGCTCAGGGTCAGGAACATCCGCAGCTTCTTCTCCAGCGTCAGCGTCCCATCGCAGGGGCGGACCATGTAGCCCCGCATAAGGCCGGCGGAGCCAAGCTCCAGGGCGTAGAAGTCCTCCTCCGTCAGCTCCGGCTGATAGGGGCCGAAGATCCGGTACAGCTCCCGGGCGGTGGCCCGGAAAATAAACTCGGACACCTCGCTGTGGGTGTAGCTCTCCACATAGATCTCACGCAGGTTCTCGTTCAGCTCCGTCAGGGTCATCTGGATGGCGGTCTCCGCGGCGTAGACATAGGCGGGGGGCAGCTGCGCCCCGGTGACGTCCCGGGCCATGGAGAACTGGTTGGAGAACATGAACTCCGCCAGCTCCGTCAGGACGCCGTCCTTGGCCCGGAAGATATTCTGGAAAATGCTGTTGGACACCGCCGCCTTGTGAACGATCTCCGCCACGGTGGTTTTTTTGTAACCCTGCTCCAGAAACAGCTTGACGCAGACCGTCAGGATCCGTTTTTTGGCGGGCAGACTGGCGCTTGTGATGGTCGTAATACGCACTTCCTTCCCTATATTTGGCATGCATGCCATAATTGTAACAGAGATTTTCGGAAAAGGCAAGGGGAATTTGGAAAAAAGCCCCGCGCCCCGGACGGGACGCAGGGGGCGGGTCAGAACAGGTCCAGGGTGTTGTCCAGATACAGGGCCTCCCGGACGTGGATATGGTACTCCGGGCGGGTCAGGTAGTGCAGCAGGAACTCCAGCAGCAGGGCGGTGCCCAGGCTGCGGCCCTCGATCTTGAACTGGGAAAAGCCCATGGGGAGATAAACGTCCCGGATATCGTTCACGCCGATGAAGCCGGGGTTCTCCATGGCCCGGGAGAAGCGATAGCCCCCGGCGGCGTCCGGGGCGGTGCAGCGGTGGACGGGACCCTCCAGGCCCAGGTTCTCCCGGCTGACGGACCGGTAGCAGGCGGCCCGGTCCCGGCAGCCGAAGGCGCAGCACTCGTTGCACAGAAGCTCCGCCTTATCCCGCAGGGCCTGGGGCAGGGTGTCCAGCTGGCGGAAGGCCCGGTTCAGCCGGAAATCCGCCACCACATAGCGGAACTCCGGCCGCTCCAGCTCCCGGCGCAGCAGGGAAAAATCCGTCAGCACCTTGGTGGTGGAGGAGACGAAGTACAGCCCGGGATAGGTCCGGCGCAGATGGTCCAGCAGCAGGTCCGAGTGGACGATGACCCCGTTCTGCGGACCGGGGCTTTCCGCCGGCAGGCGGCACAGCCGGTTGCAGCGGGGGTCCGACAGGTGCTCCGGCCGCAGCAGGGAGTTGCTGAAGGTCAGCCGGGCGGAGATGCCGTATTCCCGGGTCAGGGCCAGCACCTCCCGGGGGTCCCGGTCCCCGGACCCCACCCGGCCGCCGCCCCAGATGCAGTCCGCCGGTGCGCCATACAGGGAGGCGATGCGGCACCAATCGTAAAAATACTCCCGGTGCTGCCGGAACAGCGGCAGAAACACCCGGTAAAAATCGTAAAATTCAAACAGGCCCGGCAGATGATAGCAGGCGGCGGATGCGGACATGGCGAAACGGCTCCTCCCTTGTGCGGATACCCCTACTGTACCACGCCGCCGGGAAAAAGGCAAGAAAACAGCCCCCGGCGGGAATCCGCCGGGGGCTGCGTAACGAACCGTATATGCCCGGAGTCGTCTTACTCCTGGTCCTGCTCGTCCTGGCCGGGGGTCTCCTCCAGCACCTGGGCGGCGTCCTCCTGCAGGGCCTCCACGCCGGTGGCCTGCTCTTCGGACTGCTCCTCCTGGAGCTCCTCCTCCGTCACGGGGACCAGCTCCTCGGCGAAGTGCCGATAGGCGCTCAGGCCGGTGCCGGCGGGGATCAGCTTGCCGATGATGACGTTCTCCTTCAGGCCCACCAGGTGGTCCACCTTGCCCTTGATGGCGGCCTCGGTGAGGACCTTGGTGGTCTCCTGGAAGGACGCGGCGGACAGGAAGGAATCCGTGGCCAGAGAGGCCTTGGTGATGCCCATCAGAAGCTGGGTATAGGTGGCCTCCTGCAGAGGCTCGCCGTCCTCCCGGACCTCGCCCGCTTCGATGCGCTGGCGGACGCGCTCGTTCTCGTCCTCCACCTCCAGGACGTCGGCCATGGCACCGGACAGCAGGCCGGTGTCGTTGGCGTCCTCCACCCGGACCTTGCGCATCATCTGGCGCACGATGACCTCGATGTGCTTATCGTTGATGTCCACGCCCTGCTGGCGGTACACCTTCAGGACCTCCTGGATCAGGTAGTTGTGCACGGCGGAGGCGCCGCGGATCCGCAGCACGTCGTGGGGGTTCAGAGCGCCGTCCTGCAATTGCTTGCCCTTTTCGATGACGTCGCCGTCACGGACCTGCAGGCCGGTGTGGGGCACGGAATAGGTGCGGGTGTCGCCGTCATCGGCGGTGACGATGATGTTCAGCAGACTGCCCTTGGTGGCCTCCTCGAAGCGGACCTTGCCGCCGATCTCGGCCAGAGTGGCCATCTTCTTGGGCTTGCGGGCCTCGAACAGCTCCTCCACTCGGGGAAGACCCTGGGTGATGTCGCCGCCGGCCACGCCGCCGGTGTGGAAGGTACGCATGGTCAGCTGGGTACCGGGCTCGCCGATGGACTGGGCCGCGATGATGCCGACGGCCTCGCCGGGGCCCACGGGCTTGGAGGTGGCCAGGTTCATGCCGTAGCACTTGGCGCAGATGCCGCTGTGGGCCTTGCAGGTCAGCACGGTGCGGATCTCGGCGGAGTGAATGTCGAAGCTCTCCAGCAGGGCGGCGTCGTCCTCGGTCATCATGTGATCCTTGGAGATCAGCACCTCGTCGGTGCCGGGCTTCAGGATGTCCCGCACCGGGAAGCGGCCCTTGACACGCTCGGAGAACTTCTCGATGACCTGGCCGTTTTCGCTGATCTCGGACACCAGAATGCCCTTCTGCACGCCGCAGTCGTCCTCGCGGATGATGACATCCTGGCACACGTCCACCATGCGGCGGGTCAGATAGCCGGAGTCGGCGGTACGCAGAGCGGTATCGGCCAAGCCCTTCCGGGCGCCTCGGGAGGAGGTGAAGTAGTCCAGCACGGACATACCCTCGCGGAAGTTGGCCTTGATGGGGATCTCGATGGTCTTACCGGCGGTGTTGGCCATCAGGCCGCGCATACCGGTCAGCTGGCGGATCTGCTTCATGGAGCCGCGGGCACCGGAGTCCGCCATCATGAAGATGGGGTTGTAGCGGTCCAGGCTGGCGGTCAGGGCGTCGGTAACGTCGTTGGTGGTCTTTTCCCACTCGCGGACCACCAGCTTATAGCGCTCCTCGTCGGTGATGAAGCCCATGTTGTACTGGTCCTCGATGTCCACCACCCGCTGTTCGGTCTCCCGGATCAGCTCATACTTCTTCTCGGGGACGGTCATGTCCGCGATGGAGATGGTGATGGAGCCCCGGGTGGAGTATTTATAGCCCGTGGCCTTGATGTTGTCCAGCACCTCGGCGGCGGTGGTGAAGCCGTACTGCTTGATGGTGCGGTCCACGATCTTGCCCAACAGCTTCTTGCCGCAGGTCTCGGTGATCTCATAGTCGAAGAAGTGCTCGGAACGGGTGCCGTCGTCGTTATACCGCTTCACGAAGCCCAGGTCCTGGGGGATGTTGCGGTTGAAGATGATGCGGCCGGCGGTGGCCCGGACCACATGGGACAGCTTTTCGCCGTTCACTTCCTTGGTGACGCGGATCCACACCGGCTGGTGCACGCCGATGATGTGCTCGTTATAGGCCATGAGCACCTCGTCCTCGTCGCGATAGATGTTCATGTGGACGTTGGCCCGCTCCTGGTCGGTGAGCTCGTCATAGCTCTTGCCGGCCAGGGAGAAGTCCACGCCCTGGGGCCAGTATTCGTCGTTGTCCATCTGGCTGACGCCGTTTTCAAACCGCTCGAAGGTCAGGTAGTAGGAGCCCAGCACCATATCCTGGGTAGGAACGGTGACGGGGCCGCCGTCCTGGGGCCGCAGCAGGTTGTTGGCGGACAGCATCAGCAGGCGGGCCTCGGCCTGGGCCTCGGCGGACAGGGGGACGTGGATGGCCATCTGGTCGCCGTCGAAGTCGGCGTTGAAGGCGGTGCAGTTCAGGGGGTGCAGCTTCAGGGCGCGGCCCTCCACCAGCACCGGCTCAAAGGCCTGGATGCCCAGGCGGTGCAGGGTAGGCGCGCGGTTGAGCATCACGGGGTGGTCCTTGATGATCACGTCCAGAGCGTCCCACACCTCGGTGACGCCCTTGTCCACCATGCGCTTGGCGGACTTGATGTTGTTGGCGGAGCCGTCCTCCACCAGCTTCTTCATGATGAAGGGGCGGAACAGCTCCAGGGCCATCTCCTTGGGCACGCCGCACTGATAGATCTTCAGCTCGGGGCCCACGCAGATAACGGAACGGCCGGAATAGTCCACGCGCTTGCCCAGCAGGTTCTGGCGGAAGCGGCCCTGCTTGCCCTTGAGCATATCGCTCAGGGACTTCAGCGCCCGGTTGTTGGCACCGGTGACGGGGCGCCCCCGGCGGCCGTTGTCGATGAGGGCGTCCACGGCCTCCTGGAGCATACGCTTTTCGTTGCGGACGATGATGTCCGGGGCGCTGAGCTCCAACAGGCGCTTGAGGCGGTTGTTGCGGTTGATGACCCGGCGATACAGGTCGTTGAGGTCAGAGGTGGCAAACCGGCCGCCGTCCAGCTGGACCATGGGCCGAAGCTCCGGGGGAATCACCGGCAGAACGTCGATGACCATCCACTCCGGCTTGTTGCCGGACAGGCGGAAGGCGTCCACCACCTCCAGGCGCTTCACCACCCGGGCCTTCTTCTGGCCGGTGACGGTTTTCAGCTCCGCATGGAGCTGGGCGCTGAGCTCTTCCAGGTCGATCTGCTGCAGGAGCTTCTTCACGGCCTCGGCGCCCATGCCGGCGTCGAAATCGTCCTCATACTTCTCCCGCATGTCCCGGTATTCCTTCTCGGACAGCAGCTGGTTGCGCAGCAGAGGGGTCTCGCCGGGGTCGGTGACGATATACGCCGCGAAGTACAGGACCTTCTCCAGGATCCGGGGGCTGATGTCCAGCAGCAGGCCCATCCGGGAGGGGATGCCCTTGAAATACCAGATATGGCTGACGGGGGTGGCCAGCTCGATGTGGCCCATGCGCTCACGGCGCACCTTGGCCCGGGTGACCTCCACGCCGCAGCGGTCGCAGATCTTGCCCTTGTAGCGGATCTTCTTATACTTGCCGCAGTGGCACTCCCAGTCCTTGGTGGGCCCGAAGATGCGCTCGCAGAACAGGCCGTCCCGCTCGGGCTTCAGGGTGCGGTAGTTGATGGTCTCGGGCTTCTTCACCTCGCCGTAGGACCACTCGCGAATCATTTCCGGAGAAGCGATTCCGATTTTAATGGCGTCAAAAGTGGGATAACTCATGCTCTATGCTCCTCCTGTTCCTTAAAATTCATCGTCCGCGCCGTCGTAGGAGGCCTCCACCTCTTCCTCGGGCACATAGTCGAAGCCTGCGTCCGCCAGCTCGCTCTCGTCGGCGTAGCGATTGCGGCGGTCGTCCTCGGCGTCCATCCGGGCCAGGTTGAAGGAATCCGGGGCGTTCTCGTCCTCCTTCAGCTCGATCTGGTTGCCGTCCTCGTCCAGCACCTGGATATCCAGGCACAGGGACTGCAGCTCCTTCACCAGCACCTTGAAGGACTCGGGCACGCCGGGGGTGGGCACGTTGTGGCCCTTGACAATGGCCTCGTAGGTCTGCACGCGGCCGGTGACGTCGTCGGACTTCACCGTCAGGATCTCCTGCAGGGTATAGGCCGCGCCGTAAGCCTCCAGGGCCCAGACTTCCATCTCGCCGAAGCGCTGGCCGCCGAACTGGGCCTTGCCGCCCAGGGGCTGCTGGGTCACCAGAGAGTAGGGGCCGGTGGACCGGGCGTGGATCTTATCGTCCACCAGGTGGTGCAGCTTCAGGAAGTACACATAGCCCACGGTGACCTTGTTGTCGAAGCGCTCGCCGGTGCGTCCGTCATACAGCCAGCTCTTGCCCTGGGGGTCCAGACCCGCCTGGGTCAGGGCCTCGGTGATGTCCTTATCGGTGGCGCCGTCGAAAATGGGGGTGGCCACCTTCCAGCCCAGAGTCTTGGCGGCGTAGCCCAGATGGACCTCCAGCACCTGGCCGATGTTCATACGGGAGGGCACGCCCAGGGGGTTCAGCACGATGTCCAGGGGGGTGCCGTCGGGCAGGAAGGGCATATCCTCCTGGGGCAGGACCCGGGACACCACGCCCTTGTTGCCGTGGCGGCCGGCCATCTTGTCGCCGGGCTGGATCTTGCGCCGCTGGGCGATATACACCCGGACCACCTGGTTCACGCCGGGCCCCAGCTCGTCGCCGGCCTCCCGGGTGAACACCTTGGCGTCCACGATGATGCCGCTTTCGCCGTGGGGCACCTTCAGGGAGGTATCCCGGACCTCCCGGGCCTTCTCGCCGAAGATAGCCCGCAGCAGACGCTCCTCAGCAGTCAGATCGGTCTCGCCCTTGGGGGTGACCTTGCCCACCAGGATGTCGCCTGCGTGGACCTCGGCGCCCACGCGGATGATACCCCGCTCGTCCAGGTCCTTCAGGGCGTCCTCGCCCACGTTGGGGATATCCCGGGTGATCTCCTCGGGCCCCAGCTTGGTATCCCGGGCGTCGATCTCATATTCCTCGATATGGATGGAGGTGTAAACGTCCTCCTTCACCAGCCGCTCGTTGAGCAGCACGGCGTCCTCGTAGTTGTAGCCCTCCCAGGTCATGAATCCCACCAGGATATTGCGGCCCAGGGCGATCTCGCCCTGATCGGTGGCAGGACCGTCGGCCAGCACCGTGGGGTCGTCGCCGCCGTGGACCCGCTCGCCCACGGAAACGATGGGCTTCTGGTTGATGCAGGTGCCGTGGTTGGAGCGCAGGAACTTGATGAGCTTATAGTCCTTGGTCTCGCCGCTGTCATAGCGGACGGACACGTTGGTGGCGTCCACCTTGGTGACCACGCCGTCGCCCTCGGCCAGCACCACCACCTCGGAATCCAGGCAGATCTTGTGCTCCATACCGGTGCCCACAATGGGGGCCTCCGGCCGCAGCAGAGGCACGGCCTGCCGCTGCATGTTGGCGCCCATCAGGGCGCGGTTGGCGTCGTCGTTGGGCAGGAAGGGGATCATGGCCGTGGCGATGGACACCATCATACGGGGGGAGATGTCCATGTAGTCCACGTATTCCGGCTCCACCTGGATGGTCTCGTCCTGATGGCGGCAGGTGATACGGGGGCCGATCAGGCAGCCGTTCTCGTCCACAGGCTCGGCGGCCTGACACACAACGTACTGATCCTCCACGTCGGCGGTCATATAGGTGATCTCGTCGGTGACGCGGCCGGAGGGGCGCTCCACCCGGCGGAAGGGGGCCTCGATGAAGCCGTATTCATTGACCCGGGCATAGGTGGCCAGATAGGAGATCAGGCCGATGTTGGGGCCTTCAGGGGTCTCGATGGGGCACATGCGGCCATAGTGGCTGTAGTGCACGTCGCGGACCTCCATGTTGGCCCGCTCCCGGCTGAGGCCGCCGGGGCCCAGGGCGGACAGACGCCGCTTGTGGGTCAGCTCGGCCAGGGGGTTGGTCTGGTCCATGAACTGGCTCAGGGGGCTGGAGCCGAAGAACTCCTTGATGGCGGCGGTGACGGGCCGGATGTTGATGAGGCTCTGGGGGGTGACGATGTCCAGGTCCTGGATGGTCATCCGCTCCCGGATGACCCGCTCCATGCGGCTAAAGCCGATGCGGAACTGGTTTTGCAGCAGCTCGCCCACGCAGCGCAGGCGGCGGTTGCCCAGATGGTCGATATCGTCCTTCTGCACCAGGCCGTGGGCCAGGACGTTCATATAGTTGATGGAGGTGAGGATATCGTCGATGATGATGTGCTTGGGCACCAGGCGGTCCGCCTGCAGGCGGCACTGCTCGATAAGCTCCTCGCCCTGATACTGACTCAGCAGCTCCTGCAGCACGTCGAAGCGCACCCGCTCCTTGATGCCGCACGCCGTCTTGGGGTCAAAGTCCACATAGCGGCTCATGTCGCACATGCGGTTGGTGAAAATGCGGATGACCTCGCCGTTTTCCAGCCGGACCTTCACCATACCCACGCCGATGGCGTCCAGGGTGCGGCAGTCGTCGCCGGAGAGGACGTGGCCCTCCTCCAGCAGAAGCTCGCCGGTGGCGGGGTCGGCCACAGGCTCGGCCAGCTTCTGACCCTTGGCCTGGGCCCACAGGGTCAGCTTCTTGTTGAACTTATACCGGCCCACGGTGCTCAGGTCATACCGCCGGGGGTCGAAGAACAGGCCCTGCATCAGGTTCTCGGCGGAGTCCAGCGTGGGGGGCTCGCCGGGGCGCTGCTTGCGATAGATCTCCAGCATGGCCTCCTCATAGGACTTGCAGGTGTCCTTTTCCATGGTGGTCACAATGCGGGGATCGTCGCCGAAGCGGTCCAGGATCTCGCCGTCGGTCTTCAGGCCCAGGGCCCGGATCAGGCAGGTGATGGGGAGCTTGCGGTTCTTGTCGATGCGGACCCAGAACACCTCGCTGCTGTCGGTCTCATACTCCAGCCACGCGCCCCGGTAGGGGATCACGGTGGACGTCAGCAGGGGCAGGTCCGTTTTCAGGTCGATCTCCTTGCCGTAGTAGATGCCGGGGGAGCGGACGATCTGGCTGACCACCACGCGCTCGGCGCCGTTGATGACGAAGGTGCCGGAGTGGGTCATCAGGGGGAAATCGCCCATGAAGATCTCCTGCTCCTTGATTTCGCCGGTCTCCTTATTGTGCAGGCGCACGCTGACCTTCATGGGGGCGGCATAGGTGGCGTCCCGGGCCTTGCACTCCTCCACGTCGTACTTGGGCTTCTCGTCCATGCTGTAGTCGATGAAGCTCAGCTCCAGGTTGCCGGCATAGTCGCCGATGGAGGCCACGTCGGCAAAAACCTCCCGCAGGCCGGTGTCCAGGAACCACTGATAGGATTTCTTCTGGATCTCCAGCAGGTTGGGCATCGCCATGACCTCTTCGTGTCTGGCAAAGTTCTTGCGCAGGGTCTTGCCATAATACTTGTCCTTGGCCATCTTCAATACTCACGCCTTTCTTTTCGCATTTTCTCCGTGCTTTTCCTTGGGAACCGCTCTCCCGGGATTTTGACACGCTCGGCCCGGTTGTTTGTTTTCGCCCGGGCCCACTTGTAATTTCGGGGGAAAGCTGGTATCATAACAGTAGATTTGAAATGGGGTATCAGGCCCCATTTTCTCAATATAGCGTCTTATTGTACCACAGGCGCGGCCCCTTTGTCAACATAAAACCCCGCCGGGAGCCCGATTTTTTCGGATTCCCGGCGGGATTTTTCGCAGGAGCCGTATTTTTATGCTGCGCAAGGGATTTTTCGAAATTGCGGGCATTTCCCGCGCGATCCGCCGGACGGAGCCGCGGACGGTCCGCAAATGCGTAGCCTTGCAGCGCGCCGGAAAGCTCCATCCCCGGGTGTCTGGCCCGGGGCCGTTTTTTTGACCGGAGAATGCCGGAAAATTTGGGAAATATTTTGGCATTTTATGCCGTTACGTCATTGCATTAAAGTCCAAAAGCTGGTATAATATGTAAGTCGCGCTGAACTTTTATGCAGCGGCGGACAATATATTTTATAGGAGGAACGAGATGACAGCTATCAAACGGTGCTGCGCACTGGCTCTGGCGGTTCTGATGATCCTGACCGCCCTGCCGGTGACGGCATTCGCCCAGGCAGCTGAGCAGGAGGTCAACGCCTCCCTGCAGGAAACCACGGTCAGCGGTATCGCCAACGATATCGCCCGCCAGGTCCTGCGCAGCGGCCAGAAAAACGGCGAAAAAATCCAGATGGAGAACACCGCCAAGCTCGACGACAACGACGAGGTCGAGATCATCGTGGTGGTCAACGACTCCGTGGCCGACCCGGATTCCCGGGCCCAGGTCAACGCCCTGCTGCGCACGCAGAAGAGCGCCCTGGCCCAGATCAATCGGGCCATTGACGCGCGGGTGGAGCCCTAGCGGCAGTATACCACCCTGCTCAACGGCTTTTCCGCCACAGTGACCTATGGCCAGTACAAGGCCATCCGGAAGCTGGACTGCGTCCAGTCCGCCTTCATTTCCCCCACGTTTGAGCTGCTGCCCGACACCGCCAACAGCAACCGGATGATCGGCGGCGGTATCTATAATACCACGGGCTTCACCGGCGAGGGGATGCTGGTGGCCATTCTGGATACCGGCGTGGACATGAGCCACGAAATCTTCAGGACCGCCCCCAAGAGCCCCTCCCTGACCCGGGAGAAGCTCCAGTCCATGCTGGAGCAGTACGACTTCCAGGTGGAGCAGATCATCTCCGGCATCAGCGTGTCCGACCTGTATTACAGCGCCAAGCTCCCCTTCCAGTTTGACTACGGCGACAGGGACAAGGACGGCATGCCCGGCGATAAGGGCAGCCACGGCACCCACGTTGCCTCCACCGCCGCCGGTAATGTGGGCGTCAACGATGCCGTCATGGGCGTGGCTCCCCAGGCCCAGATCATCAACATGAACGTGTTCAAGTCCACCGGCGGCGCGTCCTATGCGGACATTCTGGCCGCCCTGGAGGACTGCATCCTGCTGGGCGTGGACGTGGCCAACCTGAGCCTGGGCTCCGACTGCGGCTACATCGACTATGACAGCGAGGACGCCTTCACCAAGAGCCTGCTGGACGTGTTCGAGCGCACCGGCGAGAGCGGCGTGTCCCTGGCTGTGGCCGCAGGCAACGCCTATAACGCCGCCTATGGCGACGCCTTCGGCGGCAAGGCCCTGGCCTCCAACCCCGATTACGGCCTGGTCAGCGAGCCCTCCACCTATGGCGAGTCCCTGTCCGTGGCCGCCGTGTCCAACGGCATGGTCAAGGGCCCCTATGTCACCGTGGGCGGCAAGGACCTGGCCTATCAGGACAGCGCCACCATCAGCGAGGACGAGAACGCCAAGCCCTTCCGCAGCCTGTCCGCCCGGGGCTCCATCGAGTATGTGGTGGTTCCCAACTACGGCGCGGAGGAGGACTATGCGGGCCTGGACCTGACCGGCAAGATCGCCCTGGTGCAGCGGGGCGGCGGCATGTACTATGAGCAGAAGGAGCGCAATGCCGCCAACGCCGGCGCCATCGGCATGCTGGTGTACAACAACGTGCCCGGCATGCTGTACATGTCCATCACCGACTGGAAGATCCCCTGCGCGTTTATCTCCCAGGCCGCCGGTGAATACATGAAGCAGCAGGAGACCAAGACTCTGTCCGTGGCCTCCGCCGACGCCCTGGTGGAATCCCCCACCTATGGCATGGCCGACTTCTCCAGCTGGGGCGCTACCCCCGAGCTGACCCTGAAGCCGGAGATCACCGCCCCCGGCGCGGGCATCTATGCCGCCGTGCCCGGCGGTTATGAAAGCATGGACGGCACCTCCATGGCCTCCCCCCACGCGGCCGGCGGCATGGCCATCGTCCAGCAGGCCCTGAAGGCCCGGGACAACAGCATGACCGGCGCCCAGCGCAAGCACATGACCGACACCCTGCTCATGAGCACCGCCCATGTGATCTATGACGACAACGGCGTGCCCTATTCCCCCCGGAAGCAGGGCGCTGGCCTGATGAGCATCAACGACGCCGTGAATACCCGGGGTTATCTGTCCGTGGAGGGCATGGAGCGTCCCAAGCTGGAGCTGAAGGACGATCCCGCCATGAAGGGCGTGTACACCATGAACTTCACCGTCCACAACACCGGCAGCGACACCCTGTATTACGACGTGACCCCCCTGGTGCTGACCGATACCACCGAGGCCTATGTCAACGGCAGCGGGCAGGAGTTCTCCACCATCAGCGGAAGCTCCCGGCTGCTGCCCCACACCTTCACCACCAACTGCGAGAATAACCGGGTGGCCGTGGCTCCCGGCAAGACCGCCGATGTCACCGTCACCGTTACCGACGAGGGCCGGAAGATGCTGGCCCAGTTCCCCAACGGCAGCTATGTGGAGGGCTTCGTGACCCTGACCCAGGTGGCCGCCGACGGCAGCGCCCTGACCGATCCCATTGACCTGGGCCTGCCGTTCCTGGCCTTCTACGGCGACTGGACCAAGGCTCCCATCATGGATTCCACCGATTACTGGGAGACGCTGGACGGCTCCGCCAGCCAGGCCCAGGCGTACATGAACACCGCCTTCTCCTCCTCCAGCGAGAACACGGTGGACACCTACCTGGGCGACAACAACTACACCAGCGTGCCGTATCTGGCGGACCGCAACGCCATCTCTCCCAACAACGATGACTTCATGGACAGCCTCACCGGTATCTACACCGGCCTGCTGCGCAACACCAAGAGCCTGAAGTATACCATCACTGGCGCCAACGGCCAGGTGTACTACAGCAAGGACTGCGAGTATGTGGGCAAGTCCATCTACAGCTACGACTATTACCGCATTGTGCCCGCCGGTGTGGACGCCGAATATGACGGCATCGAGCCCTGGTACGGCACCGATTCCCACAACGCCAAGCTGCCCAACAACACCAAGGCCACCGTGACCATCGAGGCCACCCTGCCCTATGGCGACGGCGTGGGGACCAACCAGAAGCACTCCTGGTCCTTCCCCATCACCATCGACACCGAGGAGCCTCATGCCGACAACCTGAAGGTCACCGAGTCCGAGGGCCGGTACTATCTGAGCCTGGACGTGTCCGATAACCAGTATGTGGCGGCCGTGGTGTTCTACAACATCAAGAACAGCGAGATGCTCTATGGTATGCAGGGCTTCGGCGAGGACAAGCCCGGCGTCACCAGCCACATCAAGGAGTATGACATCACCGGCTTCGGCGAGACCTTCGGCATGATCGTCCATGACTACGCCGGCAACTCCAAGGTGTATACCGTCCGCGCTCCCGGCAACCCCGACGATCACGGCACCATCACCCCCACCAACATCCTCTGGACCGAGAACTTCAACGAGAAGTGGCTCCCCGACGACTGGAGCGTCCAGAGCAAGGGCGGCTCTCTGAACACCTGGTACCGCGACGAGGACTACATGGCCGCCGTGGATCATGACGACGACAACCAGCAGGACGAGTGGCTGATCTCCCGCACCACCGATATCAGCGGCGTGGATACCGAGGTCCACATGGTCTTCGATTTCTACACCACCTATTGGTACACCGTGGAGTATAAGCACTGCAACCTGCAGGTCATGGCCTCCGGCGACGGCGGCGAGAACTGGCAGGAGATCTGGAACCTGCAGCGGGATTCCGGCCTGTTCACCGCCTGGACCAAGACCCAGGCCAAGGTGACCATCCCCGAGAGCCTGCAAAACAGCAAGGACCTGCGCTTCGCCTTTGTCTACACCGGTAAGGGCGGCTCCAACCTGTCCCTGGACAACGTCCAGCTGTACGCCGAGGAGCGGGACAACTATGTGTCCGTCACCGCCGCCGCCGGTGAGGGCGGCACCATCACCCCCGCCGGTCAGACCCTGGTGAAGAAGGGTACCAGCAAGACCTTCGACATCGCCCCCGCCCAGGGCTATGAGATCGTCAACGTCAGCGTGGACGGTACCGACCTCGGCCCCATCAGCTACTACACCTTCCAGCGGGTGGGCGTGGACCACACCATCTCTGCCACCTTCCAGAAGGCCCAGCCGTCCGGCGACGTGGCGCTGTTCGACAACGACTTTGAATCTGTGACCGGTGAGAGCTTCCCCTTCCACGGCTGGAGCCTGAAGGGTGTCAACACCAACGGCTACACCTGGAAGCAGCAGACCTACTGGAACTGGAAGGATGTCAACGACACCAAGCACGCCTATATCTCCGATGACTGGAACGGCGGCGCGCAGGACGAGTATCTGATCTCCCCGGCGGTGAATCTGACCGGCAAGGAAGCAACCCTGTCCTTCGACTATGGCTACGGCTACTACGGAGCACAGAACAAGACCTACACAGCCACCGTGGAGGTATCCACTGACGGCGGCCAGACCTGGACCGCTCTGTGGAACTTCTTCGACAGCTACAATGGCGAGAAGTCCGGCGTTGTTTCCGGACGCAAGGAGCTGGCTATCCCGGCCCAGTATGCAGTGGACGGCGTTCAGTTCGCCTTCCATTATGTGAATCCCACTCACGAAACCGGTCCTCTGGCCGTGGACAACGTCAAGCTCACCGCCCCCGGCGGCAGCAGCGACACCGTCACCCTGACCACCACCGCCAATGAGGGCGGTACCGTGGCCCCCGCCGGTCAGACCGGCTACGCCCCCGGCGCAAGCGTCGAGATCACCTTCACCCCGGACCCCGGCTATCAGCTGGCCTCCGTGAAGGTCAACGGCCGCACCGTGGACGTGACGGACGGCGCCTACACCCTGGTCATGGACCAGAGCTATGCCGTGTCCGCCACCTTCGAGAAGATTCCCGACGTCCCCGTGGTGATGTTCCAGAACGACTTCGAGGACGTGGCCGGCGACAGCTTCCCCTTCCACGGTTGGACCGTGAAGGTGCAGGATACCAGCAGCACATGGAAGCAGTATACCTATTACAACTGGAAGAACGAGGGCAATGATTCCAAGCACGCTTACATCAGCAACGACTGGAAGGGTGCACAGGATGAGTACCTGATCTCCCCGGCTGTGGACCTGTCCGGTACCCGTGACGGCGTGCTGACCTTCGACTTCGCCTACGGCGAGTACGGCATCAAGAACAAGACCTTCACCGCTACGGTGGAAGCTTCTACCGACGGCGGAAAGACGTGGAACGCTATCTGGAACTTCCAGGACAGCTATACCGGCCAGCAGGCCAGCAACTACATCATTTCCGGCAGCGCAGAGGTTCCCGTGCCCGCCGAGTACAATGTGGACGGCGTCCAGTTTGCCTTCCGCTATGTCCATCCCAATGAGGACACTACCGGCCAGCTGGCCATCGACAACGTGAAGCTGATGGCGGTGGAGGACGGCCCCGTGGCCCAGAAGTACACCATCACCGCCACCGCCGGTGAGGGCGGCTCCATCACCCCCGCCGGTGAGGTGTCCGTGAAGGAGGGCGCGTCCCAGACCTTCGCCATCGCCGCCCAGGAGGGCTACGCCATTGCCGACGTGCTGGTGGATGGCCAGAGCGTGGGCGCGGTGGACAGCTACACCTTTGAGAATGTCACCGCCAACCACACCATTGCCGCCGTGTTCACCAGGACGGCCTCCGACGTGCAGTTCGACAACGACTTCGAGTCCGAGAGCTTCCCCGGCCACGGCTGGACCGTGAAGGGCGCCCGTACCGACAGCCCCTATACCTGGTACAAGGGCACCAATACCAAGCTCAATTCCACCAAGCAGGCCCGCATCGACATGGATTACTATGAAGATACCTGGGGCGACTGGAGCGTGGGCGGCATCCGCAAGCCTCTGCTGCCTATGGCAGGCGGCAGCGATAAGCTGCAGGATGAGTATCTCATCTCCCCGGTGGTGAACCTCACCGGCAAGACGCCTACGCTGAGCTTCGATTACCTGCTGTTCAAGTCCGTCATCGGCAACTACTGCTCCGTGACCGTGGAGGCCAGCACCGACGGCGGCCAGACCTGGACCGCCATCTGGACCGCAGCCGATCTGGAGCCGGTAAGCGGTTATTGGTTCATGGGCACGGCCAACGTTGCCGTTCCCGCCGCCTTCTGCACGGACAATGCCCAGTTCGCCTTCCACTTCTATAAGAAGGCCAACCAGGGCTATGACGATACCGACGCCATGTTCGCCATCGACAACGTGACCATGACCTACGGCGTCACCGATCCCTGCGCCGATGGTCATACCCTCACCGCCGTGGCGGAGGTCCCCGCCACCTGCGAGGAGACCGGCGTCAAGGCCCACTGGGTGTGCTCCGTCTGCGGCAAGCTGTTCAGTGACGCCGATGGCAAGAACGAGACCACCCTGGAGGCCCTGACCATCGGCGCTCCGGGCCACGACTATGGCGAGGCCGCCTGGACCTGGACCGGCTACGAGTCCGCCAAGGCTACCTTCACCTGCAGCCGTGACGCCAGCCATGTGGAGGAGGTCACCGCCGCTGTTACCAGCGAGATCACCACCCCCGCTTCCTGCGAGAGCACCGGCGTCCGGACCTATACCGCCACGGTGACCTTCCAGGGCAAGAACTATACCGACACCTGCACCGAGACCCTGCCCGCGCTGGGCCACAAGACTCAGCTGGTGGGCGCTAAGACCGCCACCTGCACGGAAGATGGCTACACCGGCGACGAAGTCTGCACCGTGTGCCAGGAGGTCGTGAAGAAGGGCGAGGTTATCCCCGCTCTGGGCCACAAGACCCAGCTGGTAGGCGCTAAGGAAGCCACCTGCACCCAGGACGGCTATACCGGCGACGAGGTCTGCACCGTCTGCGGCGAGACTGTCAAGAAGGGCGAGGTCATCCCCGCTCTGGGCCACAAGACTCAGCTGGTGGGCGCTAAGGCCGCCACCTGCACCGAGGACGGCTACACCGGCGACGAAGTCTGCACCGTGTGCCAGGAGGTCGTGAAGAAGGGCGAGGTCATCCCCGCTACCGGCCACAAGACCCAGCTGGTGGGCGCTAAGACCGCTACTTGCACCGGGGACGGCTACACCGGCGACGAGGTCTGCACCGTGTGCCAGGAGACCGTGAAGAAGGGCGAGGTCATCCCCGCTACCGGCCACGATTACAAGGACGGCAAGTGCGCCAACTGCGGCGAGACCGATCCCAACTACAAGCCCGCTGAGCCCGAGAATCCCGGCGTCAAGACCGGCGATGAGGCTCACACCGCTCTGTGGCTGGCTGCGGCCTCCGTATCCCTGCTGGCTGCCGCTGCCCTGCTGCTGGGCAAGAAAAAGCACCTGAGCTGACCCCAAAAATCAGACAATAGCAATAGCTCCGGGATGCTATTGCGTCCCGGGGCTATTGCATAGAACCTTTGATTCTCTGCGCTCCATAAAAAATCCGCAAGGCACAGCCCTGCGGATTTTTTTACTTGATTCGGTTACAGATACTTGCGCATGCCCTCGGTGGCCACGGAAGCGTCGGCGGTGAGGGTCACGGTGAACTTCACGGTGTTGGCGTCGCTGAACTTGTCCAGCCAGTGCAGGAACTTTTCCACGGCGGCGAAGTCCTCGCTATGTACGATCTTGCAGAGGTTATCCACATAGACGTGGGAAATATCGTAATTGCCCGCATACAGACCGCTGATGAAGCCCCGCAGGCACTCAAAAGAATCCAAGTGGTATTCACCGGCGTTGACCAGGCGCACAGAGGACTTGATGTCGTAGGTCATGTCCGCGCCGGGCTCGATGCAGACGACACAGCCGCCTTCTTCGGCCACGGAGGCATGAACCAGCTCGATGAGCTGCTTGGTCTTGCCGGCGCCGTTGTCGCCCATAATCAATCTAACCATAAGAGATCACTCCTTTTGCATATATGTATACCATACCATAACTTGACGGAAATGGCAATGGGAAAATATACGGTTTTTTACCGGCCCAGTTTTTCCCGCAGGGCCTGGCCCATGTCCTCATAGCCGGGCTTGCCCAGCAGGGCGAACATATTCTTCTTATACGCCTCCACCCCCGGCTGGTCGAAGGGGTTCACGTCCAGCAGATAGCCCGACAGGCCGCAGGCATATTCAAAGAAATAGATCAGCTGGCCCAGGGTGTCCGCGTTCAGGGCCCCGCAGCGCAGGATGATGTTGGGCACGCCGCCCTCCTCGTGGGCCAGCAGGGTGCCGTCCATGGCCTGGGTGCGGATAAAGTCCATGGTCCTGCCCGCCAGGAAGTTCAGCCCGTCGCCGTCGGCGGCGTCAAAGGGCACCGTGCTCTCCTGCTCCTCCGGGTCGAAGCGCACCACCGTTTCAAACAGGTGCCGCTCGCCCTGCTGGATATACTGGCCCATGGAGTGCAGGTCCGCCGTGAACTCCACGCTGGCCGGGAACAGGCCCTTGTTCTCCTTGCCCTCGGACTCGCCGTACAGCTGCTTCCACCACTCGGACATGAACCGGAAGGACGGCTCATAGGAGGCCAGGATCTCGATCTTCTTCCCGGCGCGGTAGAGCTGGTACCGGGCCCCGGCGTACTGCCAGGCGGGATTCTGCTCCATATCTCCGGCGGTGCAGACCTCCTGCATCCGGGCGGCCCCCTGCATCAGGGCCCGGATGTCGATGCCCGCCACGGCGATGGGCAGCAGGCCCACGGCGGTGAGGACGCTGTAGCGCCCGCCGATGTCGTCAGGCACCACGAAGGTCTCGTACCCGGCCTGATCGGCCAGGGACTTCAGGGCTCCCTTCTGCCGGTCGGTGGTGGCGTAAATGCGCCGGGCCGCGCCGTCGGGGCCGTATTTCTTTTCCAGCAGCTCCCGGAAGAACCGGAAGGCCACGGCAGGCTCCGTGGTGGTGCCGGACTTGGAGATGACATTCACGGAGAAGTCCACCCCCTCCAGCAGCTCCATGGTCTCCCGCAGCTGCCGGTCGGACAGGCCGTTGCCCACAAAATAGATGTTGGGGGTGTCCTTGCGCCTGAGGTTATAGTTGGGGGAGCACAGGCACTCGATGACGCCCCTTGCCCCCAGATAGGAGCCGCCGATGCCGATGACCACCAGGGCCCGGGAATCGCTCTGAATGCGCCGGGCCGCCGCCTGGATGCGGTCGAACTCCTGCCGGTCATACTCCTGGGGCAGGCGCACCCAGCCGGTGAAGTCGCCTCCGGCGCCGTCGCCCTTCTGCAAGTGGTTGTGGGCGATGCGCAGGCGGGGCGCCAGCGCCGCCTCATAGGGCAGGGCGATAAATCGCCGCATATGGGTCAGGTCCACCTGGATCATAGGGATTACCTCCTGTGTAAATCGGATTTTTCATCACACCGTATCTTACCGCGTTTTCCCGGAAAATACAAGGGGATTCCCGTCGAAACGGTGAAAATCCTATCCGATCACATGGTTCGCAGTTCTGCCCGGGGCGCGGTCAGGTCCCAGCCGCGCCCATCCCGCAGCAGCAGCTCCGCCGGACCGCCGGGGATGTGCTCCGGGGCCCGGTC
>ULXN01031273.1_pt1 | contig 25940 bp, 34 predicted proteins | sample 1961311 | NCBI WGS metagenome assembly ULXN01 (sample SAMEA4835839, study PRJEB28245) | human gut metagenome | biome: gut microbiome; material: fecal sample | place: Denmark | collected 2008 | reverse complement strand
ACCGGGGACTGGAACACCGGGAACAGGAACACCGGGGACTGGAACACCGGGGACTGGAACAAATCTTCTTTCAATACAGGATGTTTTATGACAGAAGAACAGAAGATTATGTTCTTCAACAAACCTTCTGATTGGACTTATAACGATTGGTTACGCAGTGATGCAAGATACCTGTTGAACAGAATACCAAAGAATGTTGTTGAATGGATTTATTCAGAGGATATGACGGATGAAGAAAAAGCAGAGCATCCGACACACGAAACAACAGGCGGTTATCTCAAAGTGCTTGATGAATCTGATTGTGGTCAGTTATGGTGGGGCAGCTTGTCAGACCGTCAGAAGAATATCATCAAGGCGTTACCGAACTTTGACCCTGAAATCTTTGAACAGTGTACGGGTATCAATGTAAATGAGTAATTTGCATTTCATGCCCCATCAGGAAAAGGTCTTGAACCAAACCAAAGACTTCAACAGGGTTGCATATTACCTTGATATGGGACTGGGTAAAACCTTTGTGGGTGCTGAAAAAGTGTGGGAATTGAACAATGATGTGAACCTTGTCATCTGTCAGAAATCCAAGATAGATGACTGGGTGCAGCATTTCAAAGACCATTACCCTGATTATGAAGTATTTGACCTGACACACAAATCACAAGCAATCACTTTCAGGAACAGGATTGACACAAAGAGCATATACCACAGGGATGTTCAAATTATCGGTGTTATCAATTATGACCTGACTTTCAGGCGTGATTGGCTGCTGAAAATAAATGAATTTACCATGATGCTTGATGAATCAAGTCTAATTACAAATGAGAACGCAAAGCGTTCAAAATTTATTCTGAAAATGAAACCTGAAAGTGTTGTATTGCTTTCAGGTACACCGACAGCCGGGAAGTATGAACGGTTATGGTCACAGGTTCAGTTGCTTGGTTGGAACATCAATAAAAAAACCTTTTGGAACAGTTATGTTGATACCAAGTGGGTTGAAAATGGGGATGGTTTCAAACAGGAAGTGATTGTTGGCTATAAGAATGTTGAACACCTGAAAAAGAAACTGGCACAGTATGGTGCAGTATTTATGAAAACCAGTGAAGTTCTTGACCTTCCTGAACAGATTGAACAGAAGATTATGTTCAAGGTAACAAAGGAATACAAGTTTTTTATCAAAAACAGTTACCTATTGATTGATGATGACACTGAACTTGTCGGTGATAATAATTTGACCAAGACACTATATGCCCGGCAATTATGCGGTCAGTATCACAAGGAAAAACTGGAAGGATTCAGGGACTTGGTACAGTCAACGGAAGATAGGTTGATTGTGTTCTATAACTTCACCGCTGAATATGAAGCAATGAAAGCTATCGCAGAAGAACTTGAAAGACCTGTTTCAGTGGTTCGTGGTGGTGAGGATGACCGAACCGCTTATGAAGAATCTGACAACAGCATTACATTCATTCAGTATCAAGCGGGTGCAATGGGGGGTAACTTCCAAAAGGCGAACAAGGTTATTTATTTTACTTTGCCACTTGGAAAGGGGTCATGTGACCTTTGGGAACAATCAAAGAAGCGTATTCACCGAATAGGTCAGAATAACACTTGCTTTTATTATTACCTGTTGGTGAAAGGTAGCATTGAAGAAAAGAACCTTGCAGCATTGCAAGAAGGAAAGGAATTGACAGATGAACTATTCAAAGAATCTTAGAAAGGCAGCAATGGCGAAACGCATTATTGTATCATGGGTTATTGTTGCAGTTGTCTTTTCCTTGGTCGGTGGCTTGTCAGGATATGCCCTGAAAACTCATATAACCGCCAAGGACAGAGAAAAAGAAGAAATACATACAAGTGAACAGTCAAGCACAGAAACCCTTGTATATGGGGCGTATGATGAACGATGTTTTACAGAAGAAATTTCACTTGACTGGGGTGTTGGTGATTTGGATTTCAAACCGCTTGATTGCAAGATGCCGGAAGAACAACAGGAATTTGTATATTACTTGTGTTCAGGCTACAACTTGGATTTTACCCTTGTAATGGCGTTGATTCAGCATGAAAGCAGTTTTGACCCAAATGTGATAAGCAACACAAATGACTATGGATATATGCAGATTAACGCAATCAACCATGACTGGCTGACAGAAACCATCGGTGTCACTGATTACACAGACCCCTATCAAAATATCAGGGCGGGTGTATTCGTTCTTAGGAAACTGTTTGAACGCTATCAAGATACAAACATGGTGTTGATGGCGTATAACATGGGCGAAGATGGTGCTGCCCGGTTGTGGGATAAAGGTATTTATTCCACAGAATACACCGAAAAAATTATGAACTATCAGGAACAGTTCAATGACCAGTTAGGGGGTGATTAAATGGTTATAAAAAATGATGTTAGATATAGAATTGATACTCTTTTACGAATGGCAAATATAACAACAAGTGAGGAAAAAAGAAATCAGTATCTTTTATCTATCGAAGAACTTCTTTCTTGGGGTGACACAGAAAAAATTGATACTTTTGAAGTCCCGTTTGGAGATGAAGAAAAAATGAAAATTGTGAACGCTTTTGTTGACGATTATAAAGAATCAAATATATTGGGTAAAACAAATACCCAAGTATATGACGAATATGTGAGTTTTTGTAGTGATATAAAAAGCGAACCGTTATCAAAAATGTTATTCAGTAAATATTTGCGAAAAAGTACAGGTATTTATGCAATGCAGAAAAAGGTGGGAAAAAAGAATTTAAGGGTTTACACAACAGGTTAGAAGGTGATTGACTTGGGAAAGAAGTGGAAAGTTGTTGACGGTCATCCAAATTATGAGGTCAGCAGAATGGGACAGGTCAGGAACATCCGAACAGGTAACATACTTGCACCGTATGATGACGGAAGTGGTTATTTGCGGGTGAAACTGGATGGTGAAAATTGCAGACTTCACATATTGGTTGCAGTCGCACACGTTCCAAATCCTGACCCTGAAACAAAGAATATTGTGAACCACAAGCGGGGCAAAAAGCATGATTGCAGAGCATCACAACTTGAATGGGTAACACAGGCTGAAAATATTCAACACGCTTGGGACACAGGATTGTGCAAGCGTAAAAGAAGAAGGAAGGTGGTGGGATGACTTGCAAAGATTGCCAACATTACAGTCATTGTTTAGAAAGTTCAAGGGAATACCCTTGTAAGGATTTTAAGAAGAAAGAAGGTGAAACCAGTTGGCAGCAGAAAAGAACTTTGAAAACAAGGTCAAGACCTATCTGAAAAATTATGGCTGTTGGTTTCTCAAATACTGGGGCGGTGCATCCTACACCAAAAGCGGTATACCTGATTTATTGGTAAGTTCTGACGGTTTCTTCTTAGGTATTGAGGTCAAAGCAGACAAAGGTGAACCTTCTTTATTGCAGCTTTACAATCTAAGAAAAATCAGGGAATCAGGTGGGTATGGCATCTTGCTTTATCCGAAGGACTTTGAACAGTTCAAAAAGTTCAATGAAAACAAATCGAAACTTAACGCTTGGTATCTTGGGAATATCGAAGAACAAAAGCGTTGGGAAATAAAATTAAAAGGAGAATAAGAACATGGCAAAAAAGAAAGAAGAATCAGTTGCAACAGCATTATCAGATGCGATTGAAGAAGAAAACGCAAAGGAACTTGACAACAAGAAGTTTGTGGTTGACCGCTTACTTGCAACCAAGCGTGAAGGTATGGAAGGACTGGTTGAGTACATGGAAGAAATTGGTTTCTTCAATGCACCTTGCAGTGGTGGCAATCACTTATGTTGTGAGTTCGGTCTTGTGCATCACACCCGTAACGTGATGATGGCAGCAGAAAATATTGGTTATGCACTTCTTGGTAAAAACAAGTATACAGAAATCAGGGATTCAGTAATCATTGCAGCAGCATTACATGACCTTGGCAAGTGCGGTGATTACGGAAAGCAGATGTATGTACCTAACATTTTGAAGTCAGGAAAAGCATCTGAAGCCAAACCGTTCAAGCGTAACCAGGCGTTATTACCGATTGACCATGCAACCCGCAGTATTAAGTTAGCGACCCTTTTCATTGACCTGACGGAAGATGAAGAATTTGCTATCAGATACCATGATGGTCTGTATGAAACAGCCAACTATGGGGTAAAAGGCAACGAAACACCGTTGTACCTGATTCTGCATTATGCTGATTTATGGTCAAGCAGAGTAACAGAAGGATGCACAGATGAAGGTGGTGAAGAATAATGGCAAAAGCAAAAGTTATTATTGTTGCTGATGTTGATTCTTATTTTGCAGAAAATGAACAGGATGTAAAAGACAGTATTGTTGATTATTTTGCAATAGCAAATGAATCAGTAAATGAAAGTAATATTACACCTACAAATATTACAATATCAGATTTCAAAGAAAGTGAGGATGAATAATCATGGTAAACGAAAATCAGGGTAAAAAGTACAACCCCCGCCCGGTGTATAACCGTAAGTTGTTGCGTTCAGTGATTCGTGCGGGTGTTCAGAAGCAGTTTGGTCAGCACCATGTAAGTCGTAACATGGCAGCTAACTTTGAAAGGATAAGAAAGGAACAGGTGAGATAATATGGCACAGATGCTTTTGGTTATGGGTGAATCCGGCACTGGTAAAAGTACCAGTATGAGAAATTGTGACCCGGCAACAACCGCTGTTGTGAACCCGGTAGGTAAACCGTTACCGTTTAAGGGTAAGTTTGAAATGTTGAACAGTGAAACGGAATCACGCAAGATTTGCAAATTTATGAAGGAACAGGCAGCAGCCGGAAAGAAGCTGATTGTTGTTGATGACTTCCAGTATATTCTTTCTGTTCCGTACATGAACCGTATCAAAGAAAACGGTTGGGACAAGTGGAACGATTTCGGTGCAAATTACTTTGAAATTATTGAAGTATGTAAGGAACTGCCGGAAGATGTGGTTGTTGCTTATATGACCCACACAGAAACCCTTGACAACGGTGTAACAACAATCAAGCTGATTGGTAAACTGTTACGTGAGAAAATCACCATTGAGGGACTTTTCACAATCGTTCTTAGAACTGGTGTAAATGAAGGTAAGTATTACTTCTACACACAGAACAGTGGAAAGGACACAGTAAAGTCACCTATGGGAATGTTCCCGGCATACGCTATTGACAATGATTTGAACTATGTGGCTGATAAAATCCGCAACTTCTATGAAGTGGGGGAATATAAGACTGATGCAGAAATGGGTCAGGCTGATGCAGCAGTTGCAGCAGATATTGCAAAGCCGGATGCCAACGGAAGAAGGGCAAGGGGTGGCAAAGCATCCAAGACCATAACTGAAACAGCAACACCGCCACAGACTGCTGAACAGGATGCTGAACAGGATGCTGAACAGTCTGCTGAACCTGAAAAGGCTGCATCTACTGGCAGAAGTGGCAGAACACGCAAGGCAAGTGGTAAAACACATGATGAAGTAGTTGCAGAGAATCAGCAGAAAATGGCTGAATATCAGGAACAGGTTGAACGGGCGGTTGATGAAGCAACTAATGGTGCAGAAGAAGTGGATTTTAATACCTATTGTGAAATTGCTGACGGTATTCCACAGCCTGAATTTGAAACACCGCCAAGACGTACACGCAAGGAAAGACAGGCAAACGCTGAACAGTCTGCTGAACCTGAAACACTGGCAGAAGATACCTATTTCTACATTCCGGCAGATGACAACTATGTTATGAAGCACAAAGGGGATGTTGCCCCGGAAGGTGCAAAGGTCATCACCAAGGAAGAATTTGGTGAAGGTGTGAAGCGTTTGGCACAGGCTGGGAATCCGAAGCCTGAAAACCCGGTTGAAGGTGCAATGAACCCGCCTGAATCCGGCAGAAGAACACGCAGAACACAGGCACAGTCCGCAGAGCAGACACAGCCTGATTCTGAATCAGGTCAGGATGCTGAACCTGAACAGGAAACTGGAACACGTACACGCAGAACAAGAAGAACACGTTAAGAAAGATAGGTACAGAACATGAGTAATTCTAACAATCCGTTTGGTATTCCAAATGAAATATTTGATGCAATAGTTGCATCTGCAATCATGGGAAGTGTAGCACCGGGCATGAAGAAACCAAATCCTGATGCCGGGGTAAAGAAACCTTCACATCAGGAAGGTGCAAAAGCTGCAAAGGAAATTTATGATTCCTATGTTGAAGCGGGTTTCACAGATACACAGGCATTTGAACTGTTGAAAACAGTTCTGACAACTAAAAGAACATTATTCTAAGAAAGGTTAAAAAGGTGAAAAATTATGGCTATTGATTTCAGTGCATTTGACAACAAGGTTGATTTGGCAGCATTGCAGAAAGAGGTTGAAGAAGCAAAGGATGCGGACTTTGCCGATGTGCCGGATGGTAAGTATATCGTCAGCATTGAGAAGATGGAAATTAAGCTGACAAAGGCACAGGACAAGTTGATGTTTGCGGTTCAGTGCAAAATCAAGGAAGGTGAACAGGCAAACCGCATGATTTTCTTCAACAGGGCTATCAGCGGTAACAAGGTCAGCGAAACATGGAATGATGGAAGGGCAATCAAATCTGTCTGCACATGGGTCAATGAATTGCTTGGTGAAGATGAAGCACCTGTTGAGTTTATCAACTATCAGGATTTTGCAGACCAGATTCTTGATGTGTTCCAGTCCATTCAGAACAACATCGAAGTTGAAGTTACCTATGCAGCAAGCAAGTTCAACCCTATCACCATCAATGAGGTTTTTGACCTGTAAAAATTTTTGTTGCAATGTGGATTGATAGTCCACATAATAGAATCAGGCGGTGGTTGGGCACACCTTCCACCGCTATTTTCAGAAAGGGTGAACAGTAGTGATATTTTACGATTTTGAGGTTTTCAAGGAAGATTGGCTTGCAGTTTTCATTGATGTGACCCGTAAAACAGAACAGGTAATAGTAAATAACCCTGACGAATTAAAAGCCTTATATGAAGCAAATACAAGCAATATATGGGTAGGTTTTAATAACCGCCACTATGACCAGTACATTATGAAAGGTATTCTGTTGGGGATGAACCCAAAAAGAATCAATGACTGGATAATTTTAGAAAAAAGGGAAGGGTGGCAGTTTTCGTCAGTGTTCAACAAAGTACCGATGACAAACTATGATGTAATGCCAAACCCCCCAGTTGGATTGAAAACAATGGAAGGTTTTCTTGGTTCAAACATCAAGGAAACTGGTGTTCCTTTTGATATAAATAGAAAACTGACCAAGGCTGAAATTGAAGAAACAATCAAGTATTGTCGGCATGATGTGGAACAGACAATCAAGATTTTCCTTGAAAAAATAGATGAATTTAATGCGATGCATGGAATTGTTCAGGCTTTTCCGAACATGGTCAGCCTGTCAAACATAGGCGACAGTGAAGCAAGAATCACAGCAAAAGTCCTTGGATGTGTGAAACAGGACTTCAAGGATGAATTTGATTATTTCTTTTTACCCTGTTTAAGGCTGAACAAATACAAATATGTTCAGGATTGGTTTGAAGAAAAGAAAAAAGAAGCCTTGGCTATGGATTTACAGAATTGTGACAAATACGATAAAAAACTATGGTACAAGTCACAGAATCTTGAAACTATTGTTGCGGGTATACCACATTCATTTGGTTTTGGCGGTTTGCATGGTGCAGCAGATACGCCAATACATAAGACCGGGCAGATTCTTCATGTAGATGTAAATAATTATTACCCTTCAATGCTGATTGCTTGGGGACTGGTCACAAGGGCAGCTACTAATGACAATTATCATTTGGTATACAACACAAGAAAGTCAATGAAAGCAAAACAAATTGCTGCTGCAAAATCCGGCAATAAGGCAGAAGCTAAAAACTGGAAGAAAGCACAGTTACCATATAAGAAAATGCTGAACGCACTTTCAGGTGGTATGAAGGATGAAACAAACCCGGCGTATGACCCAAGAAATAATAACTGTATGTGCATCAATGGTCAGCTTATGTTGCTTGACCTGATTGAACACCTTGAAGCAGTACCGGGATTTGAATTGATTCAGTCAAATACCGATGGTCTGATTATTTGGATTCCTGACACTGATGAAGCCTTTGAAATGGTGGATGATATTTGTTGGGAGTGGGAACAGCGTTGTTCAACAGACCAGTGTTCAATTCTTCTTGAACTGGATAATATTTCAGAAATTTATCAGAAGGATGTGAACAATTACCTTTGGGTTGGTGCTGATGGAAGTGTTGAAAGAATCGGTGCTTATGTGAAGGAATTGTCTGCAACAGATAATGACCTTCCTATTCTGAACAAAGCACTGGTTGAATACATGGTACATAAGACACCAGTGGAACAGACCATCAATCAGTGTGATGACCTGATTATGTTTCAGAAAATTGTTAAGCTGTCAGAAAAATATGATTGGGTGGAGCATGAGCATTGCACACCAGTTATCACTAAGACAGGAAAACGGGTCATCAAAGAAGTATATGAATACCCTGAAAAGGTCAAATACAGTTATAAGTCATACAGGGTATTTGCTTCAAATAGTCAGGATGATGGGCGGTTACTGAAAAGAAAAAGAGTGAAAACAAAAGGTGAAAAATTTGGAAATACCCCTGACCACTGTTTCATTTGCAATGATGATGTGTGTGGGGTTAAAACACCGCAAACCCTTGATAAAGGTTGGTATATAGATTTAGCAAAGAAACGATTGAAGCAATTTGGCATTGTAGCATGATGCCGGGAAAGGAAGGTCTGAATGGATTTAGAAATCAAGTATGAACATGGTTCAATGGTCATTCACCTTGAAAATTTTCTTGATTGCCGGAACATTTCAAAGGTCAAAAAACTGGTCAAGATAATCAGGAACAGTTTCACACCTGAATGTGAAGATAAAATCAGGGAATATGTTGAACAGGAAATTGAACAGTTTGAACCGAAGCAACAGGAAAATCAAAGGTATATCATAGGATATACAGAAAAAGTGAAGTTCTGTCAAAAGCAGTTAGACAACGCATTGTATAATCGCAACCAATACAAGAAATCAACACCGCTGCATAAGTCTGACGGGTGGGAACATTACAATTCGTATGTCAAACAGTTCCGTCAGGAAATGCGGGAAATAAAAGCACTGTTACGTTCCCGGCAGTCTGATTTTGATAAAAATATCAGGAATAAGGAATTTTACAAGAAAGTGTTGCAAATTATCACATAAGGTAGGTGAAAAAGATGCTTTACAAAGGTTATGTTGAAACCAAGGGTAAACAGAGCATTGAAAAGTTAAAAAACAGAACCAAGTGGAAAACCTATGAGGAAGTAAAAAACCTTAGTGGGTTTGGTGGAGTATTGGCAGATGACACCATCCTTATTGATATTGACGATTCTGAACAGTCTGAAATTTTAATGAATATCGTTGAGGATTTGCAGCTTGATTGTAAAGTCCTTTGCACAAGTAGGGGTAAACATTTTCTATTCAAAAACCACACCATAGCAAGGAACAGGACACACGTGCAACTTGCTGTTGGTCTGACTGCTGATATTAAGGTCGGAAGTAAGTTGTCTTATGAAGTTATCAAGATTGATGGTGAAGAACGGTTTTGTGAATGGGATATTGAAGAAGGTGGAAAGTATCAGGAAGTTCCAAAGTGGTTGTTCCCGGTCAAGGCAACTGCTGAATTTGTGGATATGGATGCCGGGGATGGAAGAAATCAGGCATTGTTCAATTATATCCTGACCCTGACAGCAAATGATTTCACAGTCGATGAAACAAGGGAATGTATCAGGATTCTGAACAAGTTTGTTCTGAAAGAACCGCTGTCTGATGAAGAACTGGAAGTGATTCTTAGGGATGAAGCATTTCAGAAACCAGTGTTTTTCATGGGGTCAACATTCCTGTTTGACAAGTTCGCAGTTTATATGAAGAACACCGCCCATGTGGTCAAAATCAATGGTCAGTTACATATATACAAAGATGGTATTTATACCAACGGGTACAAGGAAATTGAATCTGATATGATTCAGTACATCCCAAACCTGAAAAAGATGCAACGCCGGGAAGTGCTTGACTATATGGAATTGATTGTTGAAGAAAAGGAACAGTCAGATGCAAACCTGATTGCTTTCAATAATGGCATATATGACCTTGTAACCGGGGAACTGAAACCATTCAGCACTGACATTGTAATCACGAACAAAATACCTTGGGACTATAACCCGGATGCTTATTTTGAACTGGCAGACAAGACCCTGAACAAACTTGCTTGTGATGATGCAGCAATCAGGGCATTGTTGGAAGAATGTATTGGCTATTGCTTTTACAGAAGAAATGAACTGGGAAAGGCTTTCATTCTGACTGGTGACAAAAACAACGGTAAAAGTACCTTCTTGGATATAGTGAAAACAATCCTTGGTGATAAGAATATTTCAGCACTGGATTTGAAAGAACTTGGTGATAGGTTCAATACTTCAATGATGTTCGGAAAAATGGCAAACATCGGTGATGATATAGGGGATGATTTTCTTCAAGGTTCACAGGTCAGTATCTTCAAAAAGATTGTTACTGGTAACAGAATCAAAGCAGAGCGGAAAGGACAAGACCCTTTTGAGTTCAACCCGTTCATTAAACTTTTGTTCAGTGCAAATGATATACCAAGAATGAAGGACAAGACCGGGGCGGTGCTTAGGCGTTTGGTTATTATTCCATTCAATGCCCGCTTTTCAAAATACTTGCCGGATGGTGTGACCATTGACCCTGATTTTGACCCATTCATCAAGTACAAGCTGATTCAGAAGGAAAGCATCGAATACCTTATCAAGTTAGGTGTGGAAGGTCTGAAAAGGGTCATAACCAATAATGAATTTACCAAGTCAGAAAAGGTTCAGGGTCAGTTGGATGAATATGAAGAAGAAAACAATCCTATCATTGCATTTATTGCAGATTGTGGTGTTGACATGATTGAAAATGAACCAACGAATGAAGTATACAAGCGGTATCAGGTATTTTGTGCTGAAAATAGTATGCAACCTATGTCAAACATTGTATTCAGTAAGCAGATAAATAAAAGGCTTGATTTAGAAATTAGTATTGTCAAACTGAATGGTCAGACAAGAAGAATATTCAAAAAGAGATAATTTTTTTGTATTCGTGTGGATTATAAATCAACAGAAAGGTAAGGTGCAGAATGTGTCAGAGAAAATACAAATACTTGAATTATTTGGCGGTATAGGTTCACCAAGGGTAGCACTTAGAAACATAGGTGTTCCAATAAAATCTATTGATTATGTGGAAATTGATGAAAAAGCAGTCAGGTCATACAATGCAATGTTTGAAAAAGAACTTGACCATTCACCGCAAACAGTTGTGGGATGGAATCTTCAACCTGACATTTTAATTCATGGTTCACCTTGTCAGGATTTTAGTATTGCCGGGCATCAGGGAAAAGCAACAGCAGCAGAAGGAAGAATCAACAAAGGAAAAGGTGCAGATGAAGGTTCAGGAACAAGGTCATCTTTGATGTGGGAAACAGTTCATATCATTGAACAGATGGGTGAGTGGAAACCAACCGTTGTTATTTGGGAAAATGTGAAAAATGTACTATCTAAACACATGGTTCATAATTTCAATCGTTATCTGTCTTATATGGAAATGTTGGGGTATTCAAATAGTTATCGTGTTTTAGATGCACGTGATTATGGAATACCACAGGCAAGGGAGAGGTGTTTCACTGTATCAGTTCTTGGGTCTGAACCGTTCAATTTTGACCTAATGCAGAAAAGACCAATGCAGAACATAAATGATTTTCTTGAAACTGGTGAAATTCCTGATTGCTATATGGTTACACAACCAAGTGTGTATAAGGCTATCGGAAAAAAGGGAATCAGGCGGGCAACCGTCATTGAAAATTATGCAAATACAATCACCACAAGACAGGATAGAACCCCGGCACAAGTCATTGACCTTGGTGGTGGAAGGTACAGGTATTTGACAGAACTGGAATGTTGGCGGTTGATGGGGTATTCAGATGATGATTTCTATGCAGCAGAATCAACTTGCAAAGTAGAGCATGGGAAAATGAACCGCACACTATACCATCAAGCCGGAAATTCCATAGTAGTCACTATTTTTGAAGCAATGTTTGAAGCAATGATTAAATGCGGAATTATAGAAAGGAAGGTTACAGACAAGTGAAAGGTGGAAGAAACATTGAAGGTTATGCTGACCCAACTGCATCTATTGCAGTAGGTCAGGTGAGCCGGGAAGAAAGTGAAGCTGACAAACGTGCTTATGATTTGGTGAAGGTGTTGAAGTTCATCATTCGTTCATGCGGTTTTGAACTGATTGAACGAATACAGTTAAAAGATACCAAGTCAGGAAGGGAGTACAAATAGATGAAAATAAGAAAGGTGTCAAGTGTGTCAGTGCAGATTTCAAAGTTTTCTGAAAAGGTCGAAGAAAGTACGACAATCAATGTTCCTTGGAAGGAAAGATTTAGAATCCTGTTATTTGGAAAGCTGCACATCAGGATTCAGAAGTTACCGATGATGACATTCACAGCCAAGAAGATGAAAGTGGTGAATCCTGATGAAGCTGATTGAAAACAATTCAGGTATGTTTCCGGGTGAAACGTGTCATGTTCCTGTATGCAGTGTATGTGGATGCAAGAAATTGTATCATCAGGAAACAGGTAAATTGTTAAGACTGAACCAATGCCCGCAATGCGGTCACAAAATAAAATGGAACAACCAAAGAAAGGTAAAAGGTGGTAGTGATGGAAAATAAAATTATGCAGTTACTTATGGAAAAAGGTGAAGTTTCAATGAACAATGACATTTTCCCTATTCTGTTTGAAGAATTTGGAAATGCACCGCTGAATGAACAGACCTATGCAATGGCAAGTGATTTCATATCACAACAGTTGTATGCAGTATATGCAGCCGGAATCAATGTTGTTTGCATACCGCAGTTCATGGGAATACCGCAGACAGGTACATTATTTGTGAATGATATTGTGTATAAGGTTGTAAAGTAGTGGTTGTGTAACTGTTGGTAACGGTTGGTTACTGTTATAAGTTACGGTTGAAACACTTGTAAATATTGGCTGTTACGGTTGGTTACGGTTGAAAGTAAATTCTTTATAATAAATTATTTTTTTTATATCAATATGAATTATAAAAAATAAAAATATAGAGTATAAGGCGTAAACCGTAACCGTAACATACCGTAACCAGTAGAAAAATAAAGCGTTTTATGATTATACGGTTACACTTAGAACCGTAACCATGAAAGGATGTGTGATAGATGAATGATAAAAAATTGACTGCAAAGCAGTATTTAGACCAGTTACGGGTCATTGATACGAAAATCAATCAGAAAATGGAAGAACTTGCTGACCTGATAACTGCTGCAACCAGTACCGGGGCAATAGATTATTCAAAGGACAGAGTGCAGACCAGTCCACAGAACGCACAGGAAAATAGAATCTGCAAGTATGTTGACCTTGATGCTGAAATCAACAGGGAAATTGATGAATTTGTTGATATAAAGCACAGGGTTACAAAGGAAATTCAGGAATTGAATGTTGATTATTACATCAAGATTCTGTTCAAGGTATATGTGCAGTATAAAACAGTGAAGGATGCAGCGAATGAAATAGGTCTGTCATATCAGTATGTGCGTGACCTACATAAAAAGGCATTGAAAGCCTTTGAAGAACTGCATACTGATTTGCATTATCTGACATAGAACCTACAACAGTATGTAAAAATCATACAAAATTCATACAGTTATCAATATTGATTTCACCGAATATAGCGTGTATAGTAAATGGTGAAAATTTAGGGTTACAAATAACCGTTTAGGTTATTTGTAATCTTATTTTTTGCAAAATTTTTTGCCAAATACTGACCCCTGAAAGGTGCTAAAAACTCCTACTTTCAGGGGTTTTTGATTAGATTTTTGAAGGAAAGAAGGTGTTGTTGATGGCAAAAAAGGCAAAATTAACTGAAAAGCAGCAGCGTTTTGTTGATGAATACCTTATTGACCTGAACGCAACACAGGCTGCTATTCGTGCGGGATATTCAGTAAAAACAGCCAATGAACAGGGTAGTCAAAACTTAGCAAAACTTAGTATTCAACAGGCTATTGCTGAACAGATGGCAGAACGGTCAAAAAGAACAGGTATCAATCAGGACAGGGTTGTTTTAGAACTTGCAAAGATTGCACTTGTGAAAATGACTGATATTGTTGACAGTCAGGGCAGAATCAAATCAGATGCTTCACCTGATGACCTTGCTTGTATCGAATCTGTAAAGTACAAGGAATCTGAAAGTGATACCGGGTCAAGCGTTGAAAGGGAAGTCAAGATTGCTTCTAAACTGAAAGCACTGGAACTGTTAGGTAGGCATTTGGGTATGTGGAATGACAAACTGGATGTGAATATTACACAGCCTATTGTCATCACTGGTGAAGATGCCCTTGAAGATTAAGGTGGTGATTTCCTATGGTGAAGAATAGGATTTCATCACAGTATGTTTTTGGTTATCAGAAGTTTATTCTGTACCCGGAAGATTACAAGGTTCAGAAAAGCGGAAAGAAAAAGGTTTCACTTCCTGAATTAGTCGGCAAGGGTTATGGTACTTTTTGGCGTTGGAAGGGCAGATATAGAGTATGTAAGGGTTCACGTGCATCCAAGAAGTCAAAGACAACTGCACTTTGGTATATCACCAACATAATGAAATACCCGGATGCAAACGCCCTTGTTGTCAGGAAGACATTCAGAACACTGAAAGATTCCTGTTTCACTGAATTGAAATGGGCGATTCACCGTCTTGGTGTTGATGCCTTTTGGGAAATCAAGGAATCACCGCTTGAAATGACCTATAAACCGACAGGTCAGAAGATTTATTTCAGGGGACTTGATGACCCACTGAAAGTAACATCCATCACAGTTGATGTTGGCTGCTTGTGTTGGATGTGGATTGAAGAAGCGTATGAAATCAGTTCAGAAGATGATTTCAATATGCTTGATGAATCAATTCGTGGTGCAGTGCCGGAAGGTTCAGGTTTGTTCAAACAGATAACCTTGACTTTGAACCCTTGGAATGAACACCACTGGATAAAGAAACGCTTTTTCGACAACCCGGATGATGAAACCCTTGCAATGACAACCAACTATAAGTGCAATGAATGGTTGGATGCTGCTGACTTAAAGGTTTTTGAAACCATGAGAAAGCAGAACCCAAGGCGTTACAAAGTGGCGGGTCTTGGTGACTGGGGTATTGTTGACGGTCTTGTATATGAGAACTGGGAAGAAAAGGCGTTCAGTATTGATGAAGTCAAGGCAATAAAAGGGGTCAAGTCAGTATTTGGTCTTGACTTTGGTTATACAAATGACCCCAGTGCTTTGTTTTGTGGGTTTATTGACCAAGCAAGCAAAACCATTTGGGTTTTCGATGAAATGTATAAACCCGGCATGAGTAATGAAGCTATTGCTGATGAAGTGCAGCGGATGGGTTATGTGAAAGAAAAGGTAACCGCTGATTCTGCTGAACCAAAGAGTATTGACCGATTGCGTGAACTGGGACTGAAAGGAATCAGGAAAGCAAGGAAGGGCAAGGACAGCATCAACAACGGTATTGACTTCATTCAGGACTATCACATTATTGTGCATCCAAGGTGTGTGAACTTCATCACTGAAATAAGTAACTACACTTGGGACACAGACACAAAGACAGGTAAGAAGCTGAACAGACCGATTGATGACTTCAATCATCTGATGGATGCAATGCGTTATGCTATTGAAAGCCTTATTAAAGGTGATGCGTTCAGTTTTGAATAAAAGAAACAAATTAGTAACACAGACCCTTGGAAACATAGCGTTTTCAGTGGTTTTGATTATATTATGCAATGAAAGGGGTGAATGAACCAAGATGTTCAGCAACCTAATTGACACACTGACTTTGAAGGTCAGCAATTTCATATTACAGGGTGTTCATTCAAGGATGACTGACCGGGAATTTCTTGAAAAGGAAATTTCCAAGTGGAAATGTTCACCCCAAAGAATCATGCAGATTAAGGGTTCACTGTATTATGACAATGAACACGATATTTTGAAGCGTAAGCGTACAATGATAGGTGAAAACGGTGAACTGCAAGTTGTTGAAAACTTGCCAAACAATAGGGTCATTGATAATCAGTATGCAAAGATGGTCAATCAGAAAGCAAATTATCTGTTCGGTCAGCCTTTTGCGATAGAAACAGAAAATGACCAGTACGCTGAACTTTTGAAAAAAGTGTTCAATAAGCGTTTTATGAAAACAGTGAAAAACAGTGGCAAGGCTGCATATAACAACGGTATCTGTTGGTTGTACCCTTATTACACTGAATCAGGGGAATTTTCTTTCAGGTTATTTCCCGGTTATGAAATATTACCGTTTTGGAAGGACAACGAACACACCATTTTAGACTTTGCTGTCAGGTTGTATTTGGTGATTGGCTATGAAGGTACAATTCCAAAGGTAATTGAAAAGGTCGAAGTTTATGATATGGATGGTGTTCACAAGTTCATTCTTGACAGGGGTACACTAATACCTGACCTTGCAAATGAAGGGGAATCTGATTGTTACCATGTGACAATGACCGATGAAAAAGGGAATGTAACAGGGTTCAACTGGTCAAGAATCCCACTGATACCACTGAAAGCAAATGAACAGGAAACACCGCTGTTGAAGAAAATCAAGTCATTACAGGATGGTATCAATGTGATGCTGTCTGACTTTGAAAACAATATGCAAGAGGACGCAAGGAATACCATTTTGGTATTGAAGAACTATGACGGTACTAATTTAGGTGAGTTTAGAAAGAACCTTGCAACATATGGTGCAGTAAAGGTCAGATATGACGGTGACACAAAGGGCGGTGTTGAAACCCTTGAAATCACAGTCAATGCGGAAAACTACAAAGCTATTATTGAGATATTCAAGAAAGCCTTGATTGAAAATGCAATGGGTTATGATGCCAAGGATGACAGGCTTTCAGGAAATCCAAACCAAATGAACATTCAATCAATGTATTCTGACATTGACATTGATGCAAACGATACTGAAACAGAGTATCAGGCAGCCTTTGAAGAAATACTTTGGTTCGTGAACGCACATCTTGCGAACACAGGACAGGGGAACTTTGAAGGTGAAGAAGTAAATGTCATCTTCAACAGAGATATTCTGATAAATGAATCAGAAGCTATTGATAATTGTCAGAAGTCAGTTGGAATCCTGTCTGATGAAACTATCATTGGTCAGCATCCTTGGGTGGATGACCCGCAGAAAGAATTGGAACGGTTGGAACAGCAGAAACAAAAGGAACAGGAAGAAATGCTTTCCCAGTACAATCCTTTTGGTCAGCAGAATCCGGCAAATCCGAACCAAGGCAATCAGGGCGGTGGTGTAGAAGATGAAGAATAGTGAATACTGGAAAAAAAGGTTTGAACTGCTTGAACAATCACAGAATCAGCAAGGGTTACAGTGCTATGCTGATATTGAAAAGCAGTACAGACAGGCACAGAAGCAGATTGAAGGTCAAATTGCTGCATGGTATCAGCGTTTTGCAAAAAATAACGGTATTACACTGGCAGATGCCCGGAAAATGTTGACCAGTAAAGAACTGGAAGAATTGAAATGGGATATAAACCAGTATATTCAGTATGGTGAAGAAAATGCAATCAATGGTACTTGGGTGAAACAGCTTGAAAATGCTTCTGCCCGGTATCACATAAGCAGACTTGAAGCCTTGAAGCTGCAAACACAGCAGAGCATTGAAGCAATGTTTGGGAATCAGCTTGACAGTATTGATTCTGCAATGCGGAACATATACACATCAGGCTATTACCGAACAGCTTTTGAAATTCAGAAGGGCGTTGGTGTTGGTTGGGATTTTGCCACACTGGATGAAAAGCAGATTTCAAAGATTATCAACAAGCCTTGGGCGGTCGATGGAAAGAACTTTTCTGAAAGGGTTTGGGGCAACCGTCAAAAACTGGTCAATGAACTGAACACTGAACTGACCCGTAATATTATTTTAGGACAAGACCCACAAAAGGCTATTGATGCGATTGCCCGGAAAATGAACACTTCAAAAACTGCTGCCGGGCGATTGGTTATGACAGAAGAAGCCTTTTTCAGTTCAGCAGCACAAAAGGACTGCTTTGCTGAACTGGATGTTGAGCAGTTTGAAATTGTGGCAACGCTTGATTCACACACTTCTGATATTTGCCGGGAAATGGATGGAAAGCATTTTCCTATGTCACAATGGGAAGTTGGTGTTACTGCACCGCCTTTTCATGTGTGGTGTAGGTCAACCACTGTTCCATTCTTTGATGATGAATTTGACAGTGTTGGTGAACGTGCTGCAAGGGATGCGAACGGAAAAACTTATTATGTACCCGCTGATATGACCTATGAAGAATGGTCAAAGAAGTTTGTAAAATCTGTACCTTTGGAAGATATACGAACACCAGTTGATATTGATTTTGATGTATCAGTCAGTGGTTACAAAGGTATTCAGGGTGGTTGTACTGTTAAGTCGGGCGGTGAAAAATACGGTCAGGAAGTAAAGATTGTTTCCCTGAATAAACGTAACACCACTGAATGGGATGAACTGCCCGCTGAAATGAAAACCCAGTTGCAATATACATCAATGGGAAATAAACCGTTCCATCTTGCAAAGGGTGATTATGAAGTACAAAGGTATGTTGAAGGTTCACTTGAAAATGCTGAAAGGGATGAAATTGCAAAGGTACTTGGCGGTGATTATCTTGGTTTTGCATTTCAGAATAAGAACGGTCAACCGCTTTTCATTGACTTCTACCAAAAAGGTGATGATGTTTTCTATTCCATAGGTAAGGCACAAGTGAATAAAACAATCAAAGACAGTTCACTGGAAATGATTGAAAAGGTTGCCACTGAAAGGGAAAAATTGATTATAGAAAATATTGGTGACGGTATGACAAAAGAATTATCAGTCAGAAGTGGTGATGAATGGGTTTCAGCAATGAAAGAATTTCATCGTTCGATACAGGCTGATGGTTTACCGACAATTCTATCTGATGCAGATTATGATGCAGTACAGTCCCCTGTTTTGTATCGTGGTATTGCACCACAGTCCCGGTTGCGTAGTGATATTACAACAACTTCTACCACAAAGGAAATGGCAGATGAATTTTTCAATAGTGATTCACCGTTTCCTTCACGTGGCGTTTATGGTGACGGTGTTGCTTATGCTTCACCCGCTTATCATCAAATAGCATTGAATTATGCAACTAATGGTGGTAAACAGATGCACGGTGGTGTTATAATAGAATTTAAACTAAAATCTGATGCCAAGGTCATCACATATGAGGATGCCCTTGATGTATTCAGGAAAATGTCACAGACTGGTAATAGTAAATTGTTATTCAATCCAAGGCAACAAAAGGCAGCCAATAAAGAAGTAGGCAAGGCAATGAACGCACTTGGTTATGATGCAATTATCAAACACAACGGTGACAACACTGGTCAGGATTTCTATGTTATTCTGAACCGTGCAGCATTGGTTACAAAGAAAAAGTACATCACAAAACAATTATGATTGGCGGTGGAATTATGAAGATGAACAAACAGGACTTCAATGCGGGTTCACCTTATAGCAGTTGGTTGAAGGAAGAACTGGTTGGTGAAGTCACAAATCATTTATACGGTATGAAAAACCGTGGATTGATTAAAAAGTATAAGATTTATGTTGATGATGAAACTGAAAATGTCATCATGGGAATTACCAAGTTGGATGATTTGCCGGATGACCTGAAAAAAGTTGCAGTTGACATTATTAGAATGGAACTGGATAAAAGTTTCAAAGGATGATATAAACACCGTCATTTAGGCGGTGTTTTTTCATACCTTAACAAGTTATCAAGTGAATGAAAATAATTGAAATATGACCGTTATATGAGGTCAGAAAGGGGGTTCACAGGTACATGAAAATCAAGACTTAAAGAAAGGGTATGGTGGTCTGAAAATTATCTCCCGGTCACAGGGTCAGAGTGACACAGAAAGGCATCCGGCAACGGGTGCTTTTCTATTTGTCGGAGTTGGTCAAGACGTAAAACCGCAACAACCAAACAATCATGTGGGAGTTACCCCGTATAAAAACGTATTTGAAAGGATGGTGTCATTATGACAAGAAAACAGTTAGAAGATTTAGGACTTTCCAAGGAACAGGTTGACAGCATTATGAAAATCAATGGTGATGACATTGAAAATGCAAAATCTGCATCCGCTGCTGAAATCAAGAATTTACAGACAGAGGTTGACGGACTGAAAACACAGGTGTCTGACAGGGACAAACAGCTTGAAACCCTGAAAGCATCAGCCGGGGACAATGAAGCCCTGACAAAGCAGATTGCAGACTTACAGGCTGAAAATACCAAAGCCAAGGAAACACATGAATCTGAAATGACCCAGTTGAAGGTTGATTTTGCGGTTGAGAAAGCATTGACCGGGGCAAATGCAAAGAACATCAAGGCAGTTAAGGCACTTTTAGACCTGACGGATGCCAAACTTGACAAAGATGGTAATGTCAAGGGGTTATCTGAACAGATTGAAAAGCTGACCACTGGTGAAGATACAAAGTTCTTATTCGATGCACCGCAGCAGAAACAGCAGCAGACATTCAAAGGCTTTCAGCCGGGGGCATCTGCACAGCAGAAGCCGGAAACAGAGGTTGATACCTCAAAAATGAACTATGATGAATTATGTGCCTACTTAGCGGAAAATCCTGATGCTAAGTTAGAGTAAAAGAAAGGAAAGGTGAAAAAGAATGGCGAACGATAAGTTTGATTCTAAGAGTTTTAACCCGCAGGCTTTCAAGTATATGGTCGGCAGAGTTCCGAACCTTCATATGCACGAAATCAAGAAGTCAAAAGCACTGGCGGGAAATCCTGACATTAAGGATGTGTTCAGTACACAGAACGGTACAAGTTACGCAAGAATTGCAATGCGTGGCCTGTTAGATGGTGATGCAGTCAACTATGACGGTCAGACAGACATTGAAGCAACAAGCACAAAGACCTTTGAACAGGGTGTTGTTGTGGTTGGTCGTGCTAAGGCATGGAAAGAAAAAGATTTCAGCTATGACATTACTGGCGGTGTTGACTTCATGCAGAATATCGCAAATCAGGTTGGTGATTACTGGGATGGTATTGACCAGAGTACCATTCTTGCGATTCTTGACGGTATCTTTGCAATGACAGGTGCAAAGAACCTTGAATTTGTCAACAACCACACCTATGACATTACTGAAAAGGTTGACGGTAAAGTTTCCGCAACCACACTGAACAGTGCAGCAAACAAGGCTTGTGGTGCGAACAAGAAGAAGTTCACACTGGTGTTCATGCACAGTGATGTTTCAACAAACCTTGAAAACCTGAACCTTGTAACGCACCTGAAATATACAGATGCACAGGGTATTCAGAAAGACCTTGACCTGTATACATGGAATGGTAAGTTGGTTGTCATTGATGACGATTTACCGACTGTTGCACAGGAAGGTTTCTATATCAAGGCAAAGTCCACTGATGAAGGTGCAGTTGAGGTTGTGGCAAATGATGCAACGCCTACTGCAAAACAGGTCAAGTTGGAAGATGTGACACCTGTTGCAGACAGCTACACAACCCCGGCTGTTGGTGATTATGTGGTATTTGTGGATGCGTTCACAGAGTACACAACCTATGTTATGGGTAACGGTGCATTTTCTTATGAGGATATTGGTGCAAAAGTTCCGTATGCTATGGCAAGGGATGAAAAAACAGATGGTGGTGTTGACCTTCTGTATACCCGTCAGAGAAAGGTATTTTCACCTTTTGGTATCTCTTATGAGAAAAAGTCACAGGCAACGCTTTCACCTACTGATGCAGAGTTGAAGAACGGTGAAAACTGGTCACTGGTACATTCCGGGGAATCAGTTGCAGCAAACCGCAGCTATATCAACCACAAGGCAATTCCGATTGCCCGCATTATTTCAAGGGGATAATCTGAAAGGGTGGTTGCTATGTTTGATACTAATGCAGTAAAAGACAGGCTGAAATCTTTTGGTTATGAGGTCAAGGCAGATGATGAATTTGCCTTGACCTTTTGCGTTGAGAAAGTACGCAGCACTATCAAAAATGAAATCAACTGGCAAGATGTGCCGGAAGGACTGGAACACATTGCTGTTGATATGGCAGCGGGTGAATTTCTTCTTTCCAAGAAAACCTTTGCACCAAATGACCTTGTTGGGTTTGATTTAGATTATGCAGTGAAGCAGATTCAAACAGGTGACACCAACACCGTTTTTGCAACTGGTGAAGGTAGCTTGACACCTGAACAAAGGCTGACCACCTTCATCAATTACCTTTTATCCTATGGAAAGGCTGAATTTAATTCATTTAGGCGAATCCGATGGTAAACGCAATTCAGGCAGCACAAAAGGCTGCAAGAAAGGCTATTGAAGCAACCTATTTTGGTACTTTGACAGTCACAGAAAGGAAAAAGGAAAAAGATGAAAGGTCGAAGCTGACAAAAGATGTTGAAGTGGTTGTTTTGGAAAATCAACCATGTAAATTGTCATTTGAAAAACTGCAAACTGCTATTCAGTCAGATTCAGCAGCAACCATCACACAGGTGACGAAATTATTTGTTTCCCCTGATATTTCAATCAATGCGGGTTCAAAAATCACTGTATCACAGGATAATGTGACTACTGATTACACTTGCAGCGGTGTCCCGGCAATATATCCGACACATCAGGAAATTATTCTTGAATTGTTCAAGGACTTTGCATAATGGGTAGAATGGGGAATTTCAATATTGATGGGTTGAAAAAGTTCAGGGATGGACTGAACAAGCTGCAAGACCCTGATAAATTTGTTGAAGCGTGTGCAAAGGAACTTGCTGCCCGTTTATTGCGGATGGTGGTGAAAAGAACCCCGGTAGGGGAATATCCAAAGAGTTCAGGAAAAAAAGGCGGTACTTTAAGGCGTGGGTGGACTGGTGAAAAAAGGTCATCTGCACAGAATTATGCTGATTCCCTGACTGTTCATCATTTTGGTGATACTTATGTCATTGAGATTGTGAACCCGGTTGAATACGCATCCTATGTTGAATATGGTCACAGAACCGCAAATCACAAAGGATGGGTCAAGGGTAGGTTTATGATGACCATATCTGAACAGGAACTTGAAAAGATTGCCCCGAAGGTACTTGAAAACAAGATTAAAAAATATTTAGGGGGATGTTTGAAATGATAAATTCAATAATTGAAGCAATCAGCATTTCCCTGAATGAAGAATTTGGGGATGGCTATGAAACCCACATGGAAGAAATCAAGCAAGGTTTGAAAGAACCTTGTTTTTTTATTACTTGTCTGAACCCCACAACTGAACTGTTCCTTGGAAAGCGTTATTTCCGAACCAATCAGTTTTGCATCCAGTATTTTCCTGAAACTAATGAAAAGCAAAGGGAATGTAATGGTGTGGCTGAAAGAATGTTGCAGTGCTTGGAGTACATCACAATCTATGGTGAGGATAAGCCAATCATGGGGACAAAAATGAAATATGAAGTAGTTGACGGTGTTCTGAATTTCTTTGTGAATTATGACTGTTTTATCAGAAAGACAGAGCAGCAGACACCTATGGAAAGTTTACAGGCAAGTACCAGTGTGAAGGAAGGTGGTTGATTTGGCAGTAACAAGAAAAAATACAGGCGGTGCAAAAACTGAACAGAATGAACAGAAGTTCAGCAAGGAACAGATTCTTGCATCTGCCCGGTATGCAAACAGAAGGGACTTGGTGGATGCCCTTCTTGATAAAGATAAAAGTTACACCTTTGAAACTGTTGACAACATGATTGAGAAATATAAGAAAGGACAGGTGAAATAATATGGCTTTAGGTGGCGGTAGTTTTACCACACAGAACAAGGAACTTCCCGGTGCATATATCAACTTTGTATCGGCTGCATCTGCATCTGCTACACTGTCTGACAGGGGAATTGCTACAATGCCCCTTGAACTTGACTGGGGCAAAGAAGGGGAAGTTTTTGAAGTAACCAGTGGAGATTTTCAGAAAAACAGCCTGAAAATTTTTGGGTATGCCTATGACAGTCCTAAGATGAAAGGTCTTAGGGATTTGTTCATTGGTGCTAAGACATTGTATGCGTATCGTTTGAATGGCGGTGGAACAAAGGCAGAAAATACTTTTGCAACTGCTTTATATGGCGGTACACGTGGAAATGATTTGAAGATTGTCATTCAGGCAAATGCAGACGATTCCAAGAAGTTTGATGTTATCACATACCTTGGAACAGTCAAGGTTGATTCACAGACTGTCACAAAGGCATCTGAACTTGTGGCAAATGAGTATGTGACATTTAAGACCGATGCAACGCTTGCAGTAACAGCTTCAACACCGTTATCAGGTGGTACAAATGGAACTGTTGACGGTACTGCACATCAGACTTACTTGGATAAGATTGAATCTTATACTTATAACGCAATGGGTGCAGTGGTTACAGATGAAACCACAAAGAAACTGTATGTTGCGTTCAACAAGCGTTTGCGTGATGAAATGGGTATCAAGTTCCAGTTGATTCTTTACACCATTGCTGCCGATTTCATGGGTACTATCAGTGTTAAGAACAAGGTAACTGATGATGGTTGGTCAGAAGCATCCCTTGTGTACTGGGTAACTGGTATTCAGGCGGGTTGTGCAGTCAACAAGTCTTGTCAGAATAAGAAGTATGACGGTGAATTTACCGTTGACACTGATTATACGCAGACAGAGTTGAAACAGGCAACAAAGAACGGTGAATTTGTACTTCACAAAGTAAATGCTGATGTTCGTGTTCTTGAAGATATTAACACAATGGTCACAACTTCTGATACTTGTGGTGATGTATTTAAGGACAATCAGACAATCAGGGTCATTGACCAGTTAGGTAATGATGATGCTGTTCTGTTCAATACCAAGTATTTAGGTGTTGTTCCTAACAACGCATCAGGCAGAACTTCCCTTTGGTCTGACCTTGTAAAAATCAGAAGTCAGTTACAGGATTTAGGTGCAATCGAAAACTTCAATGATTCTGATGTTACGGTTGCACAGGGCGATTCCAAAAAAGCGGTTGTGGTTACTTCTGCAATTACCGTTGTGAACGCTATGGGTAAACTTTATATGACAGTTACGGTTGCGTAAGAAAGTGGGTGATAAAAGATGAACGATAACATTACTATGAAAGCAAGGGACACCATTGCTGCAAAGTTGGCTGAATGTTTTATCACGATTGGAACACGCAGATACAACTTCATGCAGATGATTGACATGGAAGCAAAGGTTGAAAAGACCAAGACCACAGTTCCCCGCCTTGGTGCTATTATGGCGGGTCACAAGTCATGCGGTATGGAAGGTACATTTTCAGGAACTGCACATTATAACCAGTCAGTGCTTAGACAGGCACTTCTTGATTATAAGAACACAGGTCAGGATGTGTACTTTGAAATGCAGATTACTAACGATGACCCGACAAGTGAAGCGGGCAGACAGACAATCATCTTCTATGATTGCAATACTGACGGTGGTATTCTTGCAAAATTCGATGCTGACGGTGAGTATTTGGATGAAGAAATTGAAGGAACATTTGAGGATTTCTCAATGCCTGAATCTTTTGCAAATCTGACCGGATTTCTTACCAACTAAACAATGAAAAACCCCTTGTGTGAGTTTATATAACGCTCATATAAGGGGTTTTTGCTATTCAATGATAAACAGAAAGGGGACAAATAAAAATGTCAAGATTCAGTCGATTTATGAAAGCGAACAAAATCGCAAAGGCAAATGAAAAATATGCACCTACAACCACATTACAGGATGAA